>Ga0316205_10002752_pt1 | contig 17696 bp, 12 predicted proteins | sample 3monthpyrite_MG_FD_204941 | JGI IMG/M metagenome (GOLD analysis project Ga0316205, IMG submission 204941) | Microbial mat bacterial communities from mineral coupon in-situ incubated in ocean water Damariscotta River, Maine, United States -... | ecosystem: Environmental > Aquatic > Marine >... | reverse complement strand
TTGCATCGCGTTGAGCCATCACTCTTCCACGTAAATCTGTCGTTATAGAACCTGGTGTTTCTATTATATGCTCGAATGTCTCTGCATCTTTTCGCAAACAGCTTTTATAATAATAGCCATAGGCTTTCAGGTACATTGCGTAAAATATATTCATCATCTTGACTTGACCAAAGGTATTATTAATAGATTTTTCTCTAAAATCATTTCTATTACCCATAAAGTTTCTGATCTGTTTAGACTTTAGAACCTGATAGTATCGAGACTGTTGACGGACAGATGAAAAATCTCCATGATAAATTGCATTAAAGAAACTCGCGCCTTCTATTGCATCAAATGGTCCTTTAACCTTATCCGGTTCACGCATAATATTATCGCCACTAGTAGAACCGCCACTACGTAATTCTGCCAAACGTCTTTCTGCACGTTTTATGTTACTTTTTTGCTGTTTCTCCATTTCAATTTCACGACGGTATTTTGCAATTTCTTGTTGCTTGTACGCCTCATCTTCGCGTTTTATTTGTTTCGTAACTTCGACATTATAGGCCACAGCTTTTATATGAGCCGATTTGAGAGAAGCCAGCATAGGTTTTTTATTATCACGAATCACATTCCATGTTTCTTTACTTGGTGGCGCACTGTATGGCCATCTTGCCTCTTTCATTGTTTTACGTAGTTTCTGTGAAGCATTAGTACGTTTAAGTATACCAGCGGTATAACAGCCTTTTTTGGGTAACCCACCTAAACAACCTTTATGCAGCATGCTCTCTTTATCTGCTGCGGATGCTTTAATATAAACATGTAACGTGTCTCCATCCTGTTTGTGTACGTAAGACTGAACTTCCATCCTGTCACATTTTTGTACAGGGGTAGAAACCGTACTATAAGTTAACCCCATGACAACACCCTTTTTATCACTACCAAAAACCAGACCGGTAGTACATTGTGTTTCAGGAAAAGTTGCCACACCAACCAGACGTTGATAACGCGATACATTTGCAGACCAAATAGCAAGTTCAACAGGAAGAATTTGTTTTTCGTTAACCAACTCACCTTTCCAGACACCAATTAGCTCAGATTCTGAAAATTGACTTTTTGCTGTCTGTTTCAATTGTTTCGTTACGCTGCCTAGTGTTCTATCATAACGCGCTTGTTCTTCAGGTGACTTCATCTCAGCCAACTGCTGGTTAGTTAAATATGCGGCAATATGAGTATGTAAAAACGCAGGAGATCTTTTTATTGCCCCCATTCCTATTTCATTAAATTTTCGTAATTGAATAAATTCCTGAATCGTTTTTAATTTAAAACCATTGGGATACCAGATGATAGTAAAATACTTTGGGTTAGGGTGTCCTTGATACTTAAAAAAACCACCTTCAAACTCACTACAACCTTCACCTGCGAAGGGTTTGAAACTATTCTTCACTCCTTTAATATGCTTAGCATGCATGGTAATACGGCCAATGCAGCGTTTGTCATTTTTAGTTAATGCCGCTATACCTTCTTTAACGCCAGGACGTGTATCCCACAACGCCATATCGGCTTTTTGAACAACAGTTACATCAGGAAGTTTTCTGGCTATTCTCCAAATCGTAGGTGGCGTTGTACCTGATGCCAAATTAACGGGCATCGCTTCGTCTTTCACTTCCTTTTTCTCATCCGGCATGTCGACCACTTTAACCAGGAGAGTATGACAACCTGCTTCTTCCTGACTCATTACTATTTTTTCGGCTTCAATTTTATCTACCTCAGCCTTTTTCATATATTTCTTCACGTGCTCGAGAAAATGATCCGCCGCTGACTGTACTGCAAAGTTTTTATCATTATTATCAGGCAGAAATTTAATCAATTCTCTCTGCCATTCTTGTGCGGCCTGCATAAACCTCATCATTTCTTGCATATCGCCTTTACGGCCTGCATGCATACCTTTCAAACCAGAAATGTGTGAACAATATGCTACGCCGGATTCCATTCCATCTAATTCGGCCAAATTGTTTTTTGAATGTGCTTCTACAATGGGTATCGTAAAAATAAATGTCCATATAAGGGCACACAAATAACATTTGATTGTTTCTAATGCATTTTTATTCATAGTTATCCTAATATTAGTCAGCAAAAATTTATTATTTATTCATTAATTCAAGTAACAAATCTAATTTAAATGCTGGCCATTGTGAATATACCAGCGTGACACCTTACATATAACCGACACAATAATTATCCTTAATGACTCGACATTTTTTGTGAATACTTCTGCAGTCTTACTTAGTTGTGGATATTTTTGCTTCAAACTTTTCTTGTGCTTCCAGAAGTCTGTTTGCGGTACCCTCAGTATGATATAACGCATTTTTTAAACGTTCCAAGATATTCTCGGGCCAATCACCAATCTCCCATTCGAGAAGTGTCTCTGCCGCGTACTTACGTGCAATAGAATGTGAAATTAGACTTGCTAATATAATAGGTCGCCCTACTCCGGAATAATTTTTGAGTTTTTTAACGATAGCTTCAAGCACATCATCCATTCCAGGTCGGGTTATCTGCGAATAACCATTTTCCTGGATATGAAAATATTTGATAACCCATTCTACAATAAGGTTGATTTGTTCGATATTCTTCGCGCTTTCAACTAGTTTCGTCACATATCGTGCAGGCTCACCATTTTTCATGGCATTAAACCGAAGCTCAAATTCATTTTTTCCGTCGATATAGGTAGCTATATCTACAGCGTCATAAAAACCTTCGGCAAGATTCGTTTCGAGCGCATTTTGAATTTTCTGTCGATTTTTTTTAAACTCAAAAACGGAAAGGATTTTTCCAATCAAGAGCAGATCAAAATCCTTCTCCCAAGTGCCTAAGTCATTATCTCCATCAATATATTTTTGTAATTCTTTATGAAATGGATGCAACCCAAATACATTAAATAGTATGACTGATAGATATTCGAGATCATGCAGCTCTAACTCCCGATTTTGCAAATGATCGACAAGACAGACCAGAATATCGCGACATTCTGCATCTGAATCAAAATCAGAATCTCGAAAAAGGACACCACATGTAACACCGAATGACAAATTGTAATAAAACCAAATATATTCTGATATCAGCCCATCATCTGGTTGGGTTGCACGTATGGCTTCTAAAAGGCGGCAAGTGTGTATCGCTTCTAGAACCTGATCAATATAATCATCGATTGGGTAGGGGCCAAAAGGCCAGGACAACAATCTCTCTAACGTCCAATCATTGTCACTAGTCTTTTGCACTCAACTTTCCCCCCGCACATTCATACACACTGAATTAATCTATAAGTAATAAGTATAAACCTGGCATATTGGCATGGCAGTAATTTATCACTTACCGCAACACACTGTTATGTGATATCCATATATTGATCGTTGCCGCGTATATTTTGCCTGCAAGCTGACAGACATTTGCCGACGTTGATCCAGCAACGTCACGATATATTGATTACCGCTTTTACGTCCTCCGACATCGTATTGATCCAGAAATTGTGTTTTAATCTTCTCCCATTCGGAATCATCAAGCCTGGTAGTGGGCTTATGCAACACACTGAATGTTTTGATTCTGTGCTGGCGCACTCGGCTTTTGCGTTGCTTATAAGTCAATGGTACAACGCCGATTTCAGTAGTCAATTTCATACCATCTTTTCGGGTTTTCTGATAAACAATCTTGCCTGACACGCCAAGATACTTGTTCAGTCCCCCAGCCATCGCCACCTTCTTTGCATCAGGTTTAAAACCGTTACACATCAGGGCATCATGCATTTCTTTCAACAACATGCCGGGCTTGACGCCATATAAAGCCGCTTCATTAAAGCTGTTGTATTCGTTTTTAATCGTATATTTATCACAAGTCGCGGCATCAGGAATCTGTAACTCTGTTTGTTTGATATTCTCCACTTTATCAGCAAAGGCTTGATGGCGTTTTCCTTTTTGTATTAGCTGTTCAACGCGACGCTTGTCCTTCTGCTTACGATATTTACGCGTCCAATCATTCGGCTGTCCGCTAATCACACCCCACATGTTCATGTATGCTTTTATTTCTTTCTGGTTCACAGCACGATTCATTTTTGCACGTTGCTCCTGAAAACTATTGCCTTGATAGTGAATATCCGTCCGATATTGTTTGGCAAATTCGAAACTATTAGTAAAAATGAAATCTTTTGATTGCTTTTCTTTGGCATAGTCTTGCTCAGTTGCATATTCTCGACATCGGGCGATATTGCACCCCAGTTCAGAGAACTCTGAATACTTACAGATCTTATTGGCTGGCGTCATTCGTTTCAGTCTAAACACATACACACCAGATTGATTGGCAATGTGACTTATATCAAGCAAACGATACTGAATATCTACACCACGTATAATTCGACATGAGGATTTAGCTGTGAAATCGCCTGTGTCGCCTGAGCGGCGATAATTTCTCACCATCAGCAATTGCTGCATGTACGGGTAGAAATCACCGATGGCAAGGATGTCATTTTTCCTATACCCGGAGTCATTCAAAAAGCCACGTGGTTCAACAATGTGAATTTCAAATGTCTGCTTTCTATCGCCACTCGTGATTACACGAGTTTTCGACAAGGTACCATCCAGACCGGAGACAGCCCAATAGCCATCAAGCTTGTCGATACGTTGCCTGTTCGACGCGCTGGCATGGCGTGCTTTTTTGGTTGTGTTATATTTTGTTGCAGACTGGTTATTCAAACCTTTACTCTGCTGATTATTCTTGTTTCTATTTTTCCTATTTGATGCTGTGACATCAGCGTCTTCCAAACCTGGAATCTGTCTTACCTTACGTTGATATTTTTCAACAGCCAATTTTTGGATAAGCTTCTGACGCTCTATATACTGTTTTGCCAATCGCTCATTTTGATTCGACTGTTGGAGATACATTTGCATCATAGATCTCATAGACGGAGATTCCTTACCCTTTTTTAAACTGGCTGTCGCCAGGATCTTATTATCCAGCGAGAGACGCTTCATACTGAGAGTATTTGCGTCGCTAAATGCTAATGCCAAACGTGAGTCAGTGCAGCGATTATTAGTGTTTGACTCATTCAATATCAGGGTTTTACCGTCCAGTTTATGCAATCGCAAGCGTGCACTACATGAATTGCCCACAGACAAAACAAAACCATCAATTTGATTCTCCGCTGTAAGCCACAAACTTATCTCGACTGGGTATGCCTGCTTAATGGACTTGACTTTCAAGTCACCCTGGTATGCACCAATGAAGCCATTAACTTCGGCAGCATGTACAGAGCAGAATGAAAACAGCAAAAATAGTGCAAACAATTTTCGTATTATTTTATTGATTAGTATCGACACAATGTACTCCTCCCAAAAATTAGTCGTACTATATAAGGTCTCATGCAAGAATCGGAACAGATGAACTAGCAAGAAGTAAGTTCATGTCAATCATTATAATAGCTTCGTACCAGCTCTTCGGCCATGATATACAATGATTGATCACCTTCCTGTAAAACGTCCAGCAACAGCCGCTTTTCCTCCATAAACACCCTTGCGAAGCCCCTATCATGCTGTGTAATAGATCGTGCATTATCAATCAAGTCTGCTAGCTTAATGGTTTTTGCTTCCGGCGAGGCCTGACGCGTATGCTCTCTATCGATCGCTTTACGTATTTTTCTGTTTCCATCTGCTAGTACTGAAACATCGGTTAATTCAGAGACCAATTGGGCCACAATATCTCCAAATTCACTGCGTATCTGGTCAAGTGTCACGGTGGTATCCTCAACGACATCATGCAACAAGGCAGCACAGATCATCTCTACATTATCCGTCACTGTCGAAACAAGTTTTGCAACGGCTGCCGGGTGAACGATGTAAGGATCGTTGGTATATTTGCGTCGTTGATCAATGGAACTGTGTGCGGCTTCTGCATATTTTCTGGCTTTATTTATCATCATGTATCCTGATCTGTATCGATTCGAAACGGGAAAAAATCTATCTTCATCACATCGCTCCCTATGCAATCAATCAAGACATAACAGCATCTGTCTTCTACCCAGGCATATCGTGCAGAACAAAATGGTATTCCACAACTACAACAAAAAGCCATTCCTGTTAAATTTCCTGTTAACTTAAGTTTTTGAAGATTTTTCTGTAGCTCACTGGGTTGAATGGTTGTACCTCCACTAAATTGCGAAATATCATCAAATTTATAGCATTTTTCGTAGATTGCATTTTGTTTCTCTGACAATATCATTTCCCGCACGCTTTTGGTCGACAGCAAATTCATTTTGCCGCCTTTCACACATACAATGCGGGCCTGATCCAAAAAATAGTTGATGGTCTCTTCTGTGTTGTCTAGTAGCGACAACTCTTTATCATCTATCTCATCATCATTGATGGCTATCCCTTGCTCCCCATCACAACTATCAGACAACGACAGAGAACGAAACTCTTTGTCCGTTAGTTCATGGATTTGCGGTTCCTCGTATGTTTTAAATAATGACATCGTTTATTGCCTTAAGTAATTACCTATCTTCAAGTATTATCTGACTCGATATGTGTCCGATATCTGATTTTCTGAATGTAAAAAGGGGCCAGTGTGACCAAGACCAGTTCTATTACACTGACCCCTACCCTCTCTATTCACACCAGACAATATCTCCCACAAATGAGCCTGGAATGCCGTCCTGACCCGCCTTTTTTGACAAAATTGGCAAATATAACGCAGCACAGGGACCGCTTTCACGTTTCGTCACTGTCGCCGTCGCGTCCATAGTGCCATCGTTGTTATTATCATACTCAATCGTCTCGAGCAGTCCACTGGTATTATAGGTGAGATGTTCCGTGAAATTTTCGAACTCAGCAGGAGCAGGCACGGCCGAATTTATATTGATACGTTGTTCGAGCTTGCCGCTGGTATCATTGAAAATATAATCATAAGTAATCTCATAAATACCATCACCATTCCCGTCATGTTCCTGTAAATCCAGGCGATTTAACATATCCCAGCTATATCGCCTCTCATAACCCACACCACCTGTAGATAAGATACCCAAATCTTGTACGACACGTCCCTGCAAATCATAGTCATAACTTTCTGTCACTAATAACATATCATTGGATGACAATCTAATATTGAACTGTTGTGCCTGGTTACCGTTATAGCTATAAGCAATGTACGTATCCACGGTCCCGACTGCAGTTGTCGTAGTGACATCAATGCGCGTGACATTACCGTTACCATCATAACTGTGCCGATATTCAGCACTGTCATCTGGATCCGTACGCCGATGCCGTAACAGGCGACCATTTCCGTCATATACAAACTCATTGACTATCTGTGTTGCATCATCATGATATAAATCAAACGCATCCTGGACACCGTCCCCCATGTAAACATACTCCTCACGAGTGACGCGCCCTGCATTATCATAGGTAAGAGTACTCGTGGCATCGGTGATACCATTGTTATCATTATCAAATGCAATCACGGTTGGACGTGTGATAGAGTTCGTTGAAGGTGGTGGATTGTTACCGCCATTCGCACCTCCTCCACCGCTTCCATTCGCACCTCCTCCACCGCCGCCACAGGCAACGATCGAAACAGAGAGTAAAACAAATGAAAAGAACTGAAATGCCTTACGGCTAAAGGTATTCTGTGAATTCATGGTTATTCGTCCTTATATCTGATTAAAAAGTAACACCGGCTTTTCTAGCCTCGTTACTTAAAGGACGAACACAATTCGAATTATTTAGAGAATCTGGAAAATTTATTTCACAATGACATAACTGCCCGGCTTGTACTTGGACAGAGGTGTGCCGGAGGGGGTAGACTTTTCGTCGTTAGGGTCTTTGGGTAATAAAATAACACGATGATTAGGCAACCCATCTATTGAAGGCATGGCCATGGCCATCGCTGCGAGAGTAGCGTTCTCACCTTTAGGTGTGACTTCCTGGATATGGTATTTACCCTCCTTGAACTCTTTGAAGGAATATAATGGTTCGCTCGTAGCAGCCGAGATTTCCAGGTAACACTGGTACATTACTAGTTGCCCTTTTGCGATTTCATTCACTTGGGTTAATTTTACCGACTTGTAAGTCAAGTGTTTAGGCAACACTACCTTGATCTCGGGTACAAAATCTTCTGATGTAGGTGGACTCACAGTCAGATCTATGCCCAACTGTGGCCCCATTGCAAATATATTTCCAGAAAGTGACCATAGTAAGGCTGTTATCAGAATACTTTTTGACATTTTTTCTAACCTTTTATAAGTATAAATATCCAACATAAATTATAAGAACAAGGAAATGTCGATATTAAATTGATAAGATTTCATTTTAATCCTTTGATACGCTTATCTACCTCTTGAATATAAGGTGAGTTTTTCGTTAACTTGCGATGATAATTTTCGAGTAATTGAAAAGTAATCGGATTATTACAACCTTCATCTTTAATTAATTTAAACGCGTCGGAGAAGACCTTTTTTTGAACCTTGCCTCTATGGAGGCCCATTTGCATGGCAGCTTGTGCTCCACCTTTCATCATCCCCATCACATTGATAGTTTTTTGTGAATCTCTATAAGCCGTATCAAAACTCTTTGCATAACGCTTTCGCATCAGGATAGATTCATTAAACTGTCTCTTACGACTCCTCTCACCCCATTTATCGTGCTCCACCCAATCGTAATTGACAGATACAATTGGCTTTTTTAAAGCCTGTTTACAATAGTGCCCATAAGCACGGATCAAACTAATGTAGCCCTGGTAAAAATGGTAAGCTCCTCCAGGTCCATGCCCTTTAAATGTACCATTGGTGATAGCAGAATATATCTCTCCATTCTCAAAGCCCTGCCATCGATTATTCCCGACATTGACAATTTTTTCTGGTTGATGCGGCATATATTTTTTCAGATCACCTTTCTTGCGGCTGGCAATATAACCTGCATTGTATACCGCTGAAGGATCCTCCAGGATCTTACGAACATGTGCAATTTCTGCTCCATTACGAAGACGTTCTTCGGCATATTTAAGTGCCGGTGCCAAATTATAATCAGGGCTGTCACGTTTTACTTCAGAAAATATTTTGAATTCTGCTTTGCCTGACTGCCTTCTGTCATCCTCAAACGGCCGTGCCGACGTATAATGATATTTTTTTATTATTGCTTTCAGTTCGCGTATTCTTTTTGCATCAATCGTATGACCAGCAATAAAATATTTTCCGGTTGCAATTTCTCGCAATAAATAATTCGGCCATTGATCCATAAAATCATTACTACAATGACCAACTTTAAATATATGTTGTTCACTTATTTTAAAAAAATCATATTTTTTCAGAATGGCTTTATCTTTCGTTATTTTATATTCATGAATCCGTGATCTTGGAATTTCATATATCGCAATTCCTGTACGGCAGGTATACCATGTCAATATGCCTAGTGGACCGGCTTTGTGACTCTCTACATTGCCTGCCCAAAGCGCCATTTGGTACGGTACCGGCTTTCCCGCCGGACTCGCTTTAAAACTCCAGGTCCCGATCAACTCAGGAAAGTTTGTTTTGAATTCATTTATCCTGTCTGAATAGGCAATGACTGGGTAAAGCAGGAATACAAATATTATTATCAGAATCTTTTTCATTTTGATGCTCCGTAATTCAGTTCTTCCTTATTTTATAGACGTACAAATTCCTCATATTTTACCCTGAAAGTATTAATTTTCGGATAATTTTTCTTTATCATCGCCAATCCCCCATTAGCATAAACGGTGCCCAGTAATAGGGATGTTGATAGTCACCGGCCAGATCACCCACTAATGGCTGACATCCCTTATCGAGTTGCTTGGGTTTGACAGCCATCATCGGCACCCTGTTTTGAATAAAATCTAATTGACTTTGACGTAACGCAGCGGCTTTACTCAGACCATTTGATCGGTGCCGATAAAAAAGCTGCATAAACTGTCCGGTGCTACAGTCAGCAACTGGCCATAAGGTAGCAATGACTGCCTTTGCCCCCAGGCGTTGCACCAGTGTAGCCAAACCCTCAACTTCACGACCATCCGAGGTAGAATTACTGACCGCCGTTTCACAGGCTGACAGGGTTAATAGATCGATCTTTTGAAAATTGTACTTGGCACGCCGCAGATCGGCCAGTGTCAGATGACTGCCATCCCCCATCAACAAAAAGGAATCGGCTTCCGTTCCCGGCATGAATTTGTAATGTGTTGCAACATGACCTACGTTGAAGCCACTTTGCATATTGATTTTAAACTGTGTCGGCGTAAATGCTTCATTCACATATACCGCACCTCGATAAATCCCCTTCTTATCACGATCATTCGTTTTTATAATACCGTCCAGTTCATCTTTGACCATATGCAATGGTGCGAACTTGCCGAATTGTTTACTCACCCCCATTCCAGCTATTGTCCAACCAACAGACTGTTTTGCCATAAACGAATCGGTTGCGGCTGCTGTGTAACTGCTCAATGCATAGCGTTCAACGAGATATTTTTTGCCATCATGCAGTGTGGCAAGCGGGATATAACGCATGGTACCGTTTTTATATAGCATCAAGGTTTTGATGTTAGCCTGTTGCAGCTCCAGTGCAACAGGTTGAATCAACCATTGATATAGTTGTTTGGATAAAGTGAGTAATTCCTTCTTTGAGGCATTGGTTACATCTTCAACAGAAAATTTCATACGGTAATCATTCACCAGTTGATTAAACTGACGAGCTGGAATATTCACCTTTTTTGCGATATTCAATCTCGATGTGCGAAGAATGATACGCAGGTCGTCCTGTAAAGGTAAAAAATGGATCAGCGCAACATCATCACCTAGATCTTTTACAAGCTTCGCATATGATTCATTTTCCAGTTGCGTTATCAAATTACCCTTGTTACCAGATCCAAATGCCTTTTTTATCTCTGCCAATGTTTCCTGGAAGGTTTTTTCAGATTTCAGGAGTTGTGTTTTCAATTCTTTGATCTGCTGCTTGTCTTTTTCATTTAAAAGCTTAGGGTCGGTATTCTGATAACCCATAAATTCGTTCGCAATTTTCACCATATCAATACTACTTTGTGTGAGTTTTTCTTGTTGGCGTATTTCCAGCGGATTGAGTTGGGCTTGCGTCAAACCCTGATTAGTGGCATTGCGACGAATAAAATTAAAATACTCCTCCTCTTTTAGCATGGTCAATACTTGCTCTGCCTCAGATAAACGTCCTGCATCGACCAACCATCCTGCCAGCGCTTCATAGTTTTTCTGCTGACTTTCAATAAATTTAGCCTGTAATGCTTTTTCTGTTGTCAACAGGCCAGCCCGTATTTGTTGTAATTTATTCACTCCCTGTTTGCCGTAGAATATTGCTTCGGCAAAGAGCTCCTGTTTTTGTCTAACCTTGGCCAGGGTAAAATAGATTTTGGCTAACAGATATGGCGATTTGTTGTTGATGGCGTGCACTAGTGCCTGCAAGCATAAGTCAGCCGCTTCCTGCAAACGACCCTGATGATAATAACTCTCTGCCAGATTGGCCTGCGAATAAGTCACCAGGGGATGTCGCTGAGAATAGTCTTCGGTGAGTTCAGAAATCACTTTGCGGAATAACTTTTCAGCCCGGTCGTGATCATTCAGTTTTGCATAGGTCAGTGCAAGATTAGGAGTCACATAATTTTTATCTATATAGGGCTGGTTGGGTAACTTAACCTGCTGTTGCAATCCTTCGACCGCCTGCTCAAGCAATGGCAGGGCTTTCTCATATTGCCTCATCGCAAGATAGGTTTCTGCCAGATTATTCTGCATATAGAGAGTTATAACATGATGTTTTCCAAATCCATTTTTATAATCCTCATAGGCACTTTTAATTAACTTTAGTGCTTTATCGAAATCACCCATTTGACGATAAAGCGCTCCAAAATTTCCGCGTACTTGTGGTTCCTGTGTATAAGGCCCAAAGTTTGAAGGATTGTTCTTTGCTACTACCAGCATTTTTTTATATAAGACTTCCGCATCGTCAAATCTTCCCGAAAACTGTAGCATGAACGCATAATTAAACATTCGAGTGATATTTCTCGTCGTGACTTGTATTTCTTTCCCTTCATTTATATTCAAGGAACGACGATAATAAGGCTCTGCCTTGGCATAATCGCCTTGATCGATATATAGAGACGCCAGTTCATATAATAATTTGTTATAGGTGTGACGATGTATCATGTTCTTTTCTTCGTGTATCTTGATCGCCTTGAGATACAACGCTTCTGATTTGGTATAGGCCCTGCCCTGTTTATACGTGAAGGCCAGTGTCGTCAGGAGTTTTAGCGAATTATCATCTGTGCCTCCTGTGAGTTTTTCACGATAGTCGAGCATACCCTGCTCTATTCGGGCTTGCTCTGAATAGCGGCCCGCTAACTGATTAATATAAGCAATTTTGCTCAGGAAACGTTGTGTTTTTCGGCTATGCTCACCGTAGTGCCGTTTTTGCATGTCGTATAACCGCTGATAAATCTCAATTGCCTCATCATAGCGCTTCGATTGACCATACTCATCTGCAATTTTCAATAATGGTTTTACCGCTTTACTCCGAAGCTTGCGGATAGATTTATAGTCGCCTTTTGCCTCGAGTTCTTTAGCTATTGTGAAATACTGCTCTGCTTCGGGGTCAAGGCTGATCTTTTTTTTACCCGCGACAGCAATATTGGCAGTCACAAACATTATTGCCAGGAAAACTATGCCTGATACAACACTTAACGTAGACAGTAGGTTAGATTTATTAATACGCAAGATTGATTAATTCACGTACAGCACGACATTGCGCGGCACGATCATCCCTCAGACCGTTCAATGTGAATGCATATTTTGAGATCGGTTTTAATTCATTATTATTTAATTCATCGCCAATGCTTTTCCATGCCATGGTCTGGTTTACCCAGAACTCATCGGTAAACGATTTCGTCTTAGCCGATGTGTATTCCAGGCATGCCACATATAATACCGACGCATGCAACCCGGTTTTTAGTAATGCCTGTGTCTGCGCTTCACACAAGGATCGTTTGTCTGACTTAGCACATGACTTGGGTGTATCGTGAATATACTCGAGCACCTGAGCCCATTCGCGCTGTCCCTGTGTACTCAATAAGATTCCCTGACTAAGACCCGCTTGCAAAGCTATCTTTTGATTATAAGTTAACGTTCCCTCACTCCGGGTTGTGCGTGCAAGATACGGCCATTCGGCTTGTAAATCGGCAACAATAATGGGGTTATCTGAAGGAGACCACTCCATTTGTTGTTCGGGGAGAAGGATAATCGCTAACAATACCGCCACGGCAGTTGCTAACCCTGCACTTGTCTTGGCAAGTACGGGAAATTTGAGTCTGGATTTAATCTTTTCGAATAGTTTCTCTAACCGTTTAATTTTTTTCGGTTGACTAGCCTCGGCGGATGCCTGTGCAGCCAGCAAATCACTCCACATCTGGAAACAATCCGGGTCACGCGCCACGTGTGTCTTTACTTCTGCCGCACGGGATGCATTAAGTTTCCCCCGGTGCCAGTCCTGGATTTCCTTGAGATCGGGTCGTAAGCCTATAGGTGCTTCACTATCGGCCAGCAGCGCAAGGATCGCAGTTAAACGCTCCTCGGCTGTATACCCGTTCTCGATGTTATTGTCGTCGCGTTCTGCCATTCGCTCAACTCTTCATATTATATGACGTACTGATTCTATATTTGTGTATTCATATTTTCGTTATCCCCGCTGCGATGAGGCACTGTTGCAGACGCTTGATACATGCCGCAAACAACTTACGCGCTTGTGCATCTGCCAAATTCAACTCCCGAGCTGCCTTTGATAATTTGTAGCCTTCAGTAAACATCAGACGCAGTAAAAGCCGCTCATCATCGCTTAACTTACATTTGGACAGGTTCTGTAATACACCGCGCATGGTCTCCGAGCCACCAAGATCACTGCCGGTTTGATTCAGGATCATCTCCACGACCGAACGACTGTCCATTTCTTCCAGTATTTGATCCGGACGAGAATAAATGTCATTGCCAGAGCTAAACTGCTCGACCTCATTGATCGCAATATCCAGTGGCACCACCTCTCGCCATGAGCCACAATTTACCACACCCGCCCTGACTTCGAGGATGATCTGTTCGACAAAGTCCCTGGTGTATTGATAGACATTACTCATAATGGAATGTATGTCTTCCACTGCTCGTGTTTCCAGGCACAGCAATTTATAGATGCGCTCATAGGCGGCACCGAGCTGCTTAATCCAGCTGGGTGGGCGTGGATAGCCATGCTTTCTGCGGATGTAATCTTCAAGCGCATTGCGAAAAGCACTGCGCAAGTAGCTGTTAAGATCATTTGGTGGTACTGATAGTTTGTCCAACTTGATAGCCAGCTCCTGCCGTGCCTCCTGCATAGCCTCTTCGGCGGCTTCACTTGAATACGGAAGACGTTTGCGCGCGATTTGCATGAAATTGCGAGTCCAATTATCCGAATAAATGACTTCCCACTCTGTCCAGCTGGTATGTTTCACGACACCCCACATCCATTGTTTTCTTATTATTACTTTTGGTCGAATTATGCCATATTGTTTCAGGAAGTGCTAAGTACAACCGCTGATTACTCGTATTTCCTGGCATGTTTTTTAATGCTGTCTATGCCCCGTTCCATTTTCTCGCGCGCAGAGGGGTTTGCCGAATGTACAGTCATTTTCGGCGGTGAAAATTGCCGAGTAATCACTGCCTCCTCAATCCACAACACTACATCATAGCCGGTCCCGCGTTCATCATCGCCAAGGTCATGATCCAGGCTGATATCGGTCACATGACCAGCCTTAAGCAATGCAATGGCCTCATCCGGCCAATAGACACGAATCCAGCCCAGTGGCGTCACTCTCTCATCATCCAGGTAGACTTTCATTTTTATCCCATTTGTTATCAACCAGGTTAACAAGCCAGGTATTGACCAGGGCTTGTTCATAACTGCTTGCATTGCGATTCTGACGGCCGCGCATCTGAGCGATTGATCCTTTTCGTAAGATACTGATTTCGATTGTTATCGTTCGCACACCATTAATTCGCATACCAACGATACTCAAATCACCCCTGTAACATTTGTAATCGTAGCCACCGACACAATGTTGCAACGCACGACCTTCTTGTTGTAATTGTTGACTGCATGTTAATTCTATAAATTCAACACGCTGGTCATTAGTGCCAATAATACACCAGTCTAAACCATGTGCATCCCAGTTTAAATTTTCACGTAATTTAACTCGGTTGATCCGTTCATGATACTCGTTTGCGCTTACCAGGACATTGCGTAAAGCGCGTCCTCGCATGTAAAACCAGTTTGGTTGGTTTGAAATATCAACAGTCGAACCTTCAGGTAATTCGCGAATGATTTCACGATAGCGTTCAATGCGTTCATGTAATACCCAGTCAAGTATAAGCTGTGCTTGCTCATCGGTCATTTCGGCCGAGTACTGGATCATCCAGCGAACGGAATCATGCCAGTCATGTTGTTGCTGATATATATCGCGCTCATGAAAATGGCGATTGCGTTGCGGTGCTTCCGTTAGATCAATAACGTAGCCACCATTATTAGTCACTCTTATAAAATCAGTTTCATTACCACCCATAATCAGTATCTGGGCATAAATCACAGCCAGAACCGGATCAGTAGATTGCTGCACATGAAGCGGAAGGTTATTAACTGTATGCAACAATCTCTTGCTCAAGGGCCAAGCCAGTTTTGTTGCTACATAAGTCACACTGATACCCTGACCTAACATAATAAACCAGAAACGCCAATGATTATTCCAGCCAGTACCTGTCCAGGCTTGATAATATTGTACCGGTACCGGATATTTAACGAATAAGTGATCAATTAATGACACACCAGATTCTGGTCGCCAGCTTGAAGGTCGACGCAACCAAAAAGGTGAAAACATTAAATAATCATCAATTTGCCCTTCGCTGATTCCATATTCAGAAGAGTAAACCAACGTGTCAAACTGATCTAAATTTTCAATTGAGGCGATAATTACGCCCAGAAGCCCATTTTCGAAAATATCTCCCTGATATAGCTGAAACAACTCATGCAATTCATCAGCAGTAACCCGATGGGCCCGTTCTCCATCTGCCAGATAGGGAATATGCGATAAAGCATGATATCTTTGCTTTAGTTTTTTACCTATGAGGTGCCTAACCTGTTCCAACCGCCACTCATAAAAATCATAATTTGACCAATTACGCATGCAATCGCATTCCGCACGGTCTTCTTCCCAGGGAAACAGTTCATTGGCCTCATAATAAAGAGGTGCGTTTGCATAATCATCCACTCCATTACGGCTGGCAAGATATTGCTGAAATCGTTTTTGCTGACCTCGATTTAAATGGTAATGTGGCTTGGTCATGGTTTTTTACTCTTTATGCTTTCCCGTATTTCTTTTTCAGTTTGCGCTATTTCACTTAACTCTTTAGCTTTCCAGCGTTTGTCCCACTGCATTTTGTGCGGCTTGCACATGGCACAACTACGTTGTTTATTTTTGTATCGCTTTCTCATAAAACCCTGATAAAATATCTCAGCCTTCAATTGACTGAAACGGTTTTACATATCTCATCCTGCTTCTTAAATCCAGCATAAACAAACTGACTCATCAGTCGCATATATACTAGACGAACACAATTTGACTTTTTCACGCTCTTCCAAATGATTTTACCGATCTGTGGACAGGCCAGCTATCCATAACGATCAGGAGACGATACCAGCGACTAAAGCCGTTTTCCCAGGTACTGACATCCGCTATTCAAATCAGAACATCGCGCCGCACCTCAGCAGAAAAGCCACCGAGTACGACAATGGGATTAATTTTGGCTTCTTCCTGTTTACCTGCTCATATTATTGATTTTTTTGTTTTAACTGAATTGTTTTGCGCGCTTGTGCAATGATTCCATCCAGTTTTTTCTCTTTGTTACCCATCTTCTTGGCTGTTTCAAACCACCTCAGGGCCTGGCGGTAATTTTCCTTATAGTATTCAATAAATCCCAGGCGAATTGCCGAGTAGGAGTTACCCTGCGCATAGGCTTTCTTATAGAGACTAGTGGCCCAGTTAGTCTCTTTCGGCACACCCTCACCTTTGTCATACAGGATACCCAGCCAGTGCTGCGCATCTGAATGGTTTTGTGCAACAGCCTTACGGTACCAATAGACGGCTTGATTCATATTCTTCTTGACGCCCTCTCCTTTGTGGTACGCACGTGCCAGTTGGTATTGCGCTTTAGCATCACCCTGATTGGCTGCGTTATGCCGGCTTTTCAGCAACTGGTCAACCTGCTGATCAATATCCTTTATTTTAACCTTTGCACCAACCGTGTTACGCGTCTTCTTGATCAGCTCATCCAGGTCTTTATCTGGATCGCCCATCTTCTTTGCCGTCTCAAACCATTTAAGAGCCTGGCGATGATTTTCCTTGCTAAATTCAATAAAACCCAGGCGTATGGCAGAAGAAGAGTGTCCCTTTGACAGGGCCATTTTATAAAGACTGGCAGCCATACTGGTATTTTTAGTGACACCCTCACCGTTTTCATGCAGTAAGCCCAGCATGTAAAACGCTTTGATGTGGTTTTGTTTCACAGCCTTGAGTAACAGCCTTGCAGCCTGCTTTACATTCTTGCGAACGCCTATCCCATTATATTTCATGACTGC
>Ga0316205_10002751_pt1 | contig 17711 bp, 25 predicted proteins | sample 3monthpyrite_MG_FD_204941 | JGI IMG/M metagenome (GOLD analysis project Ga0316205, IMG submission 204941) | Microbial mat bacterial communities from mineral coupon in-situ incubated in ocean water Damariscotta River, Maine, United States -... | ecosystem: Environmental > Aquatic > Marine >... | reverse complement strand
CGATACAAAATGCAATTATGGCACCTAATTCTGCGCCGATTAATACATAGACTGTTCCCCAAGTGTGCCCATAGATAAAACCAGATGTGATAGCGATGGGTGCACTAGGAATAGGACTCATTACAACGGCCCCAGCAATAAGTATAATAATTGAAAAAGGTCCCCATCTGCCGAGGTCGTTAATAACTGATTGCAATGATTCTGTCGTGTCGAGATACGTTGTTAAGCCAGATAGCTCTACATAACTGTAGAGGCATAGAAATAAAACAACCAAGATAAATCCTAAGATTATTTTATGGTTTCTATTATTTAAAAACATCATATTGATTGTATATCTCTATACTTTGTCCAGTGGCTTCCTTAATTGCGCATCATTTAGTTTCTTGAATTGGCTCGGTGTCATCCCTGTATTTTTTTTAAACTGTCCACTTAAGTGAGCCAGGCTACTATAACCTAATTGATAAGCTATTTCCGTTGCCGTTATTTCACCATAAACTAGTAATTCTTTTGCTTTTTCTATTTTCTGATTGATGAAATATTGTTCAATCGTTATACCTTCAAGACTAGAAAAAACATGGCTAATGTGATTGTAATCATAATTTATCTGAGACTTAAGGTAATCTGATAGTTTGGTTTTCTGAAGGGCGTCCTGTCTGTGTACTATTTCGATAATAGCGGTTTTTATTTTATCGATAAGCTGACTTTTTTTATCATCTAAAAGTTCAAAACCAATCTTAAGTAATTTTAATTCTAACTCATCAATTACATTCTTTGTTAGTGTTCTATCACCAAAATCTACCTTTCCCAATTCAATTGAGATTGGCATGATATCCATTTCTTCTAATAAAGAAGCAACAGCAAGATTGCATCGATCACAAACCATATTTTTAATGTAGATTTTCAAGGCATTTTCTTCATTTTATTTTAGTGTCGATGGGTAGCCAGCAATAGTCATCGTATTAATAATATCATTTACAGAGCGTGATGAGCTAATAACAACCTGATGCTGTTCTAATGTTATGGATATAACATCCACTTCTCCCATGTTATTTAAAGCCGATTCAATTACTGATATACATTTACGGCATTTTATATTAGGTACATCTAATATGTAGATATTTAGCTCTGTAAATAAAAGACTCAGTGAGTATAGTATATTTTTCATTTACTTATGAATTCAATAGTAGTGTGTAAGTTATTCTTATCTACTATTAAACTTGCCTTTAGCTGTTTAAGTTGAATAAAAATATTCAGTAAAGGTGTTCTTAACTCACATCTTTACTGGTGAATAAATTGCCCTTAACCAGAGAAAAAAGCAATTAATAAAAACTCTGGAAAAGGGCAAAACTGTTTGCGACTCTTTGACTAAACCTTAGTGCTTGTGGTTTGCATGATCATCGCTTTGATTGTTGTGTGGTATCTCATTGACAGATGAATTCAAATCCATCGGCATTTTGACCACTTTATTTCCATCTGTATGATTGCTTTGTCCAGCATGTTCGTGTGCGTGACCATCTGCACCTTTTTCTACAGCGGGCAAAGAAATAACACCTAGTCCATATCGGTAGACAGTCTCTCCTCCTCTCCATGCAGTCGTGCCAAGCATACCGAATGCAATAATTATGATGACGACAAAACTGATATTGACTTTATGATGACTTCTTTTTATATAAAATAACCAGAGTGCTAATACTATAAAGATACCTGCAGTGGCCAGGGCCCAGTTACGATGAATTGTCATTGCTTCATGTGAAGGTGTGTCATGGGCCACACTGTTATATGCAATCCATCCTGCTATTACTGTCAGTATTGTGGATATACTACCTATCCATAAATTCCATTCGGCAAATTTTCTGATATTACTATTCTGTGGATGTGATCGCATGACATGCGAGAGCACAAAAAAGATTGATGCCAGGCTTAATGTAGACACTGTAAAGTGTACAAATATGGGATGCCAGTTTGGGATAATTTCAAACATTATATTTCCTAATTTAATTATTTTAAAAATCGATATGACAAATTGAATATCTATTCAGCTTTACTTTTATCAAATCTTTACATCAACTAAAGAAAATGATTAGATAATTCACACCCTAATTCGTAACGTATGTAAATGCCTCTCATTATCGGCAATCATTACATTAGTTCTTTGGCTGTGTTTATAACTTAACGTGTTTTGACAAAAAGATGGCAGTGATTGTTCTGAGTTTTCGATTGATTTCAATACCTGGATTTCATCTGACGTTATCATTAATGGCTTATTGTTCATAATGAATGTTGTGATAGAGGTATGACACGAAGAATTCGCTAAAGAGTGATCCATTTTCTCTGGCAATGGATTTGATGAAAAATGCCTGTGATTTCCGCCTGAATGAAAAGAGCTGCAACCAAATAATCCAGTTAATAGGAATAATGAAAAAAGCATTACAAATAGTAATTTATATTTGGTATTTATTATTGTTCTCACTTGAATTCAACCTGTCTTATTAAATCTCGATAATTAAAAAATATTTTATTTTCTGTATTCAACTTTTTCATACCATGTCCAGTAGACCCTGTCAGACCATTTTGATTGAAACCAGGCAACTACATCCGCAATCTCTTGTTCGGTAAGTTTGTCTTTCCATGCCGGCATATTACCGCCAATGAGTTTTGTGCCATGTCTGATGGTGTTTTTGTTCACCTTATTGGAGTGATGCCAAGCATGACCTGTACCATTTAAAGGTGGTGCTGGGTGTTTACCTTCACTGTCACGTTTCCGCCAGGTTGGATGACCTTCAGCATTTGCGCCATGACAAGACATACAGTTTTGTTGATAAACTTTTCCACCTCTCGTAATCTGTGCAAAGTTTATTTTTCTATTCATTTCATTGTGAGGTACAGCATCATTCATATGCTGAGACTCTGTTGTCTGTTTATTTCCAGGCTCTTTGTTGTTATCAGGTTCTGAACATCCAGCAACAATGACAGCGATACCTATCAATAGTAAATATTTTTTCATCTCATTAATCCTTCTTCATTAAATGAGACCCACTAATGTGGGTCTCTACTTCTTGTAGATTATGTAAGTTTAAAACCAGGCACGTATACCAATAACAACCGATGTATTACTGGCTTCATCGCCGCTTGTTTTTGCAATATCTGCTGTATCGCCGTATAAACTATTCCAGGTTACACCGATATAGGGCGCGAATTCCCGCCTGATTTCATATCGTAATCGCACACCTGCTTCAATATTACTCAGACCAGCACCGGTGCTTCGCTCACTATCTGCTTCAGCAAAAACATTGACCTCAACTTCAGGACTGAGAACCAGTTTTTGTGTCAACATCAGTTCGTATTCTGCTTCAAGTCGTACAGCGGCCTGACCTGACTTTCCTAAAAATAAGGCTGTATCAATTTCAAAGAAATATGGAGCCAGACCTTCATAACCAATTACAAGCCAGTCACGATCAATATCATTGCGATTGTCTCGTCGCACTCCCATTTGTATGTCCCAATATGGAGCAATGGCTTTACTGTATAAAAGCTGCACTTCACTTTCTTCAGTGCGCCCATCTTCCTGTTCGCCTTCTGTTTTGATCCAGAATTTGTTTAGGTCTTTACCTATCCATAACTGAGCATTCCAGGTTAATGGATTTTCAGCTTCATCACTGGTTTCAAATTCATTCAGCATGAACTTTGTCAAAACAGGATCATCTTCCATTGCAGCAAATGATTGGTTAGTGAGACTTAGTAAAAATGTAGAAATTACGATTAATTTTTTCATGATTCGTCTCCTGTTATACCACTTCAACTTTACGGAACATGCCCATCATGTGATAGAGCAAGTGACAGTGATAAGCCCAGCCACCTTTAGCATCTGCTGTCACCAGGTAACTGACTTTTCCACCGGGTGGGACGATGATGGTGTGCTTTCTTGGGATAAAATCCGGATCACCTGTTTCTAAATCACTCCACATACCATGCAAGTGAACCGGGTGATTCATCATTGTGTCGTTAACTAAATTGAAACGTACTCTCTCGCCGTATTTGAGTTGAATTGGATCAGCATCTGCAAATTTGACGCCATTAATAGACCACATATAACGACTCATATTGCCGGTTAAATGCAGATCAATTTCACGCGACGGTTCACGTTTATCAGGTGTCGGATAATAATTTTTAAGATCAGAATACGTTAAGACCTTTCGTCCATTATTTTCTAATCCGATACCGGGTTCATTAAGTCTGTATTGAGGTGCTTCAGAGCGCATATCAACATGAGGCCCGAATTCAGTTTCAGCATGTTTGATTTTTCGTGCACTGCCATAACCGGCTTTGCCACTAGTATCAACAACATGTTCAGAGTGTTTCATTCCAGAAGACATGTTATGTCCACTGTGATCCATTCCCTTCATATCACTTTTAGATGATTGTTTCATGTTCTGTTGAGTATGATCCATTGCAGACATGTTGCTTTTGCTGGGACTTTTATTTTCACTCATATCGTGGCCAGAATGATTCATGCCTGACATATCCATACCCATATCACGATGGCCTAAGTATGGTGCCGGATCCATCTCTGGAATTATCGCCTTCATTTCAGGATCGGGTGTTAATGTACCTCGTGCATAACCAGTTCGGTCAATAGCCTGTGCAAATACTGAATAAGCCTTATTGTCTTCTGGCTCGACAATAACATCATAGGTTTCTGCCACACCAATTCGAAACTCATCAATGGATACAGGTTTTACTAACTGTCCATCTGCAGCGACGACCGTCATTTTTAAGCCCGGAATACGGACATCAAAAAAGGTCATTGCAGCAGCATTAATAAAACGTAAACGAATTTTTTCACCGGGTTTGAATAGACCTGTCCAGCCAGTTGCTGGATTTTGACCATTCATTAAGAAAGTGTATGTATATCCTGTGACATCTGAAATATCTGTATCACTCATCCGCATTCTGTTCCACATTGAACGCTTATCCCAAGTATTAGAAAGGCCGTCTTTCTTTATATCTCTGTAAACATCACCGGCTGTACGTTCACGAAAGTTATAATAGTGACTCATTTTTTTTAGCTTGGCATAAACATTTGACGGATCTTCATCGCTCCAGTCTGACAACATCACAACATAGTCCTGATCGTATTCAAACGGTTCAGGTTCTTTTGGGTCTATGATGATGGCGCCATAAATACCGGTTTGTTCCTGGAAACCTGAATGACTGTGATACCAGTAAGTGCCAGATTGAATGGCTGGAAAATTATAGGTAAATGTTTCACCTGGCTTTATACCAGTAAAGCCTTCACTTATATTTGGAACACCATCCATTGCAGCGGGTAAAATTAAACCATGCCAGTGTATTGAACTGTCTTCTGACAAAGTATTATTTACTCTCAAGGTGATATCATCACCCTCTTTCCATCGTAATACCGGTGCCGGCAGACTGCCATTTACGGTAGTTGCTAGACTATTAGAACCGGTTAAATTTACAGTTTGCTGCCCAATCTTTAAGTCAAATTCACTTCCACTTAAAGTTTGTGGTCCATTTTTCATAGAGTTTGCCAATAACACTTCTGGAATCATTCCCATTCCAAGTGCCACTGACCCCATAGCAACGCCTTGTACAAAACGACGACGCGGTTGATTAACTGTTTTATCTTCAAATTTTATTAATTTTTGAGACATTGTTTTATCCTCATTATTCAATACAAAACTGTATTGAGATCAATAACGGTATGTAAAACACCATTAAACTTAGCTTTTAAACGAAAATAGATTGGCAGCCCTTAAAGATATTAAGCAGGACGCCAGAGAGGTTTAGCTAATTTGAGGAGGTCGATAAAAAGCAGAAGGATGAGAAAGGAGTGAATTTGGTAAATAGTTATCAATGGGAATTGATCTAGTATTACTTAAATGAGTATTTAAGCCTTGTGTTACTACAAATAAGCAACTGGCACAGTAACCATCATTACAACTTTGAGCGTTATCAGAGTGGCAAGCTTTATTATCACTATCTTGATTGGATTCAATATCACTACCATGAAAATGAGAAGCGACCTGAGTTTGTTCATTTGGAAGAGCATTATGATCTGACGCAAGTGATACTGATACCTGGAACATCCAGGTGATCAGAGTCAGCACTATCACGATCTTTTTAGTTGCTCGGTTGAACATATTGATTTAAATACTCTTTGAGTCCAATGATTTGTTGTATTTAATTATAGAGACTTTAAAAACAAAGCAATTACACAATTCCTCGTTTTATTTACAGAATTATTGTGATTTTCTTCATTTTTATGCAATTCGGGCTTTATGCATCGTTAGTTTGACGAACTCGTGCCCATCATCTGATCGAATAGGCATTCTAGTAATAACTTTATATCCCTGTTTTATATAAAATTCCGGCGCCTGGAAGCATCCTGTTTCTAGATAAGCCCTGGTTACACCTAGCTTAACAGCTTGTTGCTCTAGCATTTTCAATAACTCACTTCCAATACCCTGGCCACGCATGGACTCATCAACCCACAGCAGATTGATAAAAAGCCACTCCCACTCCAGCCAACCATAGATCGCTCCAAGCGTGTGACCTTCAGGATGCTTTACACATACCCCTAGAGGTTTGATATTGCTAAAAGCATTATGTGAACGGTTATATTCAGATAATGCGGAGTGTAATGGACGGATAAAGTTACCTGATGGCGAATTCACTACCTCAAATTCTAATTCTGACACTTTAAAACTACCATCATAGTATTAACGACTGCTTTATAAGATCGCATAGCACTGGACATTCCTAACAGCTCCATATTAACAATGACCATTATGTGTCGAATGCTGGTCCTCCAGGTTATCAAGCTCTGTTTCTTCTGAATAATGGATGAAGGCACTAATTATCTTATCTATCCAGTTGGATGACAGTTTTTCATTTGTTTCAGAAATAACACTTTCTATTTGTTCTGCTGTTGCCTCTAATAAGTCATAGGTTATGCGAATAATATTATTTTCAATAACTATTTGTTTAATACCCATCATTTTTTTAAGCGCAAGTTGTAATTCTCTGGATATATCATCAGGAATATTTCTGTCAAGCTTCAATGTTCTGCACTTTAGAATGGTTTTACCTTGTTGTTTTGCTGAGGGTTTACCCGGCTGACCAATATATAGATGTGGGTTAGCAATAAACCGGTCATGACATTGTTTAGAACAAAATGAATAATTATTGCCGATATACTTATAATCAAAATTACCTGGTGATACATTCATTTCACATACAGGGTCACGTACTTTAATATCATTTTTCATAGCTACCTCTTGACTCTGTTATGTCCATAACTCAATTTCATAATGATTTGTGATAGATTTTAATATGTCACTTCTTGTAATAATTCCAACTAAGGCTCCCTCATGCACTATTGGGATCGACCCAATACGGTTTTCAATAAAGAGAAGAGCAATATAACGAATGTCAGTTTTTATATTTGCAGTTAGAACTTCATTGATCATGATGCTCTCTACTTTAATATTGTCTTTTATTTGTGAAAGATTAATATTATTCGTGTCGCAGAAGTTACCTATTGTCTTTAAAATATCTCTATCTGACACCATACCCAATATTTTACCGGTCGAGGAAACAACTGGGAGGTGTCTAAATTTATATTTCTTAAATATTTTTGTTGCTTCAAGAAGAGTACTGTCATTCATAAGAGACTCCACAGGAAAAGTCATTATTTGTTCGGCATATACAACTTTGATCTCATCCGTGCTATTTATTATTGAATGATAGGATTGATTTATTAGATTTATATTATTTTTCTGGTTTTTAGCTTTTTCAGGCCATTCTTTTTGATCAACTGTGCGCAATGAATTAACCTGTCCCGCTTTATTGACTAATCGTTTGTCAAATAGCCTTTCTAGTGGCATCAGCTCATGTTTGGATCGGCCTTCAACATAAAAGGTCATTGTAATCCACCTTCAATTAGCATAAAAAATACCAGGTCTGAAAATTTATAAAACGTTAATGCAACTATAAATAAATGGGTTCTATAATTAATATAAATGCACATGGACTATGGATTTAAACTCTTCATTCTCACTTATCAAGACGCTGACTCACGAGCAGAAAAAACGTTGTAAAGTGGTATCCAGATTAGTGCAAAGAACCAGCCATAACCGTAGGCTTCTACTAATCCTATAAAATAACTTTTCCAGCTAATCCACTCAAAGCCTGGTAATAACTTCTGCCAAGCTTCATACATTGCATGCTCAGGGAATAACAAGTCAAACCCGACACAGAGCGTATAAGAAATTGCAAGAAACAAACTGCTTGCATGACCTGTTGCTTTTAGTGAAAGTCTAGTATTCATCGATTAATTCCTTTTTTGTTAGTCTGCGTTATATAGTAATCAGGTTCCTGTTCAAATTTATCCAGACAACTACGAGAGCAAAACCGATATAGTGTATCTTTATGCATTTTTCCATAACCTTTACTGCTTTCTACTTCCATACCACAGACAGGGTCAATGCGTTTTTGTGTAGAGTCTTTATTTTTGCCATGCTTATGACCATGAATCATATGTGCACCACAACCGTAACGCATCATGAAATAAAACAGTCCCGCAAAAATAAGAAATGATAACCAGTCATCCATTTCAATTTCCTTTAAAGTAATACATGATTAAGTTTGGAAATGTATATACATTCTCAAGAAGTAACCGTCATAAATTCTTTCCATTTATTAATGGGAGGGATAAATGCTGGTAAATCATGAGCATATTGTTTATATCCCTGAGAAAATTGCTCGCGCATTTTCAATTCTTCTGTTAATGCAAGCTTTCTATAGGCATAAAGCAGTACTGGAGCCATAATAATTGTAAGTAATGTTGGCCATTGAATAAGGAATCCAATGATTAATAAAAATAATCCTGTATATTGTGGGTGTCGAACATAGCTATAAACGCCATCTGTAACCAGCTGACCATGAGCTGCATGAATTTTGTTCCAGCCTTTTGACATCAACGTATAACCAGCAAGAAGAAAAGCAATACTAACTGCCATCACAAGAGCCCAGGCCAATGTTGAACCACCAAACACAACTACCCAAAGATGACCGTGTTTATGATTAAATGGCTGTAACACTGGGTAAGCATCCCCAAGCCAGCCGGTTAGTAGATAAATGGTCAATGGGAAGCCATACATTTCGGTGAACAACGCAACCAGAAATGCGGTCACAATACCCATATTTCTCCATTCAATATTAAGCTTTGGTTTAATAAAACTCAGAATAAAAAACAGAAACAATCCAACATTAAATGCCATAACGACCCACATACCGTATGCATACTCATTCATATTATTAATCCTTACCTTGTTACAGCATCGCCATGCTATTAATTTCTATTTTTTGTATCCTGAGTGTTATCTTTTATAAATTGTTCAATATCAGAAGTAGGAACAGCACCAATCTGTACAGCCAGTAACTCTCCATTCTGATCAAAAACAAGAAATGCAGGTGTACCCGTAAGGTACTGCCCGCTTAACTTTGTGTACAAATTACTAATATAGATATTCTCGCCGATTAGATTAGGAAAACTTATCCTGTGTCTTTTAACAAATTGAATAGCTTCAGATCTATTACCCCAGCCATCAATAGAAAGTCCTAATATTTCTAGATCGTTATCTTTACGCCGATTATGTAAATCAACATAATGTTTGGCTTCCTTATTACAGATAAAACAGTCCGAGGCCCAAACCATCACCACTAGCCATTTACCTTTTTTAAGATAATTGTTTATCGTTTGTTCGTTGCCTTCCAAATCGCGTAAAACAGATATATCGGCCAAAGTGGACATTGAAGGAATTAATAAACTGGCAATCATCAATAAATAGATAACAGGCCTGCGTGTGTCTATGTAATTGTTATAGAAATATTTCATTGTCTTCCTAAATGTGTACAAAAGGATAATCAATGACAATATTGAATTTTTCATATTTATTGTCTTTGAATTCAACAGACAGTTTAATTTTATAGGTCTCACCTATTTTATTAACTGATAAATAATTTCCATAAAGCAGGTTATTATTGATATGCATGACATCAAGGACCTTAGAGATACTGATCGGTTGACTTTTTGAATCCAGCAGCTTGATGGTAATACGTACATCCTTAAGTCTGTCACCTGTATTATCATCAAACAGAGCAACAGCAACATGATACCTAAACATGCCAGGTGGAATGCCACCATGCATAGATTGAGATTTATGACCGTCAATCATTTCAGCGGGCAGCATTCCCAGGTATAAAGCCACGCCATTTTTTACCGTGCTATATTTATAATTTGCTGAATAAACTGGATAGATACTAAATAGCAGTATTAATAAACCGAGAACTTTATAAAATAGATTATTCATCGTATATATCCTTATCCAGCCTTTTAAAAGATAGCTTCAACAGTCTCTTAAATCGCCTATGGAACAATAGCCATTTGATGACCTTCACCAGCAGGTAATTTAATTATATTAACCACTTTCATCTTATTCTGATCGACTACCCAGATAATTGGTTTTTTTCGGCTTGATAGATAAACCTTTCCAGTACCTTTAATAGTGTTCAGATGATATGGGGCCGGCGATAATGATAATTCACGTTTCTTACCAGTCACGGTATCCACAGCCACTAATTTGTTTTCTTTTTTGCTGCTTACAAATAATGTTTTACCATCATCACCTATATCGAGACCGTGTACAGCTTTACCAATTGAGTAGCTCTGAATTAATTTACCTGTCTTTACTGAAACAACAGCAACCTTTCCTACTCGTGGATTGGTTACAAAGATCAGTTTCTCATCCTTTGAAAAAACCATGTGTTCAGGCGCAGGCCCGGACTCCAGTTTGCGTGTTACTTTAAACGTTTTTAAACTTATTTCTGTAATAGAGTTATCACCTGTGTTACTAACATATGCCTTAGTACCATCACTGCTTATTAAAGTGTAATTCGGTACTTTACCTGTTTTGACTGTTGCCACAATCTTGTTTTCTTCAACATCAGCCACACTGATATAACCTCGCATACCATGTGTGGAAAGAACATATTTACCATCCGGTGTTATTGCCTGGTGATGCGTCCAGCCTGCCACATCAATTGTTGACATCACATGACCATGAGCCGGATGGATAAAATATAGCTTACTGTTAGGTGTATTTTTCGGCTGGCCTTTTTTAAGAGGGATTTCTTTTAAGCTACCGGCAATCAGATATTCTCCATCAGGTGTTGCGACTAAGCCATGAGCGTTTATAACATCTGAGTATGATGCCTCGATAGAATCTGTTGCGGCATCTACCTTGATAACCTGGTTGCCTGACCCTAAGGGTATATAAACAGAAGGACTTGCATTAACTGTGTTTGAAATAGCCAATGCCAAACCGAGTGACGTAATTATATGTTTCATAGTAATTTCCTTTTTATTTAATCTGTCTTTTAATTTAAAAATTCAGCTTTCATAAAGATGATAATTTTTTTCATATCATCATCTGAAAGTTCAGGGTTTCCTCCTTTTGGAGGCATTGATATAGCGTCTTCTGCTTTTTGAATTCCTTTCTCCAAGCGAGCTAATAATTCGTTCTCAGGCATTGATGACCATGTACGCACCTCAGTTAAATCAGAAACACCCGGCATAGCCCCGCTACCATCATCTGCATGACATACCATGCAATTCTGCACATATAACTGTGAACCAGCGCCCTCAGATTTAACATTGAGTGATAACAGTGTCAGCAAACAAATTGCTATCAACTGTTTATATGGTGACTTTTTTCGTTTTATCATCTCGGTGCCTGCTTACAAAGTAGTATTTGAATTCGTTGCTAATGACTGACTCAGAAGTCTCCAGCGTAATAATGGTGGTGCCAGTAATGTGGTTATAATGACCATCAAAACTATGGCAGCAAATAATGCATCATCAATAACACCAAGACTTTTTCCGATGGCGGCAAAGATTAACCCGACCTCTCCTCGCGGCAACATGCCAATACCAATCGCAAGACGATTACTTTTACTGATTGCACCTAAACCACTGACGATTTTTCCGATAACGGCAACGACTATTAAACTTGCTGCGATAGACACAACCTGGAGATTCATAAACATTTCGAGTTTTACCTGTATTCCCATCAGAACAAAAAAGATAGGAACAAGTATGGCTTCAAGTGGTGAAATTAAATCTTTAATAATTGTTTTATTATTATCATCACCCCAGTATTTGAAATAGCCGTCATGTAAAATAACACCTGCTGCAAATGCACCTATAATTGTTGCAAGTCCTACAGCATTTGCCAGCCATGCGAGTAACATCACAAATAGAAATGAGACAAATAATTTGGCTTCATTAATATTTAGTTGTTTTAGTAGGCTGATTGTAAATTTAAGTACATATGGGCCTGTACCGAATGCAAGCGCAAGAAAAAGACAAGATAATAAGATAGTAGTTATGATATTGGTCACTTCAATGCTGCCAGTGAGAATAATGCCGCTAACGACAGCTAAAATAATCAGCCCAAGAATATCATCGAATACAGCCGCACCAATGATAATGCGAGCTTCCCGTGATTTCATATAGTTGAGTTCGCTGAGTACACGAGCACTGATACCAATACTTGTTGCACCCAGTGTTGCGGCAACAAATAAATCAACATTAAGTGTCAGTTGTGGCATTAGCCACAAAAGAATTAAAAAACCTAATAAAAAAGGTGCTACAACACCAATAATGGCAACACGTAAAGAATCACCGCCGACTTCGCGTAATTCACCTAAACTGGTTTCAAGACCAACCAGGAACAATAAAAAAATCACACCGTATCGAGAGAAAATATCAACCGCGTGAGCCACCTGTAATAAAACTGGCCCCTCTGTACTTTTGAGAATACTAATGACCTCATTAGCTGACTGATCATCAAGTAACTGCCTGGTCGCCTCGACAATGGGAAGACCAGACAATGTTCGTTCAGTGATATCAAATAAAACAGGCCCAATGCGCAGTATTTCAATAAAATCAAAACCAAGGAAATATCCTGCATTACCAAGCACAACTCCCATCAGTAATTCTCCGAGAACTGAAGGCTGACCAAGGCGCCTTGCAGAAAAACGACCAATCAGTGCAAAGAACAATATACCTGCAACGCCAAGAATAACCGGAGCAACAGGATCCTGATGAGAAGATACTGGATTTGCATAGACAATACTCGTAAGCATCATGCCAACGAACACAAGTGTTAAACCCGTTGTTTGTTTAACATTCATAGTACTGTTTATTTAATGTTAGTCAGAATTGTCTTTACAAGCTTCATGTTTTCTTTACTTCTCCAGCTCTTTTCTTTTACGATTAAATTCAAGCTCATCAATTTCGCCACGAGCAAAACGTTTTTTAAGAATTTCTAATGGGCTATCCATGCCTGAATTATTGCTGTTGGAAGTATTAGCATTAAATGCCTTAATACCCCATATAATGAAAACAATCAGGACAATCCAGAAAATCCACATAAAGCCTCCTCCAAATCCCATCGTTACATCACTTCCCATCATCTTCCACCTCTTCAAATTCATGTACATGAAAAAAATCTTCTACTGGCAACACCGCTATAACTCCATCTGAATCTAATCCCAGGTGTGCTGTCTTTGCTATCGTTGAAACTATCTGCTTTGTTTTATCTTTATCAGTAAATATTTCAACCCGACTGCACTCACACATCTCATCTTTTTTGTAGAGATTTCTATATTCACCGTAACCATCTACCGTGGTAACAGTTAATCCTGAAACACCTATTTTTTTTAACGCTTCGATAACTTTTTCCAGTGTTAGCGTTTGTATGATTGCCGTTACTTTTCTGAAATTCATGGATCACCTCTTTTAATTTTTTTAATTGTTATGATTATTAAAGACGCACTTTCCTTAATCGAAGCGCATTCGTTATGACCGAAACAGAACTGAAACTCATTGCAGCTGCCGCGATGATGGGAGATAACAATATACCGAAGAATGGAAACAACACGCCTGCAGCAACGGGCACGCCAGCTGAGTTGTAGATAAAGGCGAAAAACAGATTCTGGCGAATGTTACGCATCGTCGCACGGCTTAATCGTCGCGCTCTTACAATTCCGCGTAAATCACCTTTTACTAAGGTTACACCAGCACTTTCCATCGCCACATCAGTGCCGGTACCCATTGCTATACCAACATGAGCTTGCGCAAGAGCCGGTGCATCATTAATTCCATCACCTGCCATGGCGACTATTTTTCCACTGGCCTGAAGTTTTTTAACCACCTCCGCTTTTTGATCTGGCAGTACCTCAGCCTGTACATCATCAATCGCCAGTTGATTGGCAACAGCCATTGCGGTTGCATGACTGTCACCCGTGAGCATAACAACCGTCATCCCTTCTGCATGCAGGTCGCTGATGGCTTCAGCTGTGGAACTTTTGATCGGGTCTGCTACACCGATAAATCCAGCGGCTACCTTATCGATCACTACGAACATGACAGTTTGTCCTTCGGATTTTTTTTCTTCTGCTCGTTGAGAGATATGCTGGATATCAATATCTAATGATTGCAGTAATTTTTTATTACCTAAAGCAACGAAGTGGTCATTTATTTCACCATGTACACCTTTACCTGTGACTGACTGGAAATTAATTGTTTTATACAGTTCGATATTTTTTTCTTCAGCATCTCGAACGATCGCTTCTGCCAGTGGATGCTCACTGGATCGTTCAAGGCTGGCTGCCAAAGATAGAACCTCGGTTTCAGAATGATTTTCCGTAGCAAATATGGATACCAGTTTTGGTTTGCCTTCCGTTAAGGTACCTGTCTTATCAACAACCAGCGTATCGACTTTTTCCATAATTTCTAATGCTTCAGCATTTTTAATCAGCACACCTGCCATTGCGCCCCGACCTGTTCCAACCATGATTGATATAGGGGTAGCCAGGCCAAGTGCACACGGGCAGGCAATGATCAGTACTGCAACAGCATTAACAATGCCGTAAGCAAGGCGAGGTTCTGGGCCCCAGACACTCCAGACAATAAAGGCTGTAACAGCAATTAACACGACGGCAGGTACAAAATAACTGGAAACTAAATCAGCCAGTTTTTGAATAGGCGCACGTGAACGCTGAGCTTCCGCTACCATATTGACGATTTGAGAGAGCAAGGTATCGGCGCCAACTTTTTCGGCACGCATTAAAAGACTGCCTGTACCATTAATTGTTGCACCAATGAGTTTGTCACCGTTTGCTTTCGCAACAGGAACAGGCTCACCAGTCACCATTGATTCGTCAATATTACTTTCACCCTCATAGACGATGCCATCAACAGGTATTTTTTCGCCGGGCCTGACACGTAAAATGTCGCCAACTTTCACCTGCTCAAGTGGAACATCTTCTTCGCTTGAATCATCACGAACAATACGAGCGGTGTTAGGCGCTAATTCCAGTAACATCTGAATAGCAGCATTGGTTCGAGAGCGAGCGCGTAATTCGAGAACCTGCCCTAGCAAAACTAGCGTTGTAATCACAGCGGCTGCTTCAAAATAGACATCCACCAGACCACCGGCCATTAACATTACAGGCGGAAATAGTTGAGGAAATAACAAAGCAATTACACTATAGACCCAGGCAACAGAGACACCGAGACCAATGAGTGTAAACATATTCAGGTTCCATGTTTGAACAGACTGCCAACCACGTACAAAAAAGGGCCAACCTCCCCACAGCACAACCGGTGTTGCTAAAATAAACTCTATCCACTGAACGCGATGCATTGATAAACCAGCTGGCAATAAACTGGGTAATAAATCAGCGACCATCGCAAGAATGAAAACAGGTATAGACAAAAACGCACTAACCCAGAAACGACGACTCATATCATTGAGCTCTTCATTTTCTTCTTCAACGGCTATAGTGTCTGCTTCGAGCGCCATCCCACATTTTGGGCATGAGCCTGGATGATCCTGACGTATTTCAGGATGCATCGGGCATGTGTATATAGTTTTTGTTGTTGCGACCGGCACACCCATTGCTTCTAGTGCCATACCACACTTAGGACAACTACCTGATCCCTGCTGTTGTATTTCAGGGTGCATTGGACAGGTATATAAGCCATCCTTGCCGGGAGATTGATCAGGCTGATTAGATGAATGTGAAAGGTATTCTTCAGGACTACGCTTGAATTTTTCATGACAGTGTTCACTGCAAAAGCGATAAGTTTCTCCGTTGTATTGCTGTTGAATGTCTGCATCAATGCTTACATTCATGCCGCAAACCGGATCGGTTAATTCATCTGCTTTATCTTGTTCAATATTATGCAATGACATGTCTAACAATCCCTGATCCGTTTAATTAAAATATTCACGCAGCTCTTGTTCTGATGGCTGACGCCTGAAAACAACTTCACCATCAACGACAAGGTTAGGTGAATGACGTATTGACAAACTCTGACAGAGCTCAGGCTCCTCTTCTGCAAATAAGATACGGTGTTCAATACCAATATCTTTCAACTCTTTTGTCATATTTTGACAATGGCTACATGACCTGGTTGCAATAATGACGACGTCCATATGACATGCCCCTACTATTTATTCGTTATTAATTTTGATAAAAGCCAGGCTGACTTTTCAATCAACCTGACATAACACACTGAAATACTTATTCAATGTCTTCGAGCATCATTTTTTGTTGACGCATCATTTGTTCCATCATCTTTTGCATATTATTAATACGTTGATTCATCATGCCCATGTTGTTCATGTCACCACGACGCATCTCTTTTGAATTACCCATCATGTTGCCCATAGAGCCCATGTGTTCCATCATCATATTCATATGATCATGCATATATTTTTGACGCTTATCTTTGTCTTTAGTGTTTTCCGCTTTGGACATCATTTTGTCCATTTGCATATAATCTGAGTCTTTTCCACTCATACCCATTTCTGCAAAAGAATTCATACTCAGTACACTCAAAGCAACAAGCGTGGTTATTTTTAACAGGTTAGATTTCATTTTTTTCTCCTTTCTTAAAATTTAAAGTTTGTTTACCGCATTTACTCATGGACAAATGACTCAATAAGATGACAGATTGAATCTCCATCCGGTACTTTGTCCGGTAATTGTTTCCATGCAGAAGCTGCCTTTTCCATTCTTAACTGTAACTCCATTAGTTCATCCAGCTTCCTCCTGTTTGTTTCGATACGTGCTTCAATAATGTCTCTAACCATTGGGCATGGTGAATGCCCGTGATGTGTATGAGTCAGTATTTGTTCAATCTCTTTTAACGTATATCCCAGGTTTTTTGCCTTAAGAATAAAAAGCATCCGGGTAATATCATCAGGACTATATAATTTGTAACCATTGTTCTGATTTCGAACAGGATTCAACAAGCCAATACGCGTGTAATACCTGACCTGGTCACGACTCACATTGGCTGATTTAGCAAGAGCCGAAACCGTTAAGTATTGTTTGTTTAATGTCGTTACAGTATCCACTGCAATTCCTTAATTTGTATTAACATAAAACCTGTTACCTTAGTTTCAGCTTACACGGTATGTGTAACGCACAGGTCAAGAACTACCATGATGAAATATTTTTATTACCTTTATCAGAATATTTTTTAGAACTGACTAACTTTGCGTCCATCATGTTTCTCTAGCTTTAATGTCTTAAAAAATGACTACCTG
>Ga0316205_10002750_pt1 | contig 17725 bp, 14 predicted proteins | sample 3monthpyrite_MG_FD_204941 | JGI IMG/M metagenome (GOLD analysis project Ga0316205, IMG submission 204941) | Microbial mat bacterial communities from mineral coupon in-situ incubated in ocean water Damariscotta River, Maine, United States -... | ecosystem: Environmental > Aquatic > Marine >... | reverse complement strand
TATCTGGCGCCTCTTCTATTGATGAAGCATTATTAAGCGGTGAAGCTGCTGCAGTTAATAAACAGGCAGGTGATACTTTATCTGCAGGTACCCTCAATATAGAAAACACATTAACTGTAAAAGTAACTGCCACACTGAGAAACACCTCACTTGGTAAAATTATCAGCCTCGTTGAAGAAGCCCAGGCAAGCAAAGCACCTATTCAATGTATAGCCGATAAAATTGTACCCTGGTTTGTTGCTATCACATTGTTACTTGCAAGCCTGACCTTTGTTTACTGGTTTAACAACGGCATTGAGCTTGCCCTGCTTGCAGCAACTTCGGTATTAATTATAACCTGTCCCTGTGCTTTTGGTCTGGCAACACCTATGTCAATTGCTGTTGCATCCGGCCTGGCAGCGAGAAATGGATTATTAATTAAAAATGGTGCCGTACTTGAATATCTGTCGGATATAAAACATTTTGTATTTGATAAAACAGGCACCTTAACTGAAGGAAAAATGCGCGTTAAAGAAATTATAACGTTGAACAATACATCTGATGTAAGTGAAAGCTTTATATTAAATAAAGCTGCCCATCTGGAGAGTTTATCCGAACACTCTATTGCCCGCGCGATCCTGCATTATGCAGATGATAAAAATATCACGCCTGATCCACAGCGTGTGAACAATTTTATTAATAAACCGGGCTTTGGTATTAAGGGTGAAATTGATAACCAGTTAATTATGCTTGGCAATATAAAATTACTTGAATTAAATAACGTAAACATCATTCCTGAGTTCATTCATAAATCAGAAAATCAGGAAGCTAAAGGTATTAGCTGTATTCATATAGCCATTGATAATAAACACGTAGGATTTATAAGCGTGGCTGATCAGTTAAGAGATGATGCAAAAGAGCTTATTAATAACTTACGCCAGGCTGGTATTGAGCTCACTATATTAAGTGGTGATAAACAGGCTGTAGCTGAATCAATCGCTAATGAGTTAGGCGGTATGAATGTAATTGCTGAAGTTCTGCCAGATGAAAAAGATAAAGTCATACAGAAGCTGCAAAACAGTGGTCAACAGGTTGCCATGATTGGTGATGGTATTAATGATGCACCTGCCCTGATACGTGCAGATGTGGGTATTGCTATAGGCTCAGGTACCGATGTATCAATGGAAAGTGCTGATATTGTGTTATTGAGTAATGAACTAGATAAAATACGTCTTGCTTCTGACCTCTCTAAACGCACCCTGCGTACTATCAGGCAGAATATTGCAATGTCCATTGTGTATAATATTATAATGGTACCTCTGGCCATGATGGCCTTTGTAACACCTTTATTTGCTGCAATTGCAATGCCCATAAGCTCTTTAGCGGTTATCGGTAATGCTTCACGCATACGAACACTTTTTAAAAACACAGATTAATATTGAGTAAATTATGGATGTTATATACGGTTTAATTCCTTTAATGATTGGTCTCGGACTAATAGGTGTTATTATTTTTATCTGGTCAGTACGCAGTGGTCAATATGATGATATGGAAGGTGATGCAAATCGAATTTTAATGGATGACGATGACCCTTTGTTACCTGACTTTGATGACAATAAAAAAGACAACACTGAAGATGATAAAAAAAGCTAACAACGTAATATAAAATATTAGCACTATAACTGCCTCTCTTATTTCTGCGCTTATTACTGTGTTTATTTAAGTGCTTTCTTACCTGTACTCCTTATATATTTCTTTCACCCAGGCTACATCTGGCTGCCATTCATCAATCGTTTCCTGTAAAGCAACCGGCAATGGTGATGGCCAGGGTAATCCATATTTATCTGGTTGAACTAATGGTGCTAACAACGAAGCTGCAGCCAGATCTGCACGACTGAACTTACTGCCTGCCAGAAATTCATGCTCTGACAAATGTTTGTTTATTTTATCTATTGCCAGCTTGAGATTAATTTTTGCCTGAGCTGCTGTCTCATCATTAATGCGCATTAGCTTTATCATTTTAATTCGTAGCGTAGGGAAAAAGAATTTCATCAGTATCTTTCCATACCATGGCCCTTTATAAGTAAATATAGGTATTAAGATCTCTGGGTGTTCTAACAGGCTATGGTAAAAAAAAGTACGTAAATTTTGCCCTACTTCTTTATCGACAAAGGTTTCCCACTGCATGGCATCAATACGAGTTTCTTCATCTGTAGGTGTGAGCTTATTATCTGGAAATTTAATATCTAAATAATCAATGATTTTATCGGAGTGCTGAATAATATCACTTTCATATTTCAATACAGGGACTTCAGATCTTTTTGCAATCGACATGATCTGTTTTACATGTGGTCCAGGCAACAGATTTTTAGCTTTATACGGAATATTTTTATAATCAAGTGCCCAACGGGCTTTTTCACAAAAGTGAGAAATGGGAAACTGGTATAACGTAGTCATTCATAAAATCCTTTTAAAACTTAATTTATATAGTATTACATATACTCTTTTAGTACCTAATTAAAGATACCTTCTATCTCAGACACTTAATAGTATTGTTAAGCCTACCCATGCATTTACGATATCTCGTTTAACACCTACGACTATTCGTTATATACGATTTATCGTATCAAATCATTGATCATAATAATCAATAAAAGTCATATTTATCAGAAGCTTACCATTAAAATAATTTATGGCACAGCTACTGCACCAGTAAAGCTAACGAATTAACTCGTTAACATCACTTTTAACTAAATAAGGAATTATCATGATATTTAGAAAGCTCATTTCAATACTCATCATCAGTGTTAGCCTTCTTATCCCAGTATTAACCATCGCTGCTACACCTGAAAAAGTCGATGGCGTAACAACTATTCACCTGACTGAATATAACGGATACTTTTCTAGCCCTGAAACATTGGTGAAGCTAAAACCCGGTAAATACAAATTCATTATTCAAAACAAATCTGGAAAACTGGTGGGCTTTTGGCTGCAAGACGCCAAAAGTCATAAATTTCTAGACAAGTTCCCAATTGAAAAAGGTGAAACGCGAACCACTGATGTCGTAAACATTACTGAAAACGGATTCCGCTACCGCTGCCCTATCAACCCTACGCCATGGTATGACGTAGCTGTAGATAAAAGTTAGCATTTAAAAGCAGGGGCGACAACAGTTAAAATGTCATCGTCCCTGATATTTAGTTATCTAAAATTCAGGAAATAGTATGAAAAAACCACCTAAAAAAAATCAAATATTTAAGTTATTTAATAAAAACAGCCTGATTAGAAAAGCACTATTTGCTTCTCTGGGCGGTTTCATTGCAATAGCTATTATTGCTTTTCTAGCCAACTATTCTAACTATCCATTAATCATGGGTTCTTTAGGTGCCTCATGCGTATTGATATTTGGCTATCCAGACAGTCCCTTCTCACAACCAAAGAATGTGATAGCTGGACATCTTTTTTCAACTTTTATTGGTTTGGCATTTTTACATTTTGTTGGCCCTCAATGGTGGAGTATGGCGCTTGCACTTTCGGTCGCTCTCGGAGTAATGATTGCAACGAATACAGTTCACCCACCTGCAGGTTCAAATCCAATTATTATTTTTTTAGCTAATGCAGACTGGTCATTTATATTATTACCAAGCACATTTGGTTCAATAACACTGGTTATTATCGCATTCATATTTATCAATTTTTCATCAAAAAAACTTTATCCAAAATCATGGGATAAATTTATTACATAAACAGGATATATTATGAAAACAGAAGAGGCTATTATTACAAGACGATCGATTAAACATTTCGATCCTGAACACAAACTCAGCGAAGCTGAAATAAATAAATTACTATCTTTAGCTATTTTATCACCCACAGCTTTTAATCAACAAAACTGGCGTTTTGTCATTATAAACAATCCAGATGTTAGAAAAGAAATAAGATCACAATCCTGGGATCAGTCACAGGTAACAGATGCATCATTATTTATTGTGCTTTGCGCTGATCTAAAAGCATGGGAAAAGGAACCTCTCAGGTACTGGAAAAATGCACCTAAAGAAGTCACTGAATTCATGTTGCCAGCAATAGATAGTTATTATCGTAACAAACATCAGGTACAGCGTGATGAAGCTATGCGTTCATGCGGAATTGTTGCACAAACATTAATGCTAACTGCAAGATCAATGAATTATGATTCATGTCCTATGGATGGTTTTGATTTTGATGGCGTAGCAAAAATTATCAATCTGCCTGAAGATCATGTAATCACAATGTTTATCGCTGTAGGAAAGGCAATTAAACCTGTATGGCCAAGACCCGGTCAATTGAGCATGCAAGAGGTTATTATAGAGAACAGATTTTAAGTATTTAGTAAGATCATCATTCATGTCTGATATTTATTTAATACCAGGCATGAATGATAAAATACCACGTAAAATTAATTAACTACTAATTTATGCTGCTCTCTTAGTTGTTTAGCTGATTTAACCATACAGTTTAATGCTTCTTTTACCTCAGGCCATTGCCTGGTTTTAAGACCACAATCAGGGTTTACCCATAATCTTTCTACAGGTATTCGCTCTGCTGCTTTATTCATTAAATTTACAATTTGTTCTGAGCTTGGAATATTCGGTGAGTGAATATCATATACACCTGGGCCAATATCATTCGGATAATTAAAATCATCAAATACATCGAGTAATTCCATATCCGATCGGGATGTTTCAATTGTTATTACATCAGCATCCATATCGGCTATAGCCTCTATAATATCGTTAAATTCCGAATAACACATGTGTGTGTGAATTTGTGTATCATCCGCGGCTACACTTGCCGTCAAACGAAAAGCTCGCACTGTCCAGTCTAAATATTCAGCCCAATCTTTCTTACGTAATGGCAGTCCTTCACGTAATGCAGCCTCATCGATTTGAATAATTTTTATACCTGCATTTTGCAGATCATTCACTTCATCACGTAAAGCCAGCGCAATTTGTTCTGCTGTTGTTGAACGAGGCTGATCATCCCTGACAAAAGACCAGTTTAAAATGGTTACTGGCCCTGTCAACATACCTTTCATTGGCCTGTCGGTACAAGACTGTGCATACTTGGTCCAATCTACGGTCATTGCTTTTGGACGATAAATATCACCATATATAATAGGCGGTTTGACACATCTTGAACCGTAAGACTGTACCCATGCATATTGTGTAAAGACAAATCCACTTAATAACTCACCAAAGTATTCGACCATATCATTACGCTCTGCCTCTCCATGTACTAGAACATCTAAATCGAGTTTCTCCTGCTCTTTAACAACAAGTAATATTTCGCTCTTCATTTTTTCAATATAACTGCTCTCATTTATATTGCCTTTTTTATACTCACTTCTGACGAAACGTATTTCTTGTGTTTGAGGAAATGAACCTATAGTTGTAGTTGGAAAAGTCGGTAATTTTAATATTTTATGTTGAATTTCACTACGTTCATTAAACCCCTTATTACGAGACAACATACTCTCTTTAATTAATTTAACACGTGATTTAATTTTTGAAAAATGAATACGCGGTGAATTACTTCTTAAAATTAATGCCTCTTTTGATGATCTTAAGCTGTTTTCAACAACATCCTCTCCTTCATTCAGGGCTTTTCCAATAATATTTAGTTCATCTAATTTCTGAACTGCAAAAGATAACCAGCTTTTCAATTCCTTATCTAGATCTGTTTCTATTGATAAATCTACTGGCACATGCAATAAAGAACATGAAGGTGCGACCCAGAGTCGGTCACCCAGTTTATTCTGTACTGGTTTTAAAACTTTAAGAGTTTCATTGAGGTTTGTTCTCCATACATTTCGACCGTCTATTATTCCAACAGATAGGATCTTATTATCTGGTAATTTGTCTAGAACATTCTGCAACTGACCAATACCCCGTACTGCATCAATATGTAACGCATCAATCGCAAGATTACATGTTAAAGATAAATTATCTTCTAAATCACCAAAATAGGTGGCTAACAGAATATTTAAGTTTGATATATTTAACTTTCTATATACAAACTCAAGTGTACTCTTCCAGATAATGGGTAAGTCAAGACATAAGATTGGCTCATCTATCTGCACCCACTCAACTCCTAACTCTTTAATACGAGTTAAAATTTCTCTATAGGCTTCTATTAAAGGCGTTATCAGCCTGAGCTTGTCAAACTCCTCGCCTTTAATTTTTGCTAACCATAACCAGGTCAGTGGTCCTATTATTACGGCTTTTGCATTTATACCTAACTCCTGTGCTTCTTTTATTTCATCAAATAATTTATTGAAACTAATTTTAAATTTCTGATCTTTATGTATTTCAGGGACTAAATAGTGGTAGTTAGTATCAAACCATTTTGTCATTTCACATGCAGCTATACTCTGCTTATTGTCATTCAAACCACGTGCAAGGGAAAAATACGTTGATAAGCTAACTTCTTTTTCACTAAAATTAAATCTTTCAGGTATAACCCCTAACAAACAGGACATATCAAGTACCTGATCATAATTCGAGAAATCCCCAACAGGAATTAAATCGATACCTGCATCAGCTTGCAATTGCCAATGACGTTTTCTAAGCTCTTTACTGGTTTCTCCTAACGCCTGCTCGGTAACTTTTCCTTGCCAGAAAGCTTCAGTTATTTTTTTTAACTCACGATCTGCACCGATACGTGGGAATCCTAAATTGTGTAATGTGCTCATAACCAACCTTTTATTATTTAATATTCACTATTGCTGAATAGTATGATTTCAGATTAAGATTGAATCAATTTCATAATATTAATAAAAAACATGAGCGAAATTCATAATGATACTTGAACTTAGGCATCTACGTAGTTTGAAAGCTATTGATGAAACAGGAAGCCTGATACAGGCCGCTGATAGATTACACCTGACACAATCAGCTTTATCTCACCAGATTAAAACAGTTGAGCGTTATTTTGAAATTGAGTTGTACCAACGTAAACATAAACCTCTTCGGCTTACATCAGCCGGGCAAAGATTACTCAGTCTGGCACAGCGCATACTACCTGAGGTTGAGGCAGCAGAGCACGAACTCAAACATTTATCAGGTGAAATAACAGGTCGATTACATATTACAATTGAATGCCATAGTTGTTTTGAATGGTTAGTGCCAACACTCGATCACTATCGTAAACGCTGGCCAGAAGTAGAAGTAGATATTCGCCTGGCAAATAGTTTTGACCCCATAAATGCCTTATCCAAAGATGAAGTTGATCTCGTTATCACTACGGACGAGGTAAAACATAAAGAAATCAATTTTGAGCCTTTATTTAATTATCAGGCCTTAACTATAATGGCTAATGATCACCCTCTTACACATAAAACATATTTATCAGCAAATGATTTTAGTGATGAAACATTAATTACCTACCCTGTTGAACAACAGCGACTGGATATTTTCACGCAATTTCTTAACCCTGATCAGGTAGCACCAAAACAAATACGTCAGTCAGAATTAACTGTAATGATTTTACAACTTGTGGCATCAAGAAGGGGCATTGCGGTATTACCAGACTGGGTTGTTAATGAATATATTAACAATGGTTATATCAGCTCGAGACCTCTTGGACCAAAAGGTATGCACGGTATGTTATATGCAGCTATTCGCCGTATTGATAGCAATCAGGCCTATTTAAATGATTTCATATCACTTGCTCGAGAAGGTTTGTTTTTAAAAAAGTAAATAAATAATCCTTGCCAAAAACGAAGTTCTACTTTATCTTGTATAAACTTCTTTATTCTCTACCATATATAGTGGTTAGTTGAAGATAGGATAAACAGCATTCACAGGGGAATCCGGTTAAATTCCGGAACTGTCGCGCAACGGTGATGAGCAGCTCAAACTGCCCTAAGTCCGATTACCTGATATGCACAACATTAAACTCGAGTCTCGCGTTAAGGCTCAGAGCAGATAGCCCTGCCTCTTTCAGCATGCTAACTCTCTGGCCCCAGTATACAAACTGGACTCAATAGCAGAGAAAAAACATGCAATCCGATATCACCTCAATTGAAAAAATCAATACAAACTCTGTATCAATAAACACAACTGATCAAAGTTTAAACGAAACAGAAAACTCATTGATAAGTCGAGTCATTCGCCGTAACGGAAAACAAACCCCCTTTGATAAAAGCAAAATTACTGTTGCTCTGAGTAAAGCCTTTCTTGCGGTTGAAGGTGGAACCGCAGCTGCTTCTACTCGCGTACATGAAATTGTTGAACAACTAAGCTCACAGGTTATTGACGCTCTATTTCGACACTTACCTGAAAGCGGAACCGTTCATATTGAAAATATTCAGGATCAGGTTGAACTGGCTTTAATGCGAAACGGCCAGCAAAAAGTTGCACGAGCTTATGTGTTATATCGGGAGCAACACGCACAACAACGTGGAACAGATGTCGTGTCTGAAAACTCAGATCTCGAGATAAAAATAACTCATGAAGATGGTTCTATTAAATCACTAGATAGAGATCACCTTCAACAAATTATTAATGAATCTATAGATGGCCTGCATCAGGTTAATGCAGATTTAATCATGAAAAATACCCTGTCAGCAATTTATGAGGGTATGACAGAAGACAGTTTATTTACGACACTTGTTTTAAGTGCACGTAGTTTGATAGACCGTGAACCAGATTATTCCTATGTTGCAGCACGTTTATTATTAAATAATTGTCGGCGTGAGACATTCACTTTTCTACATGGTGATGAGTTTAAAAATTCATCTTCAGATATGGCTGATCAGTATGCAGAATATTTTAATCGTTACATCAGGAAAGCAGTTGAACTTGAACTATTAGACAGCGAACTATTACAGTTCGATTTAGATTTATTAGGCAAAGCTATTCTACCTGAAAGAGATTTACAGTTTTCATACCTCGGTTTACAGACGCTTTACGATCGATATTTTATTCATCAGAACGAAAAACGCTTTGAATTACCTCAGGCCTTTTTTATGCGAGTAGCAATGGGACTCGCTATTAATGAAATTAATCGTGAACAACGCTGTATAGAATTTTATACACTGCTTTCATCCTTTGATTTTATGAGTTCGACACCAACTCTCTTTAATTCTGCTACATTACGCCCCCAGTTGTCATCCTGTTACCTAAGTACTGTACCAGATGATCTTGATGGTATTTTTTCTTCATTAAAAGATAATGCTTTGTTATCAAAATTTGCAGGTGGACTTGGCAATGACTGGAGCAGAGTGAGAGGTTTAGGATCACACATAAAGGGTACAAATGGTAAATCACAGGGTGTGGTTCCATTTTTAAAAGTAGCAAATGACACAGCCGTTGCTGTAAACCAGGGTGGTAAACGTAAAGGAGCAATGTGTGCCTATTTAGAAACCTGGCATATCGACATAGAAGATTTTCTAGAGCTACGAAAAAATACTGGCGATGAAAGACGCCGTACACATGATATGAATACTGCAAACTGGATTCCGGACTTATTCATGAAACGTGTCGCTGAAGAAAAAGAATGGACTTTATTCTCACCCGAAGAAACCCCTGATCTGCATGATTTATATGGAAGCGATTTTGAAAATGCCTATGTCACATATGAGGAAAAATCTAAACGTGGAGAAATTAAATTATATAAAACGGTTAACGCCCTTGAATTATGGCGAAAAATGCTCAGCATGTTATTTGAAACAGGACACCCCTGGATTACATTTAAAGATCCCTGCAATATCCGATACACTAATCAACATATGGGTGTAGTACACAGTTCCAACCTGTGTACAGAAATAACGCTTCACACAAATGACAATGAAATTGCTGTTTGTAATTTAGGATCAGTAAATCTTGCATCACATGTTGATAAGAATGGCTTAAATTTAAAAAACCTAGAGAAAACTATTACCACAGCCATTCGCATGTTAGACAATGTAATTGATTACAATTTCTACTCTGTTAAACAAGCAAGAAAATCTAATTTACAGCACCGCCCTATTGGCTTAGGAATAATGGGTTTTCAGGATGCTTTATATAAACTGAAAATTGCCTATAACACAGAGCAAGCAGTTGAATTTGCAGACACATCAATGGAAGCAGTAAGTTACTTTGCTATAAAGGCTTCATCTGATCTGGCAGTGGAACGTGGACAATATGCCAGCTACGAAGGTTCGCTCTGGAGTCAGGGTATTCTACCAATAGACTCTCTTAAAAACCTTATTGAAAAACGAGGCAACTACATTCAGTGTGATACTTCAAGTTCATTGAACTGGGAAAGCTTACGTGATGTTGTAGTCAAACAAGGCATGCGTAACAGTAACTGTCTTGCCATAGCACCTACCGCAACCATATCAAATATATGCGGTGTCAGTCAGTCAATCGAACCCATATATCAAAATATGTATGTTAAATCGAACCTGTCAGGGGAGTTTACTGTTATTAATCAATATCTAGTTAACGCCTTAAAAGATCTTAACTTATGGGATGAGGTGATGGTCAATGACCTTAAGTACTATGATGGTTCTGTACTTAATATTGATCGTATACCCGATGAAATTAAAAAAATTTACGCAACTGCTTTTGAAATTGATGCACGCTGGTTAATCGAAGCGGGCTCACGTCGACAAAAATGGATCGACCAGGGACAAAGCCTGAATTTATATATGGGGGAAGCGTCGGGCAAAAAACTCGATCAGTTATATAAACTGGCATGGGTTCGAGGTTTAAAAACAACCTATTATCTACGTTCAATGGGTGCCACTCATATGGAAAAATCTATCACTAAAACAGAACCTGTAGAAGGCCCTAAAGCCTGCTCAATTCTTGAGCCAGACTGTGAAGCTTGTCAATAGAATCAATTGAGGAATATTATTATGATGAACTGGGAAGACCCTATTGCTGCATTCACAAAAGCAGATAACCTTGAATCAACTCACACTACAATACAGGCCACTGAGTTATTAACTAAATCAGCTAATTCAAAAGTAATACTAGAAGTATCCGCTGACTCAATGAAACCGGTTAAAGCGGATGATAAACGAGTCATTAATGGCAAAACAGATATTAATCAATTAGCCCCATTTAAATATCCCTGGGCATGGGAGTTTTTTCTAAATGCAAACCGTAATCACTGGACACCTCTGGATATAAATATGACTAGAGATGTGCATGATTATGCACACCGGCTTACCTTAGAAGAAAAACATGTATATGAAAATGTGCTCGCCTATCTAACGACCTCTGACATACTGGCAATGCGCAATATTGGTTTGGCCGTAATGGAAAAGATGACTGCACCTGAATTACAAATTTATCAGGCACGTCAGGTTTATGAAGAAGCCCTGCATACCTGGACTTACCAGCATTGCATTGAGTCCATAGGCCTGAACCAGGGTGAAATTTATAATCGTTATCGAGTTGTACCGGCTATTAATCAGAAAATACAACTGGCGAATTCCAAAATGAATTCAGTATTACGAGCAGATATTGATTTAAACGACAATGATGAATTAGAAAATTTTGTTATGTCTTACCTGTTTTTTGCCGGTGTTTTTGAAGGCTGCTGGTTTTATAACGGTTTTAGCCCGATCTTTGCGCTGCAACGACGGGGGCTAATGACCGGTACAGCAGAACAGTTACAATATATCATGCGAGATGAGGTTTTACATTGCGCATTTGGTATTCGTGTCGTCAATCAGATAATTTTAGAAAATAATATCAAACTAGATCCTGATAAAATTACTGCTATGTGGCAGGAAGCCGAAGCATGTGAAATAGATTATGCTAATTATATTCTACGCGACCCGATCATCGGGTATTCCGCTGACGATCATATAAATCAGTTTAGATATATTGCAAATAGACGTGCGAAATCACTTAAACTGGAAATCCCCTTCCCGGGTGCAAAGAACACATTAAAATGGCTGGATGAACAGGCAAATATGCGCAAAGAAAAAAACTTCTTTGAGACACGTGTAACTGAATATCAAACAGGTGGTGCATTGCAATGGTAATGTTTCAATAATTATATTCTGTATTTTTATAAGTCTTTGTACGTTTTAGTTTATTGTAGAACTAAAGCGTACAAATAACTACTAACATTAATTTAAATATATTCTGTATTCAGATATTATTTTTATTGATATTCAACGATTTCATTCTTGATGCTAATGTAGTAGGCTTTATTCCAAGCAATTCAGCTGCTCCTTCTGCACCAGATATTTTGCCTTTAGTATGCTCGAGTGCAGCAATAATATTGACTTTATCACGTGCTAACCTTTCTATTTCATTGTAGGGAAGTTCTGATTCAGTCATATTGACAGTATTCTGTACTGCTTCTATATGTTCATTTTTATTTTTAGGCAAATTGAAAATAAGTCGATTACCTTTACCAACAATAATCGCACGTTCAATTACATTCTGTAATTCACGAATATTTCCGTCCCAGGCATATGTCTGAAGCTGTTTAACATTCGCATTAGTCAATTTAGGAACTTCTCTATTAATTCTATTACATATCATTTCTATAAAATGCTCAGCAAGTAGAGGAATATCGTCCAGTCTATCTCTCAAGGGAACCGCTTCTACGGGAAATACATTTAATCTGAAATATAGGTCTTCACGAAAGTTTCCCTTTTCAACTTCTTTTCTTAAATTACGATTGGTCGCTGCAATAACACGAACATCAACTGACCGTGTTGTTTCATCTCCTACCCTTTCAAACTGACCTTCCTGTAGAACTCGTAATAATTTACTTTGAAGATCAATAGGTATCTCACCTACTTCATCAAGAAATATGGTTCCTCCGTCAGCTAACTCAAATCTTCCCGTTCTGTTTTTAATGGCACCTGTAAAGGATCCTCGCACGTGCCCAAAAAATTCACTTTCAAATAATTCATGGGGAATTGCTGCACAGTTAACTCTAATTAATGGCCTGTCACTACGTTCACTTCTGTCATGTATGGCACGCGCAATAAGTTCTTTACCTGTACCTGATTCACCAATAATCAGTACATTTGCCATTGTGGGTGCAACCAGTTCTATCTGATTCAATACCTGTTTAATTGCAAAACTCTGCCCGACAATCTCTTTAAAATTATGTTTAGTTCTAATTTCTTCCTGTAAGTAAGTGTTTTCTGCTTCAAGACGTTGTTTCATTTTGTCTACTTCTTCATAAGCCTGCTGTAATTCCTTTTCAGTCTTTTTTCTTTCAGTTATATCATTGAAAACAACAACTGCTCCTAACAGTTTCCCATCCTGCCTTATGGGAGTACTGGTATATTCAACAGGAAAACTAGTACCATCTTTTCGCCAGAATACTTCATCATCAACATGATGAACCGCACCATCTTTAAATGCTGCATAAATTGGACATTCTTTATTAGGGTATTGTGTTCCATCAGCATGGGTATGGTGTAATAAGGTATGCATAGGTTTACCTTTCAACTCATCAACTTCATAACCAAGCATTTTTGCTGCTGCAGGATTAACAAATGTAGTTTTTCCTTCACAACATAACCCATATACACCCTCACCAGCTGACTGCAAAATAAGCTGGTTTTGATTATAAATTTTCGTTATTTCTTCTTGCTCTTTTTTTCGTTCTGTAATGTCATTAAAGACAACTACCGCCCCCAATAATTCACCATCTTTCTTTACTGGTGTACTTGTATACTCAACAAGAAAATGACTGCCGTCTTTACGCCAGAATATTTCATCATCAACATAATGCACTGATCCGTCTTTAAACGCTGCGTGAATCGGGCAATCACTAGCATGAAATGTAGATCCATCGGGATTTGTGTGATGCAGCATGTCATGACTTTTTTTACCGGTTAATTCTTCAACACTCCAACCTGTCATACGAGCTGCTGCTGGATTAGCAAATATAGTGACGCCATTACAATCTATACCAAAAATGCCTTCACCAGCAGCTTCCAGAATGAGCTCACCCATTGTATTGGCTGATGTAAAGCTATTACGGCAGACCTTAAGTTGATTCGTATCACTCATGACTCGACATCCGTTATTTCGTTGTTTTCTTACATTAGATATAACGTAATAACGTAATCAAATCAACGACTATTCGTCAGTAACGATTTATCGTTACATGACCAGCATCTCAAATACAATTTTATTTGTATATATATCAATAGGTTAACTAGATATTAATAACTGGCACGCACTCTGCAATTCATTATTAAACATTTTAGTAAATATCCATTTCGTAAATTCATCTAATCAAGGGTTTAATAATGAAAACATTTACCGCGTTATATTTCAGGTTTTTTATATTATTGTTACTGGCCTCCATTGTTCAAGATAGAGCTTATGCATATGAGGCGGAGCCAGAAGAATACTGGCAGGGAACATTAGGGCCGCTGACTATCCGCTCTTTATCACCTGCCCAGTCTTTACGTTTTTCACCTATTCCCAGGTCACCTTATGGTCTTCCTGACGGGCAGACAGAACTACAGTTTAATATAGCTGCTGCAAGTGTATTTAGTGAGCAGAAAGGATTGTTCATGCTCGATTTTCATTTTACCGATACACGTTTTGCTATTAATCAGGGTTTTGCAAATGACTGGTCTGCCGAACTGTCTTTTAATGAAAGACGTATTATAAACGCCCGTCTGGATCAGTTGACATTAGAGTTTCACGACTTATTTGGAATTGACCAGAATGGTCGAACTGAAGTAGAAAGAGACGATACTACAATTCAGATTTCTGAATATGGTATCGATATAGGTAAAGAAAGCCGTGGTAAATATTCTCAGACTATGGCACTTAGTGTTCAAAAAGTACTGGCTGATAAAAGTGTTGGCTGGCCCGCAATAGCGGTTAACTTTAATATGAGTTATGAGAACTTAGAAAACGGTATGATAGAGCATGGTGCATTTGATTATGGCGTACAATTTAGTATTGCACAGAAAAAAAGCAATGGTTATGCCTATGGAAATATTTCCTATACAGAGTTTGGCTCAAATAATGTTCTAGGAATGCCGCTGACTGATCATCAATTTTCTGGCATGATGGGATATGAATTTAATGTAAAAACAGATCAGTCATTTATATTGCAATATTTATTTAGCGAAGGCGTTGTGATTGATATGGGTGAGCTTTCAGAATATAGCCACGAAATTCACATAGGATATAAATGGAGAACTGATTCGCTACTCTGGGAAGCAGGTTTAGTAGAGAATATTGTTAATTTTGAAAATAGCCCCGATGTTGCTTTTACATTTGGCTTAACTTATAAAATATAAATTTTTGAGATCACATGAAACTGAATGCAGATTTATCGTTAAGAGCAAGTCTTAACATTAACCAGCTAGAATGGGAGAGTTCACCCTCAGTCGGTGTACAGCGGTTAAGACTTGAAGCTGACGATGACAGCCCACCTGTTGAAAGAGTTACAACTATCGTTCGTTTTGCACCCAAAAGCTCATTTGCTGGTCATGTACATCCCGGTGGTGAAGAGTTTCTGGTTTTAGAAGGCACTTTCTCTGACCAGCATGCTAATTATCCAAAAGGTTATTATGTTCGTAACCCTAAAGGAACCGGGCACGCACCTCACAGTGATGAGGGATGCACAATTATCGTTAAACTCTGGCAGATGCACCCTGATGATAAGCAGCAACTGGCAATTAATACAAATGATGAAAGCTTATGGGCAAGCAATTCTGAAACAGGTGATGTACTTAGTTTATTTAATGCCGATTATGAAACAGTTGAAATGTTACGTTGGTACAAAAATATGCAATTTAATAACCTTAATTTTGATGCCGGTGTTGAATACTTTGTTATTAATGGCAGTTTTAGTGATGACACTGATACGTACACTGAGGGTAGCTGGTTACGATTACCCGGCGGATCAAAACAAAACATACAAATTAATGAAGACTGTTTAGTTTTGCGAAAAACCAATCATCTACTGGAGCCAGTTATCTATGAGTGAGCATCATAGTGTCATTATTATTGGTGCAGGTTTAAGCGGATTATATTGTGCCTGGCGATTACAACAGCAGCAACAGGATGTCATTTTACTAGAAGCACGTGAACGTACTGGCGGCCGGATTTTATCAGCCGATTATAAGAACAGTCAATTCGATATGGGCCCAGCCTGGGTTTGGCCCCAGTTGCAACCGCGTTTAAACCAGTTAACATCACAGCTTAAGCTGGAGATTTTCAAACAATATTCAAGCGGTACAATGCTCTATGAAAAAAATCAGAATGAAATTGAACGCTATGAAGGCCAATCTTCTCACAGTCAGTCATTTCGAATTAAGGGCGGTAGCTATCAGCTTATTAAAGCCCTGTTAACTAAAATACCTCAATCAAATATTCACCTAAATACAATTGTAAAAGAAATAAATAAAGATAATTTAGAAATTCATACTATACGTGATGGTAAACCAGCTCATTACACAGCCGATAAGATCATACTGGCATTACCACCCAGGCTGATATTAGAAAACATTAAGATTAGTCCTGCTTTACCTGAAGAGATTAGTAACACATGGAAAAGCACAGCCACATGGATGTCTTCACACTGTAAAATTATATTTATTTACGACAAACCTTTCTGGCGTGAAAATAATTTATCCGGTGAAGTATTCAGTCATTACGGCCCTTTATCAGAAATTTATGATGCCAGCCCTGAAAATGAAGAATATTATGCCCTGACCTCTTTTGTTGGATTAAATTCAGAACAGAGAAAAAAAATTGATGAAAAGAATTTGATTGATTTAAGCCTGGCTCAGTTAAAGCGCCTGTTTGGTGAAGAGAGTAAAAATGTTAGTGACATTCAGATAAAAGACTGGAGCCTGGATGAACACACAGCATCTGAACTGGATTTAACATCGCCTATGCAACACCCAGAATACCCGCAAGATATTCCTAAACACTTCTGGGATAAAAGTATAATACTTGCAGGTACTGAAGTGGCCAGTGAACATGGGGGATATTTAGAGGGTGCAATTGAAAGTGCTGATGAAGCCATTACAGTTTACGGATTAAAATAATACTCATGATGTCGAAAAAAATACGACATTAATTATTAACTAATCTATTATTGTAACTATTCTATATAAATTTCATCATAAATTTATTGTAATTATATAGAGTTAAAATTTATAATATTAATCATTCTTGCCTATTAATAATTAATTAATTATCCAGTTATAAATCTATTAAACAAACCTTGGCACGGCTTATGCGACATGAATAATCAATTTACAGGAGATTGTCATGAGCCACACACAACAGCGTTACCTAAGCAATATGAATCGTCTAATTATTTTTATACTTTCTCAATCAGGTCTGTTAATGGATGGCTTTCAAACAGCAGACATTCCCTGCTCTATCGCAATAATTATCTGGCTCTGGTTACCCTATTGTATTGAAATTGAAGCAAATATTATTAATCGATTTAAAAACAGTCAATAACATTATATTCAAACGTTATAAGAAGCATACTCTAACTTATACAAATATCGGTTATTCAAAACATTCATACTTATTAAATACAATTCATTAGTTAAATTTTAAGAAAATATTCCTCACTAAAATATAACGACATTACGTACATTACTCACGACAAACCGTTATTAACGACTATTCGTAAAATCCAAAAACACGTAAATATATTTTTTATTTATAAATATCAGATAGTTACTCTAAAAACAAAGATTGGCACAAGCAATGCAATAACTCCATCAACGAATAATCGTTAA
>Ga0316205_10002749_pt1 | contig 17728 bp, 12 predicted proteins | sample 3monthpyrite_MG_FD_204941 | JGI IMG/M metagenome (GOLD analysis project Ga0316205, IMG submission 204941) | Microbial mat bacterial communities from mineral coupon in-situ incubated in ocean water Damariscotta River, Maine, United States -... | ecosystem: Environmental > Aquatic > Marine >... | reverse complement strand
CGTACAGAAATAGCAAGAGCCCTGGCTACAGACCCAAAATTTATACTACTCGATGAACCGTTTGCGGGGGTTGACCCTGTTGCTGTTGAAGATATTCAACGAATTGTGGCTCAACTAAAAAATAAGAATATTGGCATCCTGATCACTGATCATAATGTCCAGGAAACCCTGGCAATAACAGAGCGATCTTACCTTATGTTTGAGGGTGGTATTTTAAAATCGGGCATCCCTGAAGATCTTGCAGAAGACGAAATGGTGCGTAAAGTCTATTTGGGCCAGAATTTTGAACTTCGTAAAAAGAAATTGGACTTTTAGCATACCCCTTCTAAAAGGACCATTGATTCTAAGCTTGTTGGTATATATAATGGAACCGTTGAAGGCACCCAGGATTCTGCCAATGTAACCTATGCTCTTCAACAAGAGGTTAACATATGCTTAGACTGATTCAAAAGTTATGTCCATTTAACGTTACATTTTCCCGGGACCAGGCAGTAAACCTATTTGACACAAACCTGGATTATAGTGTAATAAAAGAAAATTGATTTATATGCCTAGTAGAAATTATCTGTCACCAATCTTATATACCATGGAACTAACAATATAAAAAAATACAATGGCAGGCACAGCTAAAAATTTCATAGTCAAAAGTAAAACTAAACTTACAATTATAAAGATATAACGCAGGGCATTATCTTTAAAACTCCAATTCTTAAATTTTAAAGCAAATAATTCTATCCTCGAATTTAACAGATAGGAACTCAGAATGGTAATTATTATCAGAAACCAAGGATTTAGTATTATTTGATTTAAATAGTCATTTCCCTGATATAATAGTATTAACGGAAGTGAAAGCATAAATAAGGCATTTGCCGGTGTGGGAAGACCAATAAATGAAGTGGCCTGATTCTCATCAATATTAAATTTTGCCAATCTGTAGGCTGAAGCCAGAGTAATTAAAAAACCAAAAAAAGGCAGGAATGAATTCTTTAACCCTATCCATGTCACAGTTTCTGAGGTACCTGAAAAATCGAGATTCCATCCACCGGTTTGAGACATAGAAAGCAGCTGAAACATAACAATACCGGGGACAAGGCCACTGGTTATAAGATCAGCTAATGAATCGAGCTGGATTCCTAATTCGCTCTGTGCATCCAGCATTCTTGCGGCAAGTCCGTCAAAGAAATCGAAAACAATTCCCAGAAAAACAAAAAGTGCGGCAAGTTCCAACATATTTAAAACAGCAAACACTGTAGCAATACAACCACATAAAATATTAAGCATGGTAATAAACTGTGGAATATGTTTCTTCATAGTTGTTGGCGGTTTCCGTAAAAATAATATAATTTTTATTCTAACTCTTTCTTAACATATTTTATTCGGATATTTGCCGTTAATAGTTATTCCACAAGTGATCAGAGCACTAAGAATTCAATTTAAAAAACTTTACTTCCTTAACTTATTATGGATCGCCTTTTTTGGTTTTTCGCTTCAGGCTCAATTATCAGATAATGCGCAAATTAGCATAATTACATGTGACTCAGGTCAGGAACTATATTCAAGTTTCGGGCATAGCGCATTTAGAGTTCAGGACACTGCTCAGGGAATTAATTGGGTCTATAACTACGGGACTTTTGATTTTAATACCCCTAACTTCTATTCTAAATTTGCCAGGGGGAAATTGCTTTATTCTTTAAGCGTTTCAAAATTTTCAGATTTCCTCTTTACATATGAACTGGAAAACCGATGGGTAAAAGAACAAATATTAAACCTTAATCTGGAAGAACAAAATGCCCTATTTCAGTTTTTGGAAAACAACCGAAAGCCTGAAAACAGGGATTATAAATACGACTTCTTATTCGATAATTGTGCCACTAAATTACCAGAGGTATTAAAAAAAGTTCTTGGAAAGGGCATTGAATTTAATGGAGAACATCTTAAAAACCATTACACTTTCAGAGATCTGATACAACAAAATCTGCTTACCAATTCATGGTCAAGTTTTGGCATAGACCTTGCTCTGGGGTCCGTGATAGATAGGGAAGCTTCCCCTGAGGAGTATATGTTCCTTCCCAAATATGTTATGCTTCAAATGAATAATACAACTCAGTCACAAAACCCTTTAGTTCTTCGAGAACGTACCGTTCTTGATTATAATGACAAAAGATTTGGTGGAAATTTTGGTACAACACCTCTTTTTTGGCTACTCCTTTTATTGCTCTTTACCCTTTCAATATCATATATAGATCTTAGAAACGCTACACGTAGCAGGTGGCTCGACTTTTTTTTATTTCTGATTACTGGATCTGCAGGATTACTCATTTTCTTCCTATGGTTCCTGACAGACCATTCATCAACTGCAAATAATTTTAATATCCTTTGGGCATTCCCATTCAATATTGCAGCTTGTTATTTTCTCCTGAGAAAAGACCGAATCCCAAAATGGATGGGTAAATATATTTTGACACTACTGGTTTTAATGGGGATTACGTTGATTCTTTGGATTTTCGAAATTCAACAGTTTTCACCGCTAATTGCAGTGGTATTTGCCATACTTGGTCATAGATACGCACTACTTTATCGCTATTTCACTAATTCCAACACAAGTCCTCAATGAATTTGGTTTCCGTAGAAAATATAGCCAAATCATATGGAGAATTAGTCCTTTTCGAAGACCTCTCATTTGGCATAAATAAGAATCAGAAAATTGCGTTGGTTGCACGAAACGGCGAAGGTAAAACTTCAATTTTAAATATTCTGGCAGGGAAGGATGTCCCAAATGGTGGGGCTGTAAACTACCGTAAAGGAATTCGAATTTCTTTTCTGGAACAAGAACCAGATCTTAATCCTCAATTAACCGTAGAGCAGACCATTTTGGACTCTGACAATGAGATTCTAAAGATTATTGCTGCCTATGAAACAGCTTTGGACCATCCCGAAAATGAAGAAGCTTACCAAAAAGCTTTTGAGTCTATGGAAAGGAATAACGCCTGGGATTTTGAAACACAATACCAACAGATTCTTTCCAAATTAAAACTGGACAATCTTGAAGCTAAAGTAAGTGATCTATCCGGTGGACAAAAAAAGAGACTAGCGATGGCCAATGCCCTGTTGAATGAGCCAGATCTGTTAATTCTGGATGAACCCACAAATCATTTAGATCTGGAAATGATAGAGTGGCTGGAAGATTATTTTAGCCGTAAAAAGATTACTCTTTTTATGGTTACTCATGACAGGTATTTTCTGGAAAGGGTCTGTAATGAGATTCTGGAACTAGATAATGGTCTACTTTATTCATACAAAGGAAATTATGCCTACTACCTGGAGAATAAAGAAGCTAGATTAGAACTTGAAGCGGTAGAACAACATAAATCCAAGTTGCTTTATAAAAAAGAGCTGGACTGGATGCGAAGACAACCAAAGGCAAGAACCACAAAATCCAAATCGCGTATTGATGATTTCCATAGCATCAAAGAAAAGGCACACCAACGCAGAGAGAACCATGAAATTCAACTGGAGATCAATATGGAACGTATGGGCAGCAAAATTCTGGAACTGCACAAAGTCTCTAAAGCCTACCCCGGCATTGTCTTGCTTGATAAATTTGATTATAATTTTTTAAGGGGAGAACGAATCGGAATTATTGGTAAAAACGGTACTGGCAAATCTACTTTCCTGAATATTGTAACGGGCCTTGAACCGCCGGATAGTGGAAAAATTGTAGTTGGAGAGACCATTAAATTCGGATACTACACCCAAAATGGGATTACGATAAAAGAAGGTCAGAAAGTAATTGATGTTATCCGAGAATTCGGGGATTATATTCCATTAAAAAAAGGAAGGCAACTCTCAGCCCAACAGCTTTTGGAACGCTTTTTATTTGATAGAAAGAAACAATATGATTTTGTAGAAAAGCTGAGCGGAGGAGAACGAAAGAGATTGTATTTATGTACCGTTCTCATCCAGAATCCCAATTTCCTGATCCTGGATGAACCAACAAATGATCTGGATATTATTACCTTAAATATCCTGGAGAGTTTTTTACTTGACTTTCCCGGGTGTCTGCTGGTAGTATCCCATGACCGCTATTTCATGGATAAGATAGTAGATCATTTATTTATTTTTAAAGGCAATGGAATTGTTGAAGATTTCCCCGGGAATTATTCAGATCACAGGGCCTATGAAGATAGTGCTGTTTTAGAGAAAAGGACCGAAAAGGGGAACAGCTCCCAGAATAAAACAATTAAAACTTCCTGGCGGTCCGATGACAAGAGCAGAAAACTATCTTTTGAGGAGCAAAAAGAGTATAACAAGCTGGAAAAATCCATTCAGCAATTAGAAAAACAAAAAGAGGAGCTTCAAAATCAATTTGCTAATACCGAATTATCTGGGGAAGAAATAGACGTTTTATCAATACAATTAAAAGATATTATAGAAAATCTTGAGGATAAAACAGAGCGATGGTTTGAGCTTTCGGTGCTATTGGAAGACTAATTCACAAAGTGGTAATTGCAATATTTGAATTTGCTGATAATAAGAATTTACTTTTATGTCTGGTACCTTTCAATATCTGAAATTCTGGTTTAAGGCAACTAACCAGCATGGAATCCATTCTCCATTTATTTATCGTTTTGTTACAAAGGGTCTGTATATAAAACATAAATTCTGCAGATCAAAATCACTGAATATATTTTTCAAATGCATTAATTACTTCAAGCCAAATAGTATTGGTTTTGAAGAAGAAAATGAGTTTTTAAAAAATAAAGTAAAAAACGAATTTCCATCTCTTTCATTTAAAGCACCATATGATATAAAATACTATGAGACCCTGGTTACAGAATCCCAAATTTCGGCTATGGCCAACTACGGGGAACAACAACCCAAGGGAATAATCTATATTAGTGACATCAGGAAAAACAAAAGCTCGAAAGAACTGTGGAATAAATTAGTTTTAGCAGATTTTGTAATGGTTAGTGTGGATATGTATTTTGGTGGTCTTCTTTTTTTCCATAAAACACAAGCCAGAGAACATTTTAGGATTAGAATATAAACTCTTAACTTTAAGATAGATATTTTTCATACTATGAACAACAGTATTTATTACCTATTAGCCGGAGTGGCCCTTGTATATATTATCATTTCTATTTTTAGTAAAAAAAGCTCAAAGAAAAGAAAATCAAGGAAATTTATGGATGGTTATGAGCGGAAGGATAAAAGGAAGTAATTGTTAATACTCCAGGTATTCCTAATTAGCACAGAGTAAAAAATTTCATATACAGCCAATTTCCTAACTTGCAACTCAAAAGTTCTAAAATAACCTATGAAAATATATACCAAAACCGGAGACACGGGTTCAACTTCACTTTTTGGAGGAACAAGGGTTGCTAAACATCACATTCGCATTAACGGTTATGGTACTGTTGATGAACTAAATTCATGGCTTGGACTGCTAAGGGATCAGGAAATGAATGTACATTTCAGAGAGATTCTTATTACTACCCAGGATAAATTGTTTACAGTAGGTGCTATTTTGGCCACGGACCCTGAAAAAGCTCAATTAAAAAGTGGAAAAGATCGTCTTAATATTCCTTTAATAAGCATTGCAGATGTTGAGCAATTGGAAAAGGAAATGGACACTATGAATGAAACCATGCCGCCAATGACCCATTTTATCCTGCCCGGCGGACATACAACAGTGTCATACTGTCATATTGCTCGTACAATTTGCAGAAGAGCTGAGCGAATGGTATCACTACTACATGAAAATGAACCTGTTGATGGTATGGTTTTAACTTACCTCAACCGTCTTTCAGACTATTTATTTGTACTGGCACGGAAGTTGTCATACGATTTAAAGGCAGATGAAATAAAGTGGATTCCTGAGAAAAAGGGCTAATAATTATACTTTTTCTTCGTTATGAAATTATCAAAACCTTAAATTGTTGATAAAATAAGTGATTTTACTCAGATTTTTCTTGGCAATATGGGTTTAAAATCTATTTTTGCAAAAATTTTAAATTCAGAATAAAGCCATGTATTGGACATTAGAACTAGCATCTTATTTAAGTGACGCACCCTGGCCAGCTACTAAAGACGAATTAATAGATTATGCCATTAGAACTGGAGCTCCTTTGGAAGTAGTTGAAAATTTACAATCTATGGAGGAAGAAGGCGGTGAGATATACGAATCAATAGAAGAAATATGGCCGGATTACCCCACGGAAGAAGATTACCTCTGGAATGAGGATGAATATTAAAGAAGTTTCCTAAAACCTATTAAAAGTCTCATTTGAGGCTTTTTTTTTATGTAATTTTGACAGGCTTAAAGAAGTTTAAGCAGAAATATAAAATCTGGAATACCTTTTGCTTTAAAAAAGGATATTACAATTCTATAGCATATTGCTCATTTTTAGGATACTTCAATTGCACTTTAAGTCCTGAAGAGCATGCTATCAAAACATGAATAATATATGAGTATTTTAAATTCAGTCATCAAGGCATTTGTAGGTGACAAGGCTAAGAAGGATGTTAAGGAACTACAACCCCTTTTAAAAGAGATAAAATCCTTTGAAGCAGCGATTGAAAGCCTGGACCACAATGCGCTTAGGTTAAAAACAAAAAACTTCAAGCAAACAATAACGAAGGCATCTGAAGAACTTCAGAAGCAAATTGACATATTGAAAGAAGAAGTAAAAGCCTCTCTGGACATTGACAGAAATGAGGAAATTTATGCAGAAATTGATAAACTTGAAGACGAAGTCTACAAGATTACTGAGATCACTCTAAACGAGATTCTTCCTGAAGCCTTTGCTGTAATTAAAGAAACCGCAAAGCGATTTGTAAATAATGAAACCATTACGGTTGAAGCCACAGAATTTGACAGATTGTTATCTGGTTCAAAAGAATACGTAGGTCTTGAAGGCGACAATGCCGTATGGCAAAACTCTTGGGATGCCGCCGGAAAAGAAGTCACCTGGGATATGGTACACTATGACGTACAGTTAATCGGTGGCATTGCCTTGCATCAGGGTAAAATTGCAGAAATGCAGACAGGTGAAGGTAAAACACTTGTTGCTACGCTGCCAATGTATCTGAATGCCTTGGCAGGAAAAGGGGCTCATTTGGTTACTGTAAATGATTACCTGGCTAAAAGGGATAGTGCGTGGATGGCACCAATATTCGAATTTCATGGTCTTTCCGTGGACTGTATAGACAAGCATCAACCTAATTCCGAAGGAAGAAGAGCAGCTTACAACGCAGATATTACCTATGGAACGAACAACGAATTTGGATTCGATTACCTTAGAGATAATATGGCTCATACACCTGGCGACCTTGTACAACGGCCACATCACTATGCCATTGTGGATGAGGTCGATTCTGTACTTGTAGATGACGCCCGTACTCCATTAATCATATCAGGACCAGTGCCTGAAGGAGATCGTCATGAATTTAATGAATTGAAACCCAAAGTGTCAGACATTGTTCAAAAACAACGTCAGTACCTTACCGGAGTTCTGGCAGAAGCCAAAAAAGAAATCTCCGCTGGAAATACCAAAGAAGGTGGTTTTCTATTGCTAAGGGTACACAGAGGCTTACCCAAGAATAAAGCCCTTATCAAATTTCTGAGTGAAGAGGGCATAAAACAACTGCTTCAAAAAACTGAGAATTTTTATATGCAGGATAACAACCGGGAAATGCCTCAGGTAGATGCGGAATTGTTATTTGTTATCGATGAAAAGAACAACCAGATTGAACTTACAGATAAGGGTATAGGATATATTTCCGGAGATCATCAAAGCGACTTTTTTGTGATGCCGGATATTGGAAGTGAGATTGCAAAAATCGAAAATCAAAATCTGGAAATCGAAAAGGAGGCATCAGAAAAAGAGGCATTATTCAAAGATTTTGCAATAAAAAGCGAACGTATCCACACTATGAGCCAGCTTTTAAAGGCATATACGCTCTTCGAAAAAGATGTGGAGTATGTGGTTATTGAAAATAAGGTGATGATAGTTGATGAACAAACCGGACGTATTATGGACGGGCGCAGGTATTCAGACGGATTACACCAGGCCATTGAAGCGAAAGAGAATGTAAAAATCGAAGCAATGACACAGACTTTTGCCACGGTTACTTTACAGAATTATTTCAGAATGTACAAAAAGCTTTCAGGTATGACAGGTACTGCCGTAACGGAAGCAGGGGAATTATGGGAGATCTATAAATTGGATGTTATGGAGATCCCTACAAACAGGCCTATTGTAAGAGATGACAGAAACGATCTTATCTATAAGACCAAAAGAGAAAAATACAACGCCATTATTGACGAAGTTACCAAACTTTCGGAACAAAAAAGACCGGTACTTATTGGTACCACTTCCGTGGAAATATCTGAATTATTATCACGAATGCTGGGTATACGAAAAATTCCGCACAATGTTTTGAATGCGAAACTGCATAAAAAAGAAGCAGATATTGTTGCAGAAGCCGGTAATGCAGGTATCGTAACCATTGCAACAAACATGGCTGGACGGGGAACCGATATAAAATTATCTGAAGAAGTTAAAAAAGCAGGGGGCTTGGCCATCGTAGGTACAGAAAGACACGACTCCAGAAGGGTCGACAGGCAGTTGAGAGGACGATCAGGACGTCAGGGAGATCCTGGAAGTTCGCAATTTTATGTTTCTTTGGAAGATAACTTAATGCGCCTTTTTGGTTCAGACAGGGTTGCAAAAATGATGGATAGAATGGGTCTTGAAGAAGGAGAAGTAATCCAGCATTCTATGATGACCAAATCTATTGAACGGGCACAGAAAAAAGTAGAAGAAAATAACTTTGGTATTCGTAAACGATTATTAGAGTATGATGATGTAATGAATGCCCAACGGGAAGTAGTTTATAAAAGAAGACGACATGCACTGCAGGGTGAACGACTTAAGGTAGATATTGCAAACATGGTTTATGATACATGTGAGGTAATTGCGGATACCAATAAGGCAGCTAACGATTTCAAGAATTTTGAGTTTGAACTCATCAAGTATTTTTCCATTACCTCACCGGTTACAGAAGAGGAATTCGCTAAACAGAGTTTTCTGGAGATCGCAAATACAACCTATACTGCGGCCTATGATTATTACCAGAGTAAAATGGAGAGAAGTGCCGCCACGGCGTTCCCTGTAATTAAAAAGGTATACGAGGACAGCAGCAATAAATTTGAACGCATTGTAGTTCCTTTTACCGATGGTATTAAATCACTTAATGTGGTTACCAATCTTAAAAATGCCTATGAGTCGAATGGTAAAGAATTGGTTACAGATTTTGAAAAGAATATAACTCTGGCCATAGTTGATGACGCATGGAAAACTCACCTGAGGAAAATGGACGAGTTAAAACAGTCTGTTCAGTTGGCTGTTCACGAGCAGAAAGATCCTTTGTTGATCTATAAATTTGAAGCTTTTGAACTTTTTAAAAGCATGATCGACAACGTTAACAAAGAAGTAGTTTCCTTCCTGTTCAAAGGGGAATTGCCCTCAGCTGACACCAATGAGATTCAGGAAGCAAGGAATGTACGAAGACCAAAGGAAAAGCTGCAGACCACTAAGGAGGAAATTCCGAATAATGATGAATTAGCAGCCCGGAACAGGGCAGTAGGGCAAAATCAAGGTGGTAGAGCCCCGATTACAGAAACCATTGTGAGGGTTAAACCTAAAATTGGCAGAAATGAAAGGGTCACTATAAAAAATGTAATGTCGGGCGAAAGCAAGACGGTCAAATTCAAACAGGCAGAGCCACTTATAGACCGGGGGGAATGGGTATTGATTGAAGATTGACAAATTAACTACTATCATTAAAAAGGCGTCCGTACATGGACGCCTTTTTTGTTTAAAATGCCATATCTTTAGGTATTGACACCTTATTTTCCTTTGATATGAAATCTTCCAGACGTAAGTTCCTGACTTCTATTAGCATGTTGGCTGCCTCTTCGGCAATGCCAATTACACAATTTGATTTTGGAATGAATACCAAATTAAAAATTGCCCTTGTTGGAACAGGTATTCGCGGTATCACTTTTTGGGGAAAACGTCTTGTTGATGAATATTCAGATATCCTGGAGTTTGTGGGCTTGTGCGATATAAATCCGGGGAGACTCTCCTTTGGAAAAGAATATACCGGGGCCAGTTGCGCTACTTTTACAAATTTTGAGAAAATGATCCAGGATTCTAAACCGGATCTTGTTATCGTGACTACAAAAGATGCAACTCACCATGAATTTATTATCAAAGCAATGGAAATGGGATGCGATGTACTTACTGAAAAACCGTTAACTACAGATGAAAATAAATGTCAGGCCATTCTGGATGCGGAAAAAAAATCAGGCAAAAACCTGATAGTAGGTTTTAACTACCGATGGAGCCCTTATAACACTAAAATAAAACAGTTATTAGCAGAAAACACCATTGGCAAACTAACTTCAGTTGACTTTCATTGGTATCTGAACACTTACCACGGTGCCAGTTATTTCCGCAGATGGCACGGACAGATGGAAAGCAGTGGGTCTTTATGGGTTCACAAAGCTACCCATCATTTTGACCTTCTTAACTGGTGGATCAATTCTGAGCCATCCGAAGTATTTGCATTCGGCGATTTGGAATTTTATGGTAAAAATGGACCTTTCAGAGGAGACAACTGCAGAAATTGCAATCATCAATCTAATTGTGACTTTTATTGGGACATTACTAAAAATCAATTTTTAAATGATCTCTATACAAAAAATGAGAAATACGACGGGTATATCAGAGACAACTGCCTTTTTAGAAATGAAATAAACATTTATGATAAAATGTCCGCACAGGTCAAATATCAAAATAACGTGCAGTTAAATTATTCGCTAACTACTTATTCTCCGTTCGAAGGTTGGCGGGTTGCATTTAACGGAACGGAAGGAAGACTGGAAGCCTGGATGGACATCCCTTATTATAAAGAAATGAATATTGATCAGGCCGAAATGCACGACAAGGAAATGGAGCAGAACAATGAGGAAACTGAGCATAATGAACCTATAATCGTGCACAAATTGTGGAAGGATTTCGAAACCGTTATGGTAGAAATGGAAAAAAGCGGTCATGGCGGAGGTGATAAGCGCTTACAAGACAAAATGTTTAGAAGTGCTGATTCTGTTGATCCATTTGGCAGGACCGCAGGAAGCAGAGATGGCGCAATGTCTGTCCTTATAGGGATTGCGGCAAGGAAAAGTATTGAAACCGGCACAGCTGTAAACATTGGAGATCTGACCAATTTACAGCCTAAGGAGGTACGAGATTAACATATTTAGTATTGTAGATAACAAAGTTACTTTTTGTCAGATTAGCTGTTGAATATATGATAAAACATATATAGCTTTACATCATTGAGGAAATTCGCTTCCCAACTACGGTTGCGATTTTCCATATGAAGCATAGCTGCATCAATGAATATAACTTAAGACTATGGAAAAAGAAACCAAACATCAGCACAGAATACAGGATAAAATACGTCTAACCCTTAGGGTAAGCTATTTTGCTTCTATTTCCTCCTTAATATTTGGTCTGGTTTGTCTTTTTTTTCTGGATATTTTTGAAATAGTGCCCCATATATTTCTTGCCTTTGGTGCGTTGAGTGTAATTAATAACCTGGCCTATGCATCTCACAAAAACCTAACGCTTACCTATAACATCCTTTCTATACTTGGCTTAGCTTCAGCTACCGCCATCACTATGTTAACAGGTGGCATAAACAGTCCGTTTATTTTTGTGCTGGCAATTGTTGTGTTTGCGGGATATGCGACAACACGCAATTATGGAAAAATCTATTTGTACCTCACTGTCCTGATTATTGCTTTAATTTTTGTTCAGGGAATTTCCGATTTTTCTTTAACCCAAAATGTTGTTCCCGTTGAGAGTCAAAACCTTTTTAGTTTTTTAAGCATTTTGTTCTCCGTTTACCTGCTGGGTGGAGTTCTGGGTAAAAACCTCTTAAAAGCACACCACAACCTTTATAAAACCAAGATGGAAGTTGAAGAACGGATACATGAAAAGGACACTCTGCTCAAAGAAGTGCACCACAGGGTTAAAAATAATCTGCAAACGGTTTCCAGCCTGCTAAGCCTTCAGTCCAGGGGGATAAAGGATGAAAAAGTAAAAAATCTTATAAAAAGTAGTCAGAACAGGGTCATCTCTATGGCTATGGTACATGAAATGCTTTACATGCACGACGATTTATCTAAAATAGATTATAAATCCTATGTTGAAGAATTAAGTGAGTACCTGGTGAAATCTGTAAAGGGAGCCGATAGTAACGTTAAGGTAAACATTAATATTCCTCAAATAGAATTGGGTATAGATACGGCTATACCTCTTGGGCTCCTAATAAATGAAGCGCTTACAAATGCCCTTAAATATGGAATAAAAGGGAATGACCAGGGGGAAATTCATATTGAGCTAAAGAAAATGGCTGATATGGACTACATTCTAAATATTGGAGATAATGGTGTTGGTTTTTCAGAGGAAGTGAATTTTAAAAATACCCGCTCTTTGGGCTTAAAGTTAATTCATAACCTTGCCCGTCAGTTGAAAGGATCAATCATCAGAGACTTTTCCAAAAAAGGCACCAACTATATCGTAAATTTTAAAGAAATAGGTCAGAGCGACTTTCATCAATCAGTGGCTTAAACAAAATCGCATTTACAAACGGTTTATCGCTGATTATGACAGTAATTGTTCCCACTTTAAAATCACTTCTTGTGGCATTTTATACCTATATTTAGCCGACTAATTCAAAAAAATGCCTTTATGAAGAATATTTTACTCGCAGGTCTCTTACTTTTTACTACCCTCCTGTTTAGCCAGGATTACTTTCTAAAAAAATACCATCCCTTCAATAGCAATATTCCTTCTCCAGAAGAGTTTTTAGGTTATGCAATTGGAGAACGTCATACCAGGCATGATCTTATTGTAGCCTATTTACAAAAACTCGCTGAGCTTTCAGACAGGGCAACTATCTATGAATATGGCAAAACACATGAAGGTCGTAAACTGGTGATCTTAACGATTACTACCCCGGATAATTTGTCTAATCTTGAATCTATTAAGGAAAGGCACCTTGCCTTTACAGATCCCGGTAAATCCTCTGCCCCGGACGCATCACTTCCAATTTTTATTAATTTGGGTTATAACGTACATGGGAATGAGCCATCCAGTTCCGAAGCAGCCCTTTTAAGTGCCTATACTTTTGTAGCTTCTGATAATCCTGAGATACTTAATTACCTGACCAACGCAGTAATCTTTATAGATCCTACGATCAACCCCGATGGTCGGGACCGGCATACACAATGGGCAAATAGCTATCAGGGCAATCCACTTGTGGCAGACCCCCAGGATGCAGAACACAACGAATACTGGCCTGGCGGGCGTACCAATCACTATTGGTTCGACCTCAACCGGGACTGGTTACTAGCAATAAACCCTGAAAGTCGTGGTAAACTTAAATGGTATCATGAATGGTACCCCAATGTAGTTACCGACTTTCATGAAATGGGTTCACAAAGCACCTATTTCTTTGAACCAATGAAGGCGAACGGTTCACTTAACCCTATTATGCCTAAAAAGAACTATGAAGATCTTAATAATTTGTTTGGGAACTATTTTGCCAAGGCCTTAGACAGCATTGGCTCATTTTATTTTACCAAAGAGGCTTTTGACGGTACCTATCCGGGTTACGGTTCTTCCTATCCTGATATTCAGGGTGGGCTGGGATTGTTGTTTGAACAGGCCAGCTCCAGGGGGCATAAGCAGAAAACCGCTTTTGGGCACATCACATTTCCCTTCACCATTCGCAATCAGTACACATCGAGTATCACTACGGTGAAGGCTGCAGTTGAGAACAAAGATTATCTGCGTTCATATCAAAAAGAATTCTTTAAAACGGCGATGATGAATTCGGCAATAAAAGGAGTTCAGGGATACAGCTTTGGAGATCGCTATGATAAAAACAGGGTAAAGGCATTTATTGATAAATTATTAATCCACAAAATAGATGTATACAAATACGGAAATGATTCCTATGTAGTGCCCACATCCCAACCGCAATACAGAATGGTGCAAACCATGTTTGAAACTTATAAAAAATACCGGGACAGTGTTTTTTACGATGCTTCTGCCTGGTCTGTAGCAAATTTCTATAATATTAACTACAAGGCAGTAAAGAAGCTTAATCGGGGAGATAAAATAACTTCTACAGCTGATCTTGTTAATGTTCAACCGGTACAAAAATCATCTTATGCCTATATTATAGATTGGGATGATTACAACGCACCTGCAGTTTTAAATTTTCTTCAGTCTAAGAAGTTGGTACTCTCTTCTGCCTTTAAACCATTTACCACAACGATTGATAATACCAGCAAGTCTTTTAATTATGGAGCCTTGATTCTACCCATAAGCCTTCAAAAGAAAGATGCAGATGAAGTATATAAATGGGTACTTGAAGCACAGGAAAAATACCAGGTCCCTATCTATGGGATAGCCACGGGTTACAATAGCCAGGGAATTGATCTGGGCAGCAGGTATATTCGTGCATTAACAAAACCCAAAGCCGCAATGCTTATAGGAGATGGAACCCGCTCTTATGAAGCAGGAGAGGTTTGGCACTTATTAGATTCCAGAGTACATATGCCAATTACAAAAATACCTATCAGGAATTATGATAAGGTAAAGCTAGACGAATACAATACATTGGTGATGGTTTCTGGAAAGTATAATCTTACAGAGAAGCAACAGACCATACTTTCAGACTGGGTTAAAAAGGGGAATACACTTATTACTATTGGAACAGCCTCTAAATGGGCTATTGATAAAAAACTTGTTAAAGAGAAACTTACCAAATCCGAGGTAGATTCTACCAAGGCAGTATTGCGAGAGCCATACGTCGATGCTGATGAAAACCTGGGTAGAGAAGGCCTCGGAGGAATTATACTTAAGGCCGATCTGGATGTTACCCATCCGCTGGCATTTGGCTACAGAGATACAGATATTCCGGTATATAAAAACAATACTGTATGGCTTTCACCGAGTAAAAATGAGTATTCCACCGTAGCGAAATATTCCAGGAATGCCCTGATAGACGGGTACATAAGCAGAAAGAACAGTGAAGAATTCTTAAAAACTTCCGCTTCACTTATAGTAAGTCCCTTAGGTAGTGGCAGAGTAGTCATGTTTGCAGATAATCCAAATTTCCGGGGATCATGGTATGGGACTAACAGATTATTCCTTAACGCATTATTTTTGGGAGATAAAATTAGAGTACCTAAACAAAACGACTAGTATGAATAAAAAAATAAATGCCTTATTAATTCTCATATTATGTTGCAATCTATCAATACTTGGACAGAGTAACGAGGGTGATGGTCCATTTTCTCAACTTATCATCAGGGGAGTTAACCTTATTAATGGTAATGGGGCACCGCCAATGGGGCCAGTAGATATAGAAGTGGTCAACAATCGTATTAAAAGCATCAAAGTGGTAGGTTATCCCGGAGTAGCTATTAAAGACTCAGACCGGCCACAATTAAAATCTGGGGGTAAGGAACTGAATTGCGAGGGTATGTATTTACTGCCGGGCTTTGTAGATATGCATGGACATATTGGAGGAAAAGCGCAGGGCGCAGAACCAGACTATGTTTTCAAACTCTGGATGGCTCATGGTATCACCACCGTACGCGAACCTAGTGGCCGTGGGGTAGACTTTACTTTAGATTTAAAAAGAAAAAGTGCTAAAAATGAAATTGTAGCACCCCGTATTTTAGCCTATACCGGATTTGGACAAGGTAGTGATGTTACTATAAGCACACCGGAAATGGCACGTGAATGGGTGAGGAATAATGCCAAAAAAGGGGCTGATGGTATTAAGTTATTTGGGGCACCTCCGGAAATTATGACCGCTGCTTTGGATGAAAACAAAAAATTAGGCTTGCGGTCAGCTTGTCATCATGCTCAGCTTAATGTTGCCAGATGGAATGTCCTGCATTCGGCCAGGGCAGGATTAACCAGTATGGAGCATTGGTATGGACTACCGGAAGCACTTTTTGAAGACCGTACCGTGCAGGATTATCCACTTGATTACAATTACAACAATGAACAGGACCGCTTTGAAGAGGCCGGTAAACTTTGGCAACAGGCTGCAAAACCTTATTCTGAGCATTGGAATAAAGTTATGGACGAGCTTATCTCATTAGATTTTACCCTGGATCCAACCTTTAATATTTATGAAGCCAGCCGTGATCTGCAAAGAGCACGACGCGCAGAATGGCACGAAGACTATACCTTGCCTTCATTATGGGATTTCTACCAGCCCAGTAAAATAAGTCATGGTTCGTATTGGCATTACTGGGGTACCGAACAGGAAGTAGCCTGGAAGGAGAATTACAAACTCTGGATGACCTTTGTAAATGAATATAAGAACAGAGGTGGCCGGGTAACAACAGGTTCGGACTCGGGCTTTATTTTTCAGCTCTATGGTTTTGCTTATATCCGCGAAATGGAATTGTTACGGGAAGCCGGGTTTCATCCTCTAGAGATTATTCGCTCAGCAACCTTAAACGGAGCAGAGGCCCTTGGTATGGATGACCAAATTGGTACAGTAACTGTTGGAAAACTTGCCGACTTTGTTATTGTAGCCGAAAATCCATTAGAAAACCTGAAAGTACTCTATGGTACGGGCGCCATAAAACTTACTGAAGATAATAAAGTTGTACGTGTAGGTGGGGTAAAATACACCATAAAGGATGGTATAATCTACGATGCCAAAGCACTACTCAAGGAAGTAAAGCAAATGGTGGACGCAGAAAAAGCGCGTTTAAATTATCAGATTAAACAACCTGGAATTCCGGAATAATAGCAGGACTATTGACTCTTGCCTTATTTAAAATATAAAGGGAGGGTTTATCTACGTCCTGTTGGCACTTTAATAGGTCTTAAAACACCTTTGGTTTTTGGAAAAACAATCATATAACTTACTAAAAGTGCAACGGGTAATAATAGAATAAATAGTATCATTAGGTTTGGGGTTTAAGCTAATTTGGGGTTGTTTTTTTTAGTTGTAAAAGCCAGGGCTCTTTTTACTCTTGTATTTTTGAATTTGTATAAGCGCGCAACAGCGTCTTCTTTTGCTGCCTCAATTTGCCCACTACTGTGAGAAACAGGAAGGCTAGCATCCAGAACAATATCCATTTGAAATGTTTCAACTTTACCATAGTGTGTAGTTTTTTGGGCTAGAGCAACAGCTCCGAATAAAAGTATAAGTGCTAAGGTTAAAAACGCTTTCATGTTATTAGATTTGGGTATAATAAAATAACTACAGAAAGTGATATCCTTAGGGTATAAATCGCTGAAATCGCCTTATTTTTCGGTAGCTGGTAAAATTTGCGATAAAGCGATCAGAATTTCGGATGAACAGAATCGAAGTAAAAAACCCTTCATCGATATTTTGGGTTTTTTAGCTGGTTTTGTAAAGGGTTTATATGGGTATTATTGAGAGAAATAAGAAAAAAAATACGGAAAAGGAAATGTAATAATGTAAGAAATTTTTACTTCTTGAAGATTTATTTGGTAACGGACTTCAATATATCCAATTGAAGTTAATATTTGAAAAAACGAGATTTCTCACGCTCACTTCGTTCGGTTCGAAATGACAGATTTGG
>Ga0316205_10002748_pt1 | contig 17733 bp, 15 predicted proteins | sample 3monthpyrite_MG_FD_204941 | JGI IMG/M metagenome (GOLD analysis project Ga0316205, IMG submission 204941) | Microbial mat bacterial communities from mineral coupon in-situ incubated in ocean water Damariscotta River, Maine, United States -... | ecosystem: Environmental > Aquatic > Marine >... | reverse complement strand
CAGAAACAGATAGCAGCCCCGTTCCCGGTATGGCACTAAAAAACGATTCATCAGTTAACGTTGATGATAAAACGGAGCTAGAAGAAAACAGATCATCTCACTCACCTCGTAAATATAAAGAAGAGGACAGAAACAGAAAAAAACAGTTATTAGATGATCATAAACAGGCATTACTTGAATATATTGATGATGCCAGTTTTAGTAAGCATGATGTGGCACTAACATTAGATCGTTTTATGAATGCATTTTTTAAACGATTTAAAGACTACCCGGGCGATTTGCCAGAGCAAATAAATGATTTATTACATTTAAACACACTGCCGCAGTCGCAGATAAATCAGTTGTTAACAGTATTAATGTTGTTTTATAAAGATAACAGAATTCGTATAGATCGTGATTTTAATGCTGATTTTTTGAATCAGCAAATTGATGACTATGTTAATGAATATGGGAAGTATCCATTTGATACATCACAGGCATTAATGCAGTCAGTTGGCCTGGGGCAAGTTAGCAAAGAAGCTATTTTAGAGCTGGATAATGTTCTGAATTTAGTCGGTAAAAGCAAACCAGCATCAAAGTTGAATATATCAGAGCAGGTTTATGTGACCAATATAGAAGAGGATCGTGAAGATCTTGCTGCGCAAATAAAAGAGCAGATTAAAGAAACGATTAACCCTGAGATTAGTAATAAATCATTAAAAGATAGTATTCAATTTGCTTCCAGACTTGCAGAATAAATAGTCAGTAGGGCGCTGAATATTTAATGCCTTCATAGAGATATCTTTTTCCTCAAAGGCACCGATCTGGTGCATCTAATAATTAAACGATTAAATAAAAACAATAAAATCAACAATATACTGATTGGCATGATTTCTGCTGTATCAAAAATATAATTTTTAAAATTGGGCATCTGTACAGATGTAATTATAAAAGGGATGTTTTTTGTGAAGGTTAATTATGAATATTGCACTTATTTATGAAAGTTTAGCTCATCAAAATAGCACGGTATTGCTGCTTGATGAAGCTGGTTATACAGTAAATCTAACTTACGAGTTAAATACTGCCTGGTTTAACGCAATACAAAAAGATGTGCCTGAAATTTTAGTTATTTCAGTTGCGGTGCCAGATGAAAAATTGAAACAGCAGTTAGCTAATTTTAAGGAGCAGGCTATATCTCCAGTTATTGTATTAGCTAATAAAGCAAGTATTGATATTACTCAGAGCATTGTGTTAGCCGGTGCTGATTCATGTGTGACAGGAGATTTATCGCCTCAGCGTATGCAGAGTCTGGTTGAAATCAGTTTAGCCAGATTTAAAGTTACTCGATATCGCATAAAAGAAATAGAAGACCTTAATAAAAACATAGAGTCACTAGAAGCCAGATTGAGTGACAGAAAGCATATTGAAAAAGCCAAAGGTTTATTAATGAATTCATATGAGATGAATGAAGATGATGCTTATAATGCTATGAGAAGAATGGCTATGGATACAGGTAATAAGTTAGGAGATGTTGCTCGAAATTTAATTTCTATGTCCAAAGTTCTCAATTAGACATGACCTTAAATATGAATACGCTTGCGCAGGAAATATCTGAAAAAAAAAGACTATTACGCACACAGGTTAGTGCTCGTATGGAGTCAATGGCAAATAATTGTATTCATTATATAAAAAAAGAAGATGAACTGGATTTGTATTTAAAAGATGAAATTTCACGTCTTAGTCATTGCTCAATGTTATATGTAACAGATTGTAATTACAGGCAAATATCATCAAACGTAAATAATGAGAATATTAATAAAAAATTTCGAAATCAAAACCTGTCCTCAAGACCCTACTTACAATCTACTGTGCCATTAAAAGGCATGGTTTCATCTGATATATATCAGGATGAGAGGTCATCTAAAACGTGTATAACGTTATTACATGCAATCCATTCAAAACAAGGTTTGAAAGGTTTTTTATTTGCTGATTTTAATTTGAATGAACTCCCCGTGGATAGTTCTGCACGAAAGATGTTTAGTCAATGGCAGCAATTTAAGGGAGACCCCGCTATACGTGGAGGACTGTTCCAACAACATCGTAATGATAGCTTATTAGATTTAAACATTGATAGGGTGCATGAATTAGCTAAATTACTATTATTAGGTAACGGTGTTTTCCATATAAAATTACATTATTCAAGCTCCCGCTTGAGTTTATGGTTATACGATAAACCTCATCATTACCAAATACACAGTATTAATGAGTTGCTTGATGGGACTGTATTTGCATGTTACCCAAAACAGAAATATCCAGAAGGTGCCTGTATATCAGAAGAGCAAATACATAAAGTACTTAGTCAGTATAAGCAGCTTCGCTATGCTGACGAAAATGTCTATTTACGTTCAGCATCATTAAATACTGTAAATGCTATGGTCGGACTTAATTTCTCCTGTGATGGTTCTCATTACATTCCTGTTAAAGGTTTTATAGATAACAGTTTTGAATACTGGGTTGGTAAAATAAAAACTAATTGAGCAGTATGCTTAGTTAATTCACTTTTAACTCTTCAACATATTTTCCTTTGTTGGATTTCAAAAATTTAATTTCTATCGATATATTTTCTGTATGTAATGAATTGTATTTAATTTATAAGAATAAAATAAATGTTGGAAAAATTTCAAAGGCCGATAACGCACCAAATAGGAGCACTGATTAGGTGCACGGAAAGGTGACTTGTTAATGAGGTGATGCACTTTAAAGATGCATTTTTTATGGTTAATCATGTTTTTTCAATGTAACTCACTGTTTTTATTGGGTATTAAATGTTGGCATAATAAGTGAATATACCTGATTAACTATCGGTGGCGACACATATCAGTAAGGTTGATTTTGTTGGCGGATTTTATATCTTAAATTTTGGAGAAAACTATGTTGTTTAAAAATATGTCATTAACTCGAAGAGGATTTATAAAACACTTGTCAATTGCTGCAGCAGTAACATGTGTTTTAGGTTCTGGATACTCTTTTGCAGGTGATCCTGAAAAAGAAGAACTGAAATTTGGTTTTATAAAATTGACAGATATGGCGCCTTTGGCTATTGCATATGAAAAAGGTTTTTTTGAAGATGAGGGTCTTTATGTAACGCTTGAAGCACAGGCAAACTGGAAAGTATTACTTGATAGAGTAATAGATGGTCAGTTAGATGGCGCGCATATGTTAGCAGGGCAACCTTTGGGTGCGACGATAGGGTTTGGCACTAAAGCAGAAATTATTACCGCATTTAGTATGGATTTAAATGGAAATGCTATAACGGTTTCTAATGAAATCTGGAAACAGATGAAACCGAATATACCACATGAAAATGGAAAGCCTGTTCATCCTATTAAAGCAGATGCACTAAAACCTGTTGTTGAAAAATATAAAGATGAAGGCAAGCCATTTAATATGGGTATGGTTTTCCCTGTTTCGACGCATAACTATGAATTGCGTTACTGGTTAGCTGCAGGTGGAATTCACCCGGGATATTACGCACCAGAGAAAGGCGATGTTTCAGGTACGATTGATGCAGATGCATTGTTATCTGTTACTCCGCCACCGCAAATGCCTAGCACTATGGAAGCCGGTACGATATACGGATATTGTGTAGGTGAGCCATGGAATCAGCAAGCTGTGTTTAAAGGTATTGGTGTTCCGGTTGTAACTGATTATGAAATATGGAAAAACAATCCTGAAAAAGTATTTGGTGTAAGTAAAGCATGGGCAGATAAAAACCCTAATACACATATAGCGGTAGTCAAAGCAATGATACGTGCAGCTAAATGGTTAGATGCAGAAAGTAATAAAAATCGTCCAGAGGCAGTGAAGATACTTTCACAAAGTAATTATGTTGGAGCGGATTATGATGTTATTGCAAACAGTATGACAGGTACTTTTGAGTACGAAAAAGGTGATAAACGTGCGGTACCTGATTTCAATGTGTTCTTCCGTTATAACGCAACATACCCTTACTACTCTGATGCAACCTGGTACTTAACACAGATGCGTCGTTGGGGGCAGATTTCAGAACCTAAAGCAGATAGCTGGTATATGGAAGTAGCTAAAAAAGTATATCGTCCAGATATTTATGAAAAGGCGGCGAAAGAGTTAATTGCTGAAGGCAAGATGACATCGTCTGAGTTTCCTGACTTTACTACTGAAGATGGTTATCGGGAACCTCAGAAGCATTTCATCGATGAAATAGTTTACGACGGTAAAAAACCAAATGCTTACCTGGATAAATTTAAAATTGGTCTTAAGGGTAAGTAGTTAAACATATATTTATTCCTCCACTATGAAACATGGTGAAGGAATAAATATAATTTATAGGAAGTATTATGTTAGCTGGAATATTTAAAAGATTATTTATAAATAATAAATGTTTTTTACAGTCGAATGAGAAAAGCACTATGTCAAGTTTTAAGGTTGCAAGTTTAGTTTATAGTAAAAAATCAAAAGCGATAATTGTGCCTATAGCTGCATTTCTTGTTTTTTTAGCCATATGGCAAATAAGTGCAGCTAGTATTGTTACTTCTCTTGGTCAGGTTCCAGGACCCTCTCAAGTATTCGCTCAAGCAGTAGTATTAGTTAATGAACATTTTCAAGAGCGTGAAAAAGCTGAAAAATTCTATATTCGTCAAGAAGTGCGTAATGCAAAGAAGTTAGAAAAAAATCCAGATGAAAAAGTTAAAATAAGACCTTATACAGGTAACCCAACATTTATTGATCAGATAGGGACCAGTCTGATTACAGTTTTAACGGGTTTTTTCATAGCGAGTTTAATCGCAATACCTATTGGAATTGTTGGTGGTTTAAGTTCTACAGCTCATAAAGCAATGAACCCATTGATACAGATCTTCAAGCCCGTATCACCTTTAGCCTGGTTACCAATAGTCACTATTATTGTTTCGGCTGTTTATACCTCTGCCGATCCGATATTTACAAAATCATTCGTCACTTCAGCAATTACGGTAACGCTATGTTGTATCTGGCCAACAATTATTAACACAACTTTAGGTGTATCTAGTGTAGATAAGGACTTAATGAACGTAAGTCGCGTATTACGCCTTAACTGGATTACTAACATCGTAAAAATTGTTATACCTTCGTCTATTCCAATGATTTTTGCAGGTTTACGTTTATCACTTGGTATTGGCTGGATGGTGTTGATTGCGGCAGAAATGTTAGCTCAAAATCCAGGCTTAGGTAAGTTTGTATGGGATGAGTTTCAGAATGGTAGTTCCAATTCGTTAGCACGAATTATGGTGGCTGTATTTGTAATTGGTTTTATAGGGTTTTTACTTGATCAGATAATGCTGAAGTTACAACGCAAAGTTACATGGGATAAAACTTCCGAAATTCGTTAGTTAAATATTATCAGGGTAAAATTATGTCAAACGCATATTTAAATATAAGTGAAGTTACAATTGATTTTCCAACAGATAACGGGTTTTATCGTGCACTGGAAAATGTAAACCTTGGAATTGATAAGGGTGAATTTGTTTCTTTAATTGGTCATTCTGGCTGTGGTAAATCAACTGTTCTTAATATTGTTGCTGGTATGCATCAGGCAACGACAGGAGGAGTTCTTTTGGAAGAAAAAGAAGTAAATGAACCTGGTCCAGACAGGGCTGTAGTATTTCAGAATCATTCGTTATTACCCTGGTTAACCTCATATCAGAATGTAGAACTAGCGGTTAATACAGTATTTAAAAATATTAAATCAAAAACAGAAATTAAAGAGTGGATAAATCATAATCTTGAACTGGTTCATATGGAACATGCAAAAGATAAATTACCATCTGAAATTTCAGGAGGTATGAAACAGCGAGTGGGTATTGCCCGTGCACTGGCTATGGAGCCTAAAATATTATTAATGGATGAGCCGTTTGGCGCTTTAGATGCGTTAACCCGTGCACATTTACAGGACTCGGTAATGGAAATTCATGCAGATCTTGGAAATACAATGATTATGATAACCCATGATGTTGATGAAGCGGTTTTATTATCAGACAGAATTGTAATGATGACAAATGGCCCGGCGGCAACGATTGGCGAGGTTTTAAATGTAGATCTGCAGCGGCCAAGAAATAGACTAGAGCTAGCTGATAATGAAAAGTTTAATCATTATAGAGCTGAGGTTTTACGTTTCTTACATGAAAGGCATAAAAAGGCCGCGTAGTTTACAAGGTCATAATTAGTATTATTTATATAAAAGGTTCTGTAGGTAAGGCCGATGTATGTGTATTATCCATAAGATTAATTATGGATAATTGCAGAATCAAAGTATGCCTATAGAATTAGAATATAAACAAAAGCTTAAGTATCTGTTGATTACTGCAATAGGTAATCCGACGGTTAGGGAAGCTGATATCGCAATGAATAAGATTTGTAGCTCAGATTCTTTTCGTTCAGATGTGAACTCATTGCTTGATACACGTGATCTGTTATTTGATCATATTGATATCGAGTTTATAAAGGGTTTTGTTACGGTGCGTAAAAAGTTTAACGATGCAAGAGGGAGTGCAAAAGTGGCTATACTTTCTAATTCAAATTTAGCTGCACCGTTAATTAAATTATTTACAATATTATCTCGAGATCTTAATCAAAAAATACAGGTATTTAAAACAGTAGAAGAGGCGGAGTTCTGGTTGTGTGAAGATCTGTTAAACGGATAAAATGCTTCTATAGATATGTAATAATTTTATATCCGAATAATTAAATTCTAATTATTTTAGTTGTGAATATTCATCTGCCTTAAAACCAACTAGTAATAAATCGTTTTTTACTAATACCGGACGCTTAATAATGCTGGGGTTATCAAGCATGATTTTTATAGCCGATTCTTCAGTGACAGAATCTTTGGTTTTATCATCCAGTTTACGCCAGGTTGTTCCGCGTTTATTAAGTATAATCTCCCAACCTAGTTTTTTAACCCAGCTTATTAGTTCTTTTTCAGGCACGCCCTGATTTTTATAATTGTGGAATTCATAATCGATGTTATTATCTTTAAGCCAGTTGCGGGCTTTTTTAATAGTGTCACAATTGGGTATGCCGTATAACTTAATCATGGTTTTAGTATTCAGTTCTTAAGAGAGTTTTAACATATGAAGCAATATTTTACTCTATGAATAGACATATTGATAATACTAATTAAAACGAAACAAGTATGTATCTAAATAGATAATTCGGAATTTGTATTCTTTCTTGCCGATATCATGTTTATTCAGATTAAAATCACTAAAAATAAATGCGGTGTTTTGTTGCTAGAAATAATAAAATAACTTACAGCTAGTCTTAGGCTTTGGTAATTATCCATTAATAGACTAGAATCAGTAAATATCTCATGGCTGTAAGCAGTTACATAGTTGAATGCAAGCTTAGCGACATACTGCACCTCATGCCAGAATGCTATGTAAACTATTGTTTTGACTCAGGATGAAGTAATGACTATTCCCCTTTCCACTGTCTCGGTTATAGATACTGTCAATGCTATTCGCAATATTCTCAATATTGAACAGAACCTGACAGGTCACGATTACTTAAAAGTGTTTATCAAAAATATATCTACCGAGCTTGGAGTTAAATATGTTTTTGTGGGGCACACTAGTGAAAGCCGGCCTGATCTCATTCAGACGGATGTGGTCTGTATGGATGGCAGGCTGCAACCGAATTTTAAATATGAACTTGAGAATACACCCTGTGAAATTGTCATGAGTGGTGAACGTGTTTGTGTACATGAGCATTCGGTCTGTAAAAGTTTTCCTAATGATATATTGCTTGAAACTATGAGGGCTGAATCCTATGCAGGTTCCCCGGCTATTTCAGTAAACGGTGACTTAATGGGGATACTGGTGCTGGCTGACGATAAACCCATGTCAGGTAGTGAACAACTAAACCCTACGATTGAATTTCTGGCTCAGCGTATTACCGCTGAATATGAGCGATACAATATTGAACAGGGCTTACATAAGATTATAGAAAAACGCACTAAGGAACTCGAAGCGAGTAATGCTTATCTGAGAAAATCTGTAGAAGAGCTTGAACTGGCAAAACGTGAGCTGGAATACAAGCACCGCACAGATGCACTGACTCATGTGCACACACGTGAATGGTTTACTGATCTGGCCATGGCTCAGTTAAAAATGGCAAAACGTAATCAATATCCCCTATCACTTCTCTTTATTGATCTTGATTATTTCAAAAAAATTAATGATACCTATGGCCATACCACTGGCGATATTGTGCTTGAAGAGGCCGCAGCGCGTATTAAACGCTGTGTACGAGAAACCGATATACTCGGTCGATTTGGTGGTGAGGAGTTTATCCTTCTTTCACCCTATACAGATTCAAGCAAATCCGTGCAATTGGCAGAGCGTATCAAAAATGAAATTTCCAGCATTCCAATCCAGGCATTCAGTAACGATATATCGATAACTACAAGTATCGGCATTGCTGCTTCTGATATTGACATTTGTGAATTAGAAAATTTGATTGAGCATGCAGATGCTGCACTATATCAGGCAAAGGACAGTGGTAGAAATGCATGTGTTTTATATAACTGATACCGTTGCGAGATATTTAAGTGCTTATAAAAACACTCGAAAATTTAACATAGCTACACTTTATGTCTCTGTTTTTGTCACATTTACACTGCGTATTGAAGAATAGCTTTCAATGTTTTACATTCTTACATAGTCATGAAGCGGAATATAAATTTCTCTGACTAACGCTAATTGTTTATTCTCAAACAATAAACACTGCAGACAAGACATTTTGGAATACTAAAGTTGGATGGCTCCTTCGTTTATCTGTTTTGGATTGGGTTCCCACACAGAATTTTTTCAAAAATATGTTTATTCAGTTTAAGTGTATTGTAACTGTGTATAACAGGGGGGTATTAATACTAAAGTCTATACCTGGCATTGAAATTTTATGTACAAAATCATCTATAATCTATTTTTCAGGAGGGGTGAAAGTGTATAAAGTAGTTAGTAATTTAAGTGTAGGGAAGAAGCTGTGGCTCATCATTATAATCGCTTTGGTATGTATGGGGCTTGTGGTTTCAAGTGGTTTATTTGAGCTTAAAGATAGCCTTCTGGAGGAGAAAAAAACAAAAACACGAAATTTAGTGGAAGTGGCCTTTAGCGTAATAGAGTTTTATGGGGATAAAGCGAAAGCCGGAGAGCTGACTGAATCTGAGGCAAAAACATTGGCAATCGCTGCTGTGAAAGCACTCAATTATGATGAAAGTAATTATTTCTGGATCAATGATATGCGGCCTTTTATGGTTATGCATCCCTATAAACCAGGCCTGGATGGTAAAGATATTTCTGGGGTTAAAGACCCTAACGGTAAAGCTTTGTTTGTTGCTTTTGCAGATAAAGTCAGAGAAAAAAGTGCAGGTTATGTCAATTATATGTGGCCAAAGCCAGGTGCGTCAGAACCGGTAAAAAAATTATCCTTTGTGCGTGGTTACGAGTCATGGGGCTGGGTGGTTGGTTCTGGAATTTATATTGATGATATTGATGAAACCTTTTATCAGAAGCTTGCAGAGCAAAGTGTTTATATTGCAATTAGCGCCATCGTTTTAATTTCGTTTTCTCTTGTGATAGTAGGAACAATTAATAATCCATTGCAGAAACTTCATCTTGTTATGACAGATGTTCAGAGTAATGGCAATCTTACCCTCCGAGTGGATGTAGATCAGCGGGATGAAATTGGCTCAATGGCAATATCATTTAATAGTATGTTGAGTAGCTTACAAAATGTGATGAATGAAGTTAAAGCTGTGGCTTCTAGTGTTGACGAATCGTCCATATCTTTATCTGCGATTACAGATCGGACAAGAGAAGGTATGTATCAGCAGAAACAACAAACAGAGCAGGCGGCTACAGCGATGAATCAGATGTCTGCAACTGTTCAGGAGGTTGCACAGAATACTACGCTGGCAGCAAATTCAGCACAACTTGCGAATAATGAAAGTATTAATGGGAAACGAGTAGTTACTGCAACTATTGAATCAATAAGTCAGTTGGCTTCTGAGGTTGAAAAGGCTGCTGATGTTATTCATAGTCTGGAAGGTGACGCTAAAAATATTAGTAATGTGATTGACGTGATTCATAGTATATCGGAACAGACCAATCTGCTTGCTTTAAACGCTGCGATAGAAGCAGCACGAGCTGGTGAGCAGGGAAGAGGTTTTGCTGTGGTGGCTGATGAGGTGCGTACTCTGGCTCAGCGCACGCAGGACGCAACACATGAAATACAAACAATGATTGAGAATCTTCAGCAAGCAGCGGTGAATGCTGTAGAGGTAATGAATATGGGGCGCGTCAAGGCAGATGCCAGTGTTGAGCAGGCCATACAGGCGGGGTCTTCACTGGAGAGTATTGCAGTTTCTGTGTCGCAGATAACAGATATGAGTATTCAGGTAGCGAGCTCGCTTGAAGAGCAAAGCGCTGTAGCTGAAGAGATTAATCGAAATGTAATTAGCATTCGTGATGTAGCTGATCAGACAAGTGACTCTTCGAATCATATGAAAGAAACGGGAGATGGGCTAAGTCAATTGTCAAATCAGTTGCTTTCACTACTTAACCGTTATCAGGTTTAGTATTATTTGTGAGAGATAAATCTTCCGTATAATTACTTTTTTCGGTCTGCTATTTTTTAAGCTAAATATTTAATCATCTCTCTACGCTGCGCAGGGTCAGGTAAGTCGCCAAACTGTGCGCCCATATTATCAAGCATGTGTTTAAATTTTGTTGTGGCTGGAATAGTACAGGTGATGGCGGGGTGGGAAACGACGAATTTGAGGAAATACTGTCCCCAGCTAGAAATTCCAAGAGCCGTGGTCCAGTCAGGTAGTTTTTTACCACGCACCTGTTGGAATAAATCACCACGCTGAAATGGACGATTGGCTATGACTGCAATTCCTTTGTCCTGGGCGATGGGTAACAGGCGTTGTTCAGCATCACGATTACTGATGTTGTAACTAAGTTGTAGAAAGTCAAAATAATTATTTTTTAAAATTTCTTCTAGCTCACCATGAGAACGGCCATGTGAAGTTGTGACACCAATGTAGCGAATCTTGCCTTCTTTTTTCATCGTCTGCAGTGTCGAGTAGTGTATTTTCCAGTCTCGTAGATTGTGTATTTGCATTAAATCAAAATGTTTAACACCCCAGAGTGCACGAGATTCTTCCATTTGTTCAATGCCGCTTTGTTTGCCGTAAGTCCATACCTTGGTTGCAGAAAAAAGTTTGTTATTGTTCTGCATTTTTTCTAATAACAGACCCGTTACTTCTTCCGAGCTGTTATACATGGGTGATGAATCAATTAATGAGCCCTGTTTGTCAAAAAAAGATTGCATAACCAGCTGTAGTTTATTTAATAAATCATCGTCATAGAGTGCATCAAAGGTGCGTGATGTGCCCATACCAATAACCGGTAATAATTCACCGGAAGAGGGGATTTTTTTCTGAATAAGGTCTTGTGATGCGGCCTGTATTAAATCACTTGCAAGGGGTGATGATAATCCCAGTGCAACAAGTGCCTGTAATAATTGGCGACGTTGCAGGTTAAAATGAGTCAGCTTTTCAGAATCTAAATCTAAATCAGTTATATGCTTATTCATTATCATCTCCCGTTTGTTTGGCGATTAGTTCGCGATGCCGTCCGAGCTGGAATGCGATCAAAGCCCATATGGCAGCAAGTGGTGCAGCAACCAGCGCGATCTGGCTGATGCTAAGTCCAAGCACTTTCATGCCATCATACACCCATGCGCTCATTGCATCACCACCGCGATAAACAGCCGTATCAATAAAGTTTTTGGCCTTATATTTCTCTTCACGCCCCAGGACAACGTATAACATTTCCCGTGCAGGTCGCATAATGGCGTAATTTCCCGCCCGACGAAATACCTGCACAAATATTAGAACTGCAAGAACCGGAGAAAGTGCCAGTGTTATAAAACCAGCGCAAAGTAAAATGGGTATCATGGAAAGTGTCCAGCTCAATCCAAGATGTTTTACAATGCGACTAGTGAGGAAAAACTGTATTGTGAGAGTTAACACATTAACGGCAAGATCAATCATTGCAAATATCGCTGTGCGTTGTTCAGAGTTTTCGAAACTCAGTTTAATAATGCTCGCCTGTTGAAAATATAAAAAAGTAGACAATGTGCTGTAGAGTAAAATCAGCAGGCAAATACCTAACAGGTATTTTGATTTTATAATGAGTGTAAAACCGCTAAACCAATGACCACTAATAGGTTGTTGGTAAGATTTATCAATTTGAGCCTGTGGCTGAAAATCAAACCACTGTGAGAGTTTGTTAATACAAAACAGGCAAAGGCTGATAAAGGTAATGCTTATAAGTAAAAGGTTTTCTGTGCCAAAGGGTTGCACCAGCCAGCTGGTTAAAAATGGCCCGACAATAGCGCCCGTGGTGCCGCCGGCGGCTATGCTGCCAAATAATCGTTTGGCCTGATCCTTGTCGTAAATGTCATCCATAAAACTCCAGAAAACAGAAACAACAAATAAATTGAAAACACTCACCCAGATAAAAAACGCACGGGCAACTATCGAACTTGATATATCAAAAAGAAACAAGCCATAGAAAATGAGCAGGTTGCTAATAAAAAACAGGTAAACAATTGGTAGCAATCTAGAACGCTGGAAGCGAGTGCATAACCAGCCAAAAACAGGTGCCATTAACAGGATAGTAATAAAGGTGCCGCTAAATACCCAGGGCAGATTTTCAATGCCACCCAGTATTCCCATTTCATCACGTAGCGGGCGAATAATATAATAGGCACACAGCAGGCAGAAAAAATAAACGAAGGAATAGATAAACGGCGTTATTTCATGTCGTTTAATATTGATATATCGTTCAATTAATCCGTTCATAGAGTCATGGAGTAAGCCATTGAATGTCAGAAAATAAAGATTATCATATTACAAAAATCAGCTTTGTCCATCATATGATTATTCGCGTTTGTCCGGATAATTGTCTTGCAGTTTAATCCGCAAAACGCATTTCGATACACAGTCCGCCATTTTGATGGTTATATGCTTTAATAGATCCCTTATGTATCTCAATGGCGCGCCTTGCAATCGCAAGACCTAACCCATAACCGGGTATTTTTATATTTTGATTGCTGTCAATGATGCGCACGAAGGGCTGAAATAGGTCGCTCAGTTTTTCTTCATTAACACCATTGCCACTATCACAAACAGTGATAATGATATGACCGTCTTCATTTTTCAGGGTAATAGTGACCTGAGTCTGTTCTGGTGTGAAATATATTGCATTGCGGATGACGTTTTCTATTGCTCTGCGTAACAGTTCGATACTGCCATTTATTAAAATTTCGTTGGCATTGTTAAAAACTACCTGTTTATTCTGGTTCTTTGCTTCAAAACTTGCGTCATCACAAATAGAGGTGACTAAACCGTTAATGTCGAAATAATCATTTTCATTATTATAAACATCGGCTTCCAGTCGTGAGAGTGTCAGCAGTTCACCGACTAATTCATCAAGTCGCTGGTTTTCTTTTTCGATACGCTGTATCAGTTCGCCGGTTTTTTCAGGTTGCTGGCGTATCATTTCAATCGCCACCTGCAAACGCGCCAGTGGCGAACGCAATTCGTGTGAAACATCATTTAATAAACGTTTTTGCGTAGCAACTAATTGCTGCACCTGTTCAGCCATATGGTCGAAGTCTCTGGCCAGATCAGCGATTTCATCTTTGCGATTACCAATATTGTTCATAACACGGGTATCGAACTTTCCTTCAGCAAACTGATTTGTGGCTTTGCGTAAATGACGAATAGGTCGCGTGATATACCAGGCAAGACTTGCACTGAAAAATAAGCTGCCAAGTAATACAATGATTAATGGTACCAATGGCAGGTGTTTCGGAAAACTGTTTTCACGTTGTAACCTGCGAAGATTACGGTGTGGTACAAATAATAAAAAGGCTTCACCTTCTGGTGTGCTTACCTGTTGAATGGCCGTTTGTTGTGGGTCGTTAACGGCTTCGCGGGCTTTGTCTAACAGAAAACGCGGCACTGGTCTGCCCAAAAGGTCTACGCCTTCATTGTTAACAATCAATATCGGTAAGGCTCGACGATGTTCGCTGATACGTTGGTCAATGACTTTTTGCAGAGCCTTACGCCCCTGTTTACGAAGGATTCTGGCGTAGGCGTTTACCCTGAAATCTGCACGAGGGTTATCAGCTATGACTTCCAGTTGTTCTATGCGTTCTTTATTGTGTTGCCAGACCAGCCCGCCAACAATTGTGCCGATCACTAATAAAGTCAGCCATAAACCAAGGAAAATTTTCCAGAATAATCGACCCATATTATGTTTCGTCCTATGCTCCGTCTGATGCTTCGTCGGATAATTGATAGCCTTGCCCACGCACCGTAACAATCATTGAACCCAGTTCATATTGCGCCATTTTTTTGCGCAGATTACTCATGTGCATATCGATACTGCGATCATATTTTTCCAGTGTTCGACCCAGACCATGTTCAGACAGGTTCTCTTTACTGACAATTTTACCTGCCTGTTTCACCAGGCTAAGTAATAGATTAAATTCGGTACTGGTTAAATCGAGAATCTGGCCCCGCACCCGTGCTGTGCGCGATGATGGGTTAATTTTCAGCGGTCCGATTTGTTGAACTGGCTCTTGTCCTTTTTCATTCTCTGGCAGATCATGTTGTCTGTTATCCTGGGTGCGACGTAAAACTGCATGTATGCGTGCCAGCAATTCACGTGGATTAAATGGCTTGGGTAAATAATCATCAGCGCCTATTTCCAGGCCTACAATGCGGTCAATGTCATCGCCTTTGGCTGTGAGCATTAACACTGGTACACTGGATTGACTTCGAATCCGTCGTAAAACCTCAAAACCATCTAGCTCCGGCATCATCACATCAAGCACTACTGCGTCATATAAACCAGTCAGGGTCTTTTCTAATCCCTGCTTGCCATCGTAGGCATAATCAATACTAAAGCCTTCAGCTGACAGGTATTCACCTAACATGGAAGATAGTTCGGTATCATCGTCAATGATAAGAATATGTTTCATAAGTCTGTGATGTGTTATTTGGTTAATTGAATTCTGGCACAAATTCATTTGTTGTTCTGATGTCTTTACAATTCTTTACATAGCTTTACCCGACTCTGACCCAATTTTGCAGTTGTTTTATGCATAATTTTAATCAATGCAGCAATGATTGTTGTTTCATTAAATTAGATAACATTAAACTGGAGAAAACGCATGAAAAAACGCAACTGGATTATAGCAAGCATACTGGCGGGTAGCCTGGGAATAGCAGGGGCAGGAGTAGCGCATGCCTGTGGTGGTCCTGGAGGGTATTCCCGTGGTGATCATCAGGGCGATCGTATGATGCGCGTAATGAAGAAGCTGGACCTGACCAAGGAACAGCGTCAGACAATTCGTAATATTAAAAATGAGTCACGTGATCAAATGCAGGCGAAACGTGAGCAGATGGGTGAAATTCGTAAAGCTTTGCGCGAACAGGCCCGTGCTAAAACGCTTGATGTTGACAAGGTGCGTGAACTGGCAGATGCAAAATCAAAAATCATGGCGGATATGACCGTGCAGCGTATTACAACCATGCATCAAGTTCGTAAAGAGTTAAGCCCTGAACAACTTGAGAAGTTTGACGCGATGAAAGACAGGCGTTCAAAGCGAGGTGATTCTTAAACGGTTCTCGGTAAAGCAACGTTATATCGGAGCTTTCCCAGCCCGGGAATGGCTCCGGTATTCAGGGTAACTTGGCAGAATAAGCTAGCTGACTCATCTGGTTTATAAAACAGGTGTTATATAAAAAACTAATTTCACGTAATTAGTCAACTCTAATACCGATTCGAGCGGATTTTTTTAAGTAAGAAAACTATGCTCTAGAAAATCTTTATCAATGAGTATTTAAAGATATCAATGCTCTTCTATCTAAAATTATCTCTAATTAAACGTACAGCAGATGTAACCGATTGTCTACGTGGGCAGATATGTCATAGTCCTGTTGATCTGGGCTTGTAGCCGAGTATGATATGAACAGCCTTTAATAATATATTTTCAAATAATAATTGATTAGGACTCAATTATTCCCTGTTTTTTAATTTACTAATCAGGCGTTATTATTTTTCCCAGTTACATACTAAATGAGCATCAACGGAGAAGCACCATGAAAGCAGTTGGTTATAACAAATCACTACCAATTGATGATCCTGAGTCATTAATTGACATCGAGTTGCCTCAGCCTGTGGCCGAGGGGCATGACTTACTGGTTAAGGTTAAGTCGATTGCGGTAAACCCGGTGGATTATAAAATTCGCCAACGTATGGCTCCCGAAGATGGAAGTTATAAAGTGATTGGCTGGGATGCAGTGGGTGAAGTGGTTGCAACAGGTGATGCGGTAGCAAATTTTAAACCGGGTGCTATGGTTTATTATGCAGGGGATCTAAACCGTCAGGGGAGTAATGCAGAATACCAGCTGGTGGATGAGCGTATTGTAGGTAGTAAACCTGAAAGTTTGTCTGATGCTGAAGCTGCGGCACTTCCATTGACCACGATTACAGCATGGGAACTACTGTTTGAGCATCTGGCGATAAAACAACAAAGCGCTGATTCAAAAGACGAATCTGATGAAGTCATTTTAGTTATCGGTGCGGCTGGTGGTGTTGGTTCAATTTTAATTCAGATAGCCAAAGCTATTACCGGTGCAACCGTTATTGCTACTGCCTCAAGGGAAAGCTCAAAAGCATGGGTGAAAAAACTCGGTGCGGATTATGTGATTAATCATACGCAGTCTTTACTGCCGCAAATAGAAGCATTGGGTATCAAGCAGGTGACACATATAGCCAGTCTTAACTCTACCGAAACTTATTTTGATACTTACTCCGAGTTACTGGTTCCGTTTGGCAAGATTGCCATGATCGATGATCCGTCCAAACCCCTGGATGTAATGCAGTTGAAGTTTAAGAGTCAGTCATTGCATATAGAGTTTATGTTTGCGCGATCTATGTTTAATGCAGTAGATATGGCTGAGCAGGGACGGTTGTTAACCTGTGTTGCAGATCTGGTTGATCAGGGTTATATTCAGACAACTTCCGGTAAAAACCTCGGCACTATCAATGCTGAAAACTTAAAGTTAGCACACGCAGAACTGGAATCAGGTAAGGCGATTGGAAAAATTGTTCTGCAAGGGTTTTAGTGAGCTGAATAATTTTAGGTTATATCAGTAAGTTAAGTAATTAGGTGCGAATTTATTCGCGCATGGCAGTATTATATCTTACGTTGTTTGAGTAAATTCGAAAGAAGTAATGTTAGCCGATGTTACCTGTTGAGACGATGTAAAATGACTTATAGACTTTTTGTGAAGTTAAGTAAAATATTTTTCTATATCTGAAATAATATTCTCCATATCAAGAGGTTTTGAAATATGACCATTCATGCCGGCTTCTATGCAGTTAAGTTTATCTTCTGTCATAACGTTAGCTGTCATTGCAATAATAGGAATATTTTTATATAAAGTGTTTTTACGTATGATTCTTGTTGCATCATACCCATCCATTTCTGGCATTTGAATATCCATAAAGATCAAATCATATACCTTATCTGAGGTCATTTTAACAGCTTCTTTTCCATTGTTAGCTGTGTCAACTAGCATTCCGGAATGTG
>Ga0316205_10002746_pt1 | contig 17737 bp, 15 predicted proteins | sample 3monthpyrite_MG_FD_204941 | JGI IMG/M metagenome (GOLD analysis project Ga0316205, IMG submission 204941) | Microbial mat bacterial communities from mineral coupon in-situ incubated in ocean water Damariscotta River, Maine, United States -... | ecosystem: Environmental > Aquatic > Marine >... | reverse complement strand
GCAAATGAGATCCTGAAGAAAGCATCTGCGTATTTCGCTCAGGCGGAGCTCGACCGCCCATTCAAGCGATGACTGAGTTCATTGAGGAGCACCGGAATATCTTTGGGGTCGGGCCGATTTGCAGGGTCTGCCGATTGCCCCTTCGACATTCTATGCGAGGGCGGCCATAGACCGCGCTCCCGATCTGGCGTCGGATCGAGCCAAGCGTGACAAGGTGGACAAGGAGAATATCCAGCGTGTCTTCAATTCCAGCGGAGGTCGCTATGGTGCGCGCAAGGTTTGGCATGCGCTTTGGCGAGAGAGGAAAGATATCGCCCGCTGCACCGTCGAGCGGCTGATGAAAGCCATGGAAATCCAAGGTGTTGTGCGGGGTGGAAAGGTCATCACAACGAACCCTGATACGGCACAGCCATGCCCGGATGACAAGGTGAACCGGGAGTTTGTAGCACCGACGCCAAACCGGCTTTGGGTATCTGACTTCACCTATGTCTCAAGCTGGCAGGGCATGGTTTACGTTGCTTTCGTGATCGATGTCTTTGCCCGCAGGATCGTGGGCTGGCGGGTCTCCACATCAATGACGACCAGCTTTGTCCTGGATGCCTTGAACCAGGCAATTTGCCAACGCTGCCCGTCTGAAGCCGACAACCTGGTCCACCATTCAGATCGCGGCAGTCAATATCTGGCGATAAAATACACCGAACGGCTGGCCGAGGCCGGGATCGACCCATCCGTAGGCAGCGTCGGGGACAGTTATGACAACGCGCTGGCCGAAAGCACGATTGGCTTGTTCAAAACCGAAGTCATCAACTTCCTCGGCCCATGGAAAACCGTCGGTCGGGTCGAATGGGAAACCCTGAAATGGGTGAACTGGTACAACACCGAACGCCTACACAGCGCCATCGGATACATCACACCGCAAGAAGCAGAGGAGGCATTCTATGCAAACATCAACGCCCTTGATAAAGTCGCCTGACATTTGAACAAAAAACTCTCCGGTAAACCCGGGGCGGTTCAAACAGACCTCAGCTTCACGCGATCGACCAAACGCAATTGAAAAATCAATGGGCCGCGGCCGCCGCTTACGGTGCACGGTTATCAGCGCTCATTGAACAGGAAGACTAGCCCCACCAATGTTTTAGGTGGCTCCGTGCGCACTTTGCTCGGTGTCTGAAAGCGGTTCGATCCCAGTCCCTTTTGAGCAGATGGGACCAAGATCGAAAGCATTTTTGACCAAACTTTTGTTCCTTTTCTTTCAATGCCTTGGGGGGAATTCACCAAATCGGCGCAGTCATCAGGTCCGGAGAATATCGGCTGCGAGAGAACGCTTCCAGCCCTCTTGGCGCGGGTGCCGGTGTTTAGCCTCTCCCCCATAACCCTCAAAAACAACGGAAAAATCCGGCCACAGCCGGATCGGGAGAACGCTTTCGCGAGGGCAAGTGGCGGAGACGATGGGATTCGAACCCACGAGACCCTTCCGGGCCTACTCCCTTAGCAGGGGAGCGCCTTCGACCACTCGGCCACGTCTCCACTTGCGGCAATAACCGGGAATGGCGGCGGGATACAAGAGGGGAGTTGAAATTTCGTTTCATTCGACGGCGAACCGCCTTATCCTGAAGCAATCACCGCCGTTCACCTTCGCTTGAAAAATAATTTGTGCGATTGCGCCGCCCGCGATTGCGCCTACATTCGGCGCTATTCCGCGCGGGAGGCCGCGCCACTTCGAACAGATCAGGGGAAGAGAACCATGACGCATTTACAAACGGGGCAGAAGCGCGCCCGTGCTGCAGCCAGACCACTGCCCGACGCAACCGCCTTGCGCTGGCTTTCGGGGCTGGGAGTGATGCTGCTTGTTCTGGCCATGGCCCTGCCGGCCCTGGCGCAGGAACGCCCGCGCAGTTTCGCCGATCTGGCGGAACAGGTCAGCCCGGCGGTGGTGAACATCACCACATCCACAACCGTCGCCGCCCAGATGGATCCGAACGCCCCGCGCCTGCCGGACGGCGCGCCGTTCGAGGACTTCTTCAACGAATTCTTCAACCGCGATGGCCAGCGCCAGCCGCGTCCGCGTCAGAGCCAGGCACTCGGGTCGGGCTTCGTGATTTCGGCTGACGGCTACATCGTCACCAACAACCACGTGATCGACGGGGCCGACGAGATCGAGATCGAGATGTTCTCGGGCGAGCGGTATCCGGCCACGCTGGTCGGCACAGACGAGGCCACGGACCTTGCCCTTCTCAAGGTGGAAGCGGACACCCCCCTGCCTTTCGTGTCTTTCGGAGACAGTGAAATCGCGCGTGTCGGCGACTGGGTGCTGGCCGTCGGGAACCCGCTGGGGCAAGGCTTTTCGGTGTCGTCGGGGATCATTTCCGCCCGGGGCCGCGCGCTTCAGGGCAATTACGACGACTTCATCCAGACCGATGCGGCGATCAACCGGGGCAACTCGGGCGGGCCGCTGTTCAACATGGACGGAGAGGTGATCGGCGTGAACACGGCCATCCTTTCGCCCAATGGCGGTTCGATCGGCATCGGCTTTGCGATGTCGTCGCGTGTCGTTGATCGCGTGGTGTCGCAGTTGCGCGATTTCGGCGAAACCCGCCGTGGCTGGCTGGGTGTGCGCATCCAGGACGTGACCGACGATGTCGCGGATTCGCTGAACCTGCCCGCGGCGCGTGGCGCCCTGGTGACCGAAGTGATGGATGGCCCTAGCCGCGCGGCAGGGGTCCAGTCAGGCGACGTGATTACCCGGTTTGATGGTGGCGACGTTGCCGACACCCGTGATCTGGTGCGCCGCGTGGCGGATGCCGGCATCGGTCGGGATGTGCAGGTTACCGTGATCCGTGACGGGCGGGAGCAGGTGCTGAGCGTGACGCTGGGGCAGCGCGATGAACAAAGCCTGGCCGCGAGCCGTCCGGCACAAAACCAGGCGCCGGTGATCCTGGGCATGGAACTGATGCCGCTGACCGATCAGTTGCGCCAGGACATGGGGCTTGATGCCGGCATGAACGGTGTGGTGATCCGCGCGGTCGAGCCGGGCTCGGACGCCGAAGCCAAAGGCCTGCGCCCTGGCGACATCATCACCGAAGCCGGGCAGGTCCCGGTGAGCACCGTTGACGCGCTTCAGGCACAGTTGGACGCGGCGCGCGAGGGCGGGCGCCGGACGCTGTTGCTGATGGTGCGGTCTGGCGGCGATCCGCGCTTTGTGGCGCTGGGGATCCAGTAACCCTGCACAAGACGCCAAAGGGGGCCGGGCCGTTGCGCCCGGCCCTATTTCGTTCAGGGCCTACAGGGTCAGCAAAAGGGGGCAGTGATCCGACACTTCGGGTGCGCAGATCACCTCGAACGCCTGTTCCACCATGTTGACCAGCATGTAATCGGCAAACCGCCCGGGCTTTTCATAGCGCGACGTGCGGGTGCCGGGAAATCCGTAGCCCGTGACCAACTCTCGCAGGCCCAGCGCACACAGGATTTCCAGCGTTTCGCTGTCTGGTCCCACGTTGAAATCGCCGCAAACCACCAGGTCATCGCCGGGCTGCGCCAGGGCCTGCGCGAAACCGGCCAACCGCTGCGCCTGCGCGCGGCGTTCGGACGTGTCATGTTTGCCCGCAAGGTCGCGCAGCCCGTGCATGTGAAGCACACAGACCGGCCGCTTGCGGCGCGGATCGTGCACCCTGACCCCGTGCGCCATGCGCGAACGCGGATGATCGCCATATCCATCGGGCGAATAGTCGCGGTGCACGAAGCCCTGCACCTGCCCGATGATCGTCAGCGAGCGGTGCACAAAGGTCGCCAATCCCCATTGCGAGGGCACGCTGGCGTCGCCGTCCCACAAGTCCCCCTGCGCCGCCGGGCTGAAATGTGCCCAATGGTCTGGCAGGGCCGCGCGGACATCGTCAAGAAACCGCGCACGCTGCGGCAAGACATGAGTGCCATCGCGGTAGGTCAGCCAGTCCTTGCGCGCGCCGGGGGTGTGCACCACTTCCTGCAGGCACAGGATATCGGGTTGCAGGCGCTCGAGCCACGGGATCAAGGCGCCGTGCATCGTGCCGCCCCAGCCGTTAAGGCACACGATCCGCATGGCGCCGCTCAATCGCCCACGATCCGCACGCCCAGATCGTCCAGCCGCGTTTCGACAAAGCGCCGTTCGGCGGCGTTCAGCACCGTGTGGCGCGGATAGGCCGGCGCCGCGCGGTCATCACGCACCGGGGTGTCCCAGCCATCGGTGGTGTCGAAAAAGGCCTGCGCGCCCTCTTCGCCGAATTCGCGCAGATAGCCCTGCACGACCACGTCCAGGTAGCTCAGCAGGATCGGTGCCAGCATCTCGGGGTAAATGACGCTGTGCTCGGGCACGGCATAGATCTGGGCCTGAACGGGATGATCGGCATCGACGATCAGCCGATCACCCACCTGATGTCGCTGATAGCCCTCCTCGCGCAGGTCCAGCGATGCCCAATCGGCGTTGGGCACCATCGCCACCAGCCCGTCGATTTCCGAGGATTCGCAAGGCACACCCGTCAGGAACGGCACCTGACGCCCATGGGTATGGCGCCACGCCCGCCGCCACCCGCGCACCCGGGCGCGCAGGGCGTATTCGTAGCTGTGGGTCTGCCGGTTCACCAGCGAGCCATAGCCAAAGAAGAACGGGTCTTTCACCGGTCACACCCTTGTTCCAGGTCCCGGTCAGACATGCCCAATCCCGGATCAATCTTCAAGGGGAACGAAATTACTTGCCTGCGGCGCCGGCGGCTTGCTATGCCCTTATGTGCAACACGGGAGAATCCGGTGCGTCAGCATCGGTGCCGAAGGAGCAACCGCCCCGGTAAACTCTCAGGCAACAGGGACCGTGCTTGCAACTGAACTCTGGAGAGTGGCGCATCTTGCGCCCGCCGAAGGGATAACGATCTCAGGCGCCCGAACGGGCACGGACAGAGGGGGCACCAACGGGCGCAGGTCTTGCGCCGCGATATGGTGCCGGTCACCCGGCCAGAATTGAAAAGGACGGGCCGAATGACCGATTTGAACCGGACATGTCTGTATGACCTACACCTGGAAACGGGTGCCAAGATGGTGCCCTTCGCCGGCTACGAAATGCCCGTGCAATACCCGATGGGCGTGATGGGCGAACACACCCAAACACGCACCAAGGCCGGGCTGTTCGATGTCTCGCATATGGGGCAGGTGATCCTGCGCGGGCCGGATGCGGCGGCGCAGTTGGAAACACTGGTGCCGGTCAACATCCAGGGTCTGGCCGAGGGGCGCCAGCGCTATGCGCTGTTCACCAACGATCAGGGCGGCATCATGGATGACCTGATGGTCGCCAACCGCGGCGATCACCTGTTCGTGGTGGTTAATGCCGCCTGCAAGGACGCCGATATCGCTCATATGCAGGCCCATCTGACGGGGGTGGAGCCGATCACCGACCGCGCGTTGATCGCGCTGCAAGGGCCGGATGCCGAAACCGCGCTGGCCCGGCTGGTGCCCGGCGTCACGGACATGCGCTTCATGGACGTGGCGACGCTGGACTGGGACGGCACCGCGCTGTGGATTTCGCGCTCGGGCTACACGGGCGAGGACGGGTTCGAGATTTCCGTCCCCGACACCCGCGCCGAACGCCTGTGCCGTGCCTTGCTGGAGATGGACGAGGTCATGCCCATCGGCCTTGGTGCGCGCGATTCGCTTCGGCTGGAGGCCGGGCTGTGCCTTTATGGCCATGACATCACCACCGACACCACCCCGTCCGAGGGCAATCTGAACTGGGCGATCCAGAAGATCCGCCGCACCGGCGGCGCGCGCGAAGGCGGCTTCCCCGGCGCGGAGCGGATCCTGAAGGACCTGGCCGACGGCCCGTCCCGCCTGCGCGTCGGCCTGTTGCCGCAAACCCGCGCGCCGATGCGCGAAGGCACGCCGCTGTTCGCCAGCGCCGACGGCGACGCACCGATCGGCGCGATCACCTCGGGCGGGTTCGGCCCGAGCGTCGGCGCGCCGATTTCCATGGGCTATGTGCCCGTGGCACTCTCAGAAATCGGCACCAAACTTTTTGGCGAGGTGCGCGGCAAGCGTCTGCCGGTCACCGTCGCCCCGCTTCCCTTCCGTCCTTCCACCTACCGCAAATGAGGCTCTGACATGAAATTCACCGAAGACCACGAATGGCTTAAAGTGGACGGCGATCTGATCGTCGTCGGCATCACCGCGCACGCCGCCGAACAACTGGGCGATGTGGTGTTTGTCGAACTGCCCGAACCGGAAACCCAGGTCACCAAGGGCGACGAAGCCAGCGTGATCGAATCCGTCAAGGCGGCCAGCGACATCCTGGCCCCGCTGGACGGCGAGATCGTTGCGGTCAACGACGCGCTGGCCGACAACCCGGGCCTGGTCAACGAGGACCCGCAGGGCGACGCCTGGTTCTTCAAGATGAAGATCGACGACATGTCCGCGCTGGATGAATACATGTCCGAGGACCAGTATAACGAGTTCATCGCGTGACATGAGCGTGTTGCGCATCGTGCCGAACCTGCCAGCGCGCGACCCGTCCGCGCTCGCAGCGTTCTATGCCACGCTGTTCGATCTGGAGATCGAGCATCAGATGGGCTGGATCAGCTTTCTGGCTGGCCCGTCCCAGGCGCGCGCGCAGCTGCAAACCGCGTCCGAAGGCGGGGCGGGAACACCGCTGCCTGCCCTCACGATTTCGGTCGATGATCTGGACACACCCCTGGCCCGGCTTCGCGCATCCGGCGCGGCCCCGGTCTACGGGCCCGTCACCGAACCCTGGGGGGTGCGGCGCTTTTATCTGCGTGACCCCGAAGGCAACCTTGTGAACGTCGCCACCCATACGTCCGAATAACCGCCCTTCCCTGCATGAGGCCCCGATGCCCTATTCCCCGACCGCCTATAACCCGTATGATTTCGCCAACCGCCGCCATATCGGCCCGTCGCCCACGGAAATGGCCGACATGCTGAAAGCCGTCGGCGTGCCGTCGCTGGCCGCGCTGATCGACGAAACCGTTCCTCCCTCCATCCGGCAGGACAAACCGCTTGGCTGGCAGCCGCTGTCCGAAGGCGGGTTGCTGGCCCGGATGCGCGATGTGGCCGACAAGAACACCGTCATGACCTCGCTGATCGGTCAGGGCTATTACGGCACCATCACGCCACCCGCGATCCAGCGCAACATTCTGGAAAACCCGGCCTGGTATACGGCCTACACCCCCTATCAGCCCGAAATCGCCCAAGGGCGGCTTGAGGCATTGCTGAACTTCCAGACCATGGTTGCCGATCTGACCGGCCTGCCGATTGCCAATGCCTCGTTGCTGGATGAAAGCACGGCCTGCGCGGAAGCGATGGTCATGGCCCAGCGCATCGCCAAGACCAAGGCCACCGGCTTTTTCGTCGATCAGGATTGCCACCCGCAAAACATCGCCGTCATCCAGACCCGCGCCGCGCCGCTGGGGATCAAGGTGATCGTCGGCAAGCCCGAGGACATGGACGCCAGCGCCGTCTTTGGCGCGCTGTTCCAGTATCCCGGCACCTTTGGCCGGATGCGCGACTTCACCGCCCCCATCACCGCGCTGCATGACGCCAAGGCCATCGCCATCATGGCCACCGACCTGTTGGCCCTGTGCATGATCAAGGAACCCGGTGCCATGGGCGCCGATATCGCCGTCGGCAGCGCCCAGCGCTTTGGTGTGCCGCTGGGCTATGGCGGCCCTCATGCCGGGTTCATGTCCTGCGCCGACGCGCATAAACGCCAGATGCCCGGCCGTCTTGTCGGCGTGTCCATCGACGCGCGCGGCAACAAGGCCTACCGCCTGGCGCTTCAAACCCGCGAGCAGCATATCCGGCGCGAAAAGGCCACGTCGAATGTCTGCACGGCGCAGGCGCTGCTGGCCGTCATGGCTTCGATGTATGCCGTGTTCCATGGCCCCGAAGGCCTGCGCGCGATCGCCGAGCGTGTGCATTCCATGGCCGAGCGCCTGGCGCGCGCGCTGAAAGCCGCCGGTGCTCGCGTGGAGCCTGACGGGTTTTTTGACACGATCACCGTTGAGGTCGGCGTGGGTCAGGCCGGCATTCTGGCCGCCGCCCGCCAGGAAGGGCTGAACTTCCGCAAGATCGGCACCGCGCATGTCGGCATTTCGCTGGATGAAACCACTGACGAGCAGGTGATGATCCGCGTGCTGCGCGCCTTCGGCATTCAGGGCGTGCCCCCGCACCGCGCGCATCTGGGCTTCCCGGATGCGCTGGCCCGCGAAACCGACTATCTGACGCATCCAGTCTTCCACATGAACCGCGCCGAATCCGAGATGATGCGCTACATGCGCCGCCTGTCGGACCGTGACCTGGCGCTGGACCGGGCGATGATCCCGCTGGGCTCTTGTACCATGAAGCTGAACGCGGCGGCGGAAATGATGCCCATTTCCTGGCCCGAATTTGCCAGCCTGCACCCGTTCTGCCCGCCCGATCAGGCGCAGGGCTATGCCGAGATGCTCACCGACCTCAGCGCCAAGCTGTGCGAAATCACCGGCTATGACGCCATGTCCATGCAGCCCAATTCCGGCGCGCAGGGCGAATATGCCGGGCTGCTGACCATCAAGGCCTGGCATGACTCCCGGGGCGAGGCCGCGCGCGACATCTGCCTCATTCCGATGTCGGCGCACGGCACCAACCCGGCCTCGGCGCAGATGGCGGGGCTTAAGGTCGTTGTCGTGAATTCGGCCCCCAACGGCGATATCGATGTCGAGGATTTCCGCGACAAGGCTGCAAAGGCCGGCGACCGGCTGGCCGCCTGCATGATTACCTATCCCTCCACCCACGGCGTGTTCGAGGAATCCGTGCGCACCGTCTGCGACATCACCCATGAATTCGGCGGGCAGGTCTATATCGACGGGGCGAACATGAACGCCATGGTCGGCCTGGTGAAACCCGGCGAGATCGGCGGCGATGTCAGCCACCTGAACCTGCACAAGACCTTTGCCATCCCGCATGGCGGCGGTGGCCCCGGCATGGGGCCGATCGGCGTGGGCGCGCATCTGGCGCCGTTCCTGCCCGGCCATCCGCAGACCGGCGGGGTCACTGGGCCGGTGTCGGCGGCGCCCTATGGTTCGGCCTCGATCCTGCTGATCAGCTGGGCCTATTGCCTGATGATGGGCGGCGAGGGGCTGACCCAGGCCACCCGCGTCGCCATCCTGAACGCCAACTACATTGCCGCCCGGCTGCGCGGCGCCTATGAGGTGCTGTTCATCGGCAACCGGGGCCGCGTCGCGCATGAGTGCATTCTGGACACCCGCCCCTTTGCCGAGGCCGGCGTCACCGTGGACGACATTGCCAAGCGCCTGATGGATTGCGGCTTCCACGCGCCCACCATGAGCTTCCCGGTCCCCGGCACGCTGATGGTCGAACCCACCGAATCGGAAACCAAGGCCGAGATCGACCGCTTTATCACCGCGTTGCTGGCCATCCGCGCTGAAATTGCCTCGGTCGAAGCCGGTGAAATCAGCGCCGAGGACAGCCCCCTGCGCCATGCGCCGCATACGGTCGAGGATCTCGTCGCCGACTGGACCCGCGCCTATAGCCGCGAACAGGGCTGCTTCCCGCCGGGCTCGTTCCGCGTTGACAAATACTGGCCCCCCGTGGGCCGGGTCGACAACGTCTGGGGGGATCGCAACCTCTCGTGCGTCTGCCCGCCGATGACCGATTACGTCGAAGCGGCGGAATAGGCCCTTGGCGCGGATCGCCGTCCTGGGCGCAGGCGCCGTCGGCGGTTTCGTTGGCGCCCGCCTGGCCCTCTCCGGGCACGCCGTCACGCTGATCGGACGCCCGGCGCTGGTGCAGGGCGTCACCGCGCAGGGCATGCGGCTGGACATGGACGGCCAGACCCTGCGTGCGCCGGTCACCGTCACCACCGACCCGGCGGCGGTCACGGGGTGCGACTGGGTCCTGATCGCCGTCAAATCCGGCGACACCGAAACCGCCGCGCAGGCGGTCGCACCGCACCTCTCAGCTGGCACCACCGTCCTCAGCCTGCAAAACGGCATCGGCAATCTTCCCATCCTGACCCGCACCCTGCCCGGCCCGGTCCTGCCCGCGCTGGTCTACGTCGCCGTCAGCCAGATCGCGCCCGGCCATGTCCAGCACAAGGGCGGCGGACGCATCGTCATCGGCAACGGGCCAAACGCCCCCGCCGCCGCGCAACTTTTCACCAACGCCGGTTTTCAGACCGAGATTTCCGATCAGGCCGAGCTCGCCTTGTGGATCAAGCTGACCGTCAACTGCACGCTCAATGCCGTCTCGGCCCTGACCGGCCAGCCCTATGGCCGCATCATCGCCCAACCCGGTGCGGAAGCGACCCTGCGCGCCATCACCGCCGAATGCCGGGCGGTGGCGCGGGCCAGCGGCATCCCCTTGCCCGATGACATCGCCGAACAGGCGCTGGCACTGACCCGCTCCATGCCCGATCAATGCTCCTCCACCGCGCAGGATCTGGCCGCCGGAAAACCCACCGAAATTGCCCATATCAACGGTGAAATCGCCCGGCGCGGCGCGGCGCTGGGCATCCCCACCCCGCTCAACACCGCGCTTGCCACCCTTGTCGCCCTGCGCGAAAACTGACCCCATCTTTGTGCCCCAAATATCCTGGGGGTGAGCCGCGCAGCGGCGAGGGGGCAACGCCCCCTTCCTTCTTGCCCGGCACTTGGCTAAACACCGCGCAAACACCATTCGCCCAATCGCCGGGGATCTTCGCATGACCATGGACAAGACCTTCAACGCCGCCGAGGCCGAAGCCCGCATTGCCAGGGCGTGGGAAGACACCGGCGCCTTTCGCGCGGGCGCCAACGCCAGCCGCGACGAGAGTTTCTGCATCATGATCCCGCCGCCGAACGTCACCGGCAGCCTGCACATGGGCCACGCGTTCAACAACACGCTTCAGGACATTCTGGTGCGCTGGCACCGGATGCGCGGCTTCGACACGCTGTGGCAACCCGGGCAAGACCACGCCGGCATCGCCACGCAGATGGTGGTCGAGCGCGAGTTGGCCAAGGACGGCAAGTCCCGCCGCGATTTTTCCCGCGAGGACTTCACCCGAAAAATCTGGGAGTGGAAAGCCCAGTCCGGCGGCACCATCATCGGCCAGCTGAAACGCCTTGGCTGTTCCCTGGACTGGGACCGCAATGCCTTCACCATGTCCGGGGCCGAGGGCGCGCCTTCGGGGGAAGAGGGCAATTTCCACGATGCCGTCATCAAGGTGTTCGTGGAGATGTATGACAAGGGCCTGATCTACCGTGGTCAGCGCCTGGTGAACTGGGACCCGCATTTTGAGACCGCGATTTCCGACCTTGAAGTCGAAAACGTCGAAGTCGACGGCCATATGTGGCACTTCAAATACCCGCTACAGATCAACCCTGAGACCGGCAAACGCCACGAATACGAATATGTCGAGCGTGACGAGGACGGCACCGTCACCAAGCGCGAGACGCGCGACTACATCGCCATCGCCACCACCCGCCCCGAAACCATGCTGGGCGACGGCGCGGTGGCCGTGCACCCGGATGATGAGCGCTACAAGCCCATTGTCGGGATGCTGTGCGAAATCCCCGTGGGGCCAAAGGAACACCGCCGCCTGATCCCGATCATCACCGACGACTACCCCGATCCCGACTTCGGCTCGGGCGCGGTCAAAATCACCGGCGCGCATGACTTCAACGACTACGCCGTCGCCAAGCGCAATGGCATCCCGCTCTATAACCTCATGGACACCAAGGCCCATATGCGCGCCGATGGGTTTCCCTATGAGGAAAGCGCCACCATCGCCGGGCTGATCGCGCGCGGCGAACGTGAGGCGGGCGACGTGACGCAGATCAATCTGGTGCCAACCGAACTGCGCGGGCTGGACCGCTATGAGGCGCGCAAGGCGGTGATCGACGCGATCAACGCCGAAGGGCTGGCGGTGACCGAACTGGTCAAATCCATCGACCCGGAAACCCGTGCCGAGCATCTGGAACGCGTGGCGGTTGTTGAATCCAAGAAGATCATGCAGCCCTTTGGCGACCGCTCCAAGGTGGTGATCGAACCCTTCCTGACGGATCAATGGTTCGTGGACACCGCCAAGATCGTCGAACCCGCCCTGGACGCGGTGCGCAAAGGCTGCGACGCCCAGCGCGCGGGCACCTTCGATGAGCACGCCGGCATGACCCGCATCCTGCCCGAAAGCGGCGAGAAGGTGTATTACCACTGGCTGGAAAACATAGAACCCTGGTGCATCTCACGCCAACTCTGGTGGGGCCATCAGATCCCGGTGTGGTATGATGAAGACGGAAACGAGTATTGCGCGCCCTCCGAAGCCGATGCGCAGTCACAGGCCCCCGGCAAAAACCTGACCCGCGACCCCGACGTCCTCGACACCTGGTTCTCCTCGGGCCTGTGGCCCATCGGCACGCTGGGCTGGCCCGAAGAAACCCCGGAACTGCAAAAATACTTCCCCACCGATGTGCTGATCACCGGGCAGGACATTCTGTTCTTCTGGGTCGCACGGATGATGATGATGCAACTGGCCGTGACGGGTCAGGTGCCGTTCCACACCGTCTACCTGCATGGCCTGGTGCGCGACGCCAAGGGCAAGAAGATGTCCAAATCCACCGGCAACGTGGTGGACCCCTTGGAGATCATCGACGAATTCGGCGCCGACGCGCTGCGCTTTACCAACGCGGCGATGGCCTCGCTTGGCGGCGTGCTGAAAATGGACACCCAGCGCATCACCGGCTACCGCAACTTCACCACCAAACTGTGGAACGCCACGCGCTTTGCCGAGATGAACGGCGTGTTCGACGGCCCCGCATCGCCGGGCATCCCGCAGGCCACGCAAACCGCCAACCGCTGGATCATCGGCGAAACCGCCCGCGCCCGCGTGGCGGTGGACGAGGCGTTGAACAACTACCGGTTCAACGACGCCGCGCAAACGCTTTACGCCTTTGTCTGGGGCAAGGTCTGCGACTGGTATGTCGAATTCGCAAAACCGCTGTTCGACGGTGACGCGGCGGATGAAACCCGCGCCACCATGCGCTGGGTGCTGGATCAATGCTTCATCCTGCTCCACCCCATCATGCCCTTCATCACCGAGGAACTCTGGGGCCTGACCGGGACCCGCACGAAGATGCTGGTGCATGGCGACTGGCCCACCTACGGCCCCGAAATCGCCGATACCGAGGCCGACCGCGAAATGGGCTGGGTGATCGGGCTGATCGAAGCCGTGCGCTCGTCTCGCACCCAGATGCGGGTTCCGGTGGGTCTGAAGCTGCCGATGCTGGTGCTGGATCGCGATACCGCAGCGCAGGGCGCCTACACCCGCAACGTGGCACTGATCGAACGCCTCGCGCGTCTGGACGGGTTGACCCCGGCCAGCGCCCTGCCCAAGGGGGCGCTGACCGTGGCGGTCGAAGGCGCCACTTTCGCCTTGCCGCTGGACGGCGTCATCGACATCGCCGGGGAAACCGCGCGCCTGTCAAAATCGCTGGAAAAGCTGGCAAAGGACATGGGCGGGCTGAAAGGGCGGTTGAACAACCCCAAATTCATCGCCAACGCCGCGCCGGAGGTGGTCGAGGACGCGCAGGCCCAGCTGGCCGAAAAACAGGACGAAGCCGCACGCCTGAAGGAAGCCATCGCCCGGCTGGCAGCAATGGCCTGACGCGCCTTGCGCCGATCTCCCGGTTTCCACGACCGCCCCCAAAAGGGCGCTGCGCCCGGGTCAGGATAATCCGGCGAGAACCTTGTCTACCCGCCCGTGACATCCCGGCGGGACGACGTCGCGCTGCGCAAATCCCTGACCAAAGCGCCCGAACGCTGCAAATAGTTGGCGCGGGTGCATCGGTGGCGCGGCGGCGCACCAGCGCCTGGAACGGCGAAAACCCGCCGCCCCGGAGGGGCCAAACGCCCCTCTTCATCTTTCTTCAAATACTCACGTCAAGCCGACGCAGTCGGCTTTCAACCGGCAATCAAACGGCCTCAGCCATCGCGGCGACCGCTTCCAGCCCGCCGCCCACGGTTTCCACCCGCCGGACGCCGGCGCTTGTCGCCGCCGAATTCGTCGGCATAGGCCGGATGCAGGCCGGGTTTTCCGCCGGTCTTCTTGGCGCCGCCAGGTGCGCCTGAACGCGCCGGTTTCGCACCGGTTTTCGGGCCAGATTTCGCCCCCGGACGCCCGCCGCCGCCACCGCCTCGCTTCTGGTTTTGCGCCTGACGCGCCTTGGCGCGGGCCTCGTCGGACTCCTGAATTCCCCAGGGCGCGCCGCCAATCACCGGGATGCTGACCTTGGTCAGGGCCTCGATGCCGCGCAGATCGGCCATTTCCGCCGGGGCGCAGAACGCCACCGCGCGCCCGTCGCGCCCGGCCCGGGCCGTGCGGCCGATCCGGTGGATGTAGTTTTCAGGCACGTTGGGCAGATCCAGGTTGTAGACGTGACGCACCAGCGGAATGTCCAGCCCGCGCGCGGCCACATCCGTCGCCACCAGCACCTTCAGTTCACCCGACCGGAACGCGGCCAGGGTGCGCTCGCGCTGATTCTGGCTCTTGTTGCCGTGGATCGAGCCCACGGAAAAGCCCCATTTCTCCAGCAGGCGATAAAGCTTCTCCGCCCCGTGCTTGGTGCGCGAGAAAACCAGCGCCGCTTCGTCGCGGTGCTCCAGCAGATAGCTCTCCAGCAGCTTGGCCTTGTCGCCCTGCGGAATGAAATGCACGGCCTGTTCGACCTTGTCCGCCGCCTTGCCGGGGGGCGAGACCTGAACCTTGATCGGCCGGTCCAGATAGGCGTCGGCGATTTCGGTCATCTGTTTGGGCATCGTCGCCGAGAACAGCAGCGTCTGGCGCTTCGCCGGCAGATAGCCAACGATCTTGCGCAGCGCATGAATAAAGCCCAGATCCAGCATCTGGTCGGCCTCGTCCAGAACCAGCATGCGCACCTTGTCCAGGCTGACCGCACGGCGGTCCAGCAGGTCGATCAGACGTCCGGGCGTCGCCACCAGAATATCACAGCCGCGCGCCAGCCGGTCGGTCTGCCGGTTCAGCGAGGCGCCGCCGACAACCTTGACGACGCTGGTCTGCATGCCATGGGTCAGTTCCGTCAGCGCCTCGGCGATCTGGTTCACCAATTCGCGCGTCGGCGCCAGGATCAGCGCCCGCGCCGATTTCGGCTCTGGCCTCCCGGCGCCTTGCAGGGCGTGCACCATGGGCAGGCCAAAGGCCAGTGTCTTGCCGGTGCCGGTTTGCGCCAGACCCAGCAGGTCGCGCCCATCCATGACGGACGGAATGGCACGGGCCTGAATAGGGGTGGGGGTTTGCAGACCCATGCGCTCAAGCGCGGTCAACAGGCCCGGGAAAAGCCCGAGCATCGAAAAATCGGTCATGTACGTCCTTTCAGGTGACGATGGCGACGGGCGAGACGATGCAGGCCATATCCCGTCGCTGGCCAGTCACGCGAAAGACGTGTAAAGGCCGGGTATGGCGGGCAATGGGCCGCAAACCGCCGAAAGTCAAGCCATCGGGCATCAAACTGTGCCTGATTTGCCTCTGATCCCAATGGCACCTTGCTTCTTTCGTAGAATCTGGCACTATTCGCCCGTGACAACCGACTTATCTGCGTCCGCCCGCCTCTTCCAGGCAGCCCGCACGACCTAGGCTTGGCTGCACGGCCCGGGGGCAATCTCGCTTCTGGGAATACTATGAAGAGGATACGGATATGGCCACTGGCACCGTAAAATGGTTCAACTCCACCAAGGGTTACGGCTTCATCGCCCCTGATGGTGGTGGCAAGGACGTTTTCGTCCATATCTCGGCAGTTGAACGCGCCGGGCTGACAGGTCTGCAGGACAACCAGAAGGTCGAATTCGATCTTCAGTCCGGCCGCGATGGCCGCGCTTCGGCAGCTGAACTCAAGCTGCTGTAATCAGCGAATCGCGCGCTGCGCCCGGCAATTGGGGCGCCTGAAAATCGGGCCCTGCCTTCATTCGAAGGCAGGGCCTTTTTGCTGCGTTCCGCGTTACGGCGTGATTCGCGCCAGCACGAAGGCAACCCTGTCCGGCACGGACACCCTGGGCAACAGGACGACCCGGTAGCCGTGGCGCGGATAGAACGCGCTCAGAAATTCATACTCTGCCACCGCCGCGTCCAGACCGTGCCGTCTTTGGGCGTCCTGCGTGTAGATTTCCGGCCAGGGCGGGGCCATGAAAACCGGAGCCGCGAACCGGCCGGCAAGCCCGGCGGCTGCCGGATGCTCCCGCCCCGTGGCGCGCTCATACGCGGCCAGGGCGTCGCCCAGCCCACGGTCAAGGAACACTGGCCCGGGCAGCGCCTGCATGCCTTGCAGGTCGGCCAAAGCCATATCGATCGCGCGGCGCGAAAAGCCTTCGGGGTCAGACCAGGGGGCGGGCTCGTCAGGATCGGCCACCAGACGGCGCCCCGGCTCGGCGATCCCGGCAAACCCCTTGTCCGCCAGCGCCCGAAGCAAGGTCGATTTACCGCCACCCGAACAGCCAGAAAGAACCCAGACCCTGGGCCCCGCCCTCACGCCAGCCCCAGCGCCGCGCGGACCGCCGGGCTCCATCCCAGATACCCGCCCCCGTCAGTCCATATCACCGGCCGCTTCATCAGGGCCGGATGCGCTGCAAGCAACGCCGCGGGCCCCGCCCGCCGCTCGGCCTCGGCCATCGCGCGCCACGTGGTTGATGCCTTGTTGACCGCCGCGTCGCCAAATGCCGCAAGAACCCGCGCGATTTCAGCGTCCCGCAAAGGGACCGCCCGCACATCACGAAACGCCGCATCCGGCAGCGCCTTGCGCGCCTTTCGACACGTATCGCAGGTTTTCAGCCCCCAGATTTCCATCGTTTCACCTCGTTTTTCCGTTCCAGCCGCCGGTCAACATGGCCCGCGCCAGCCCTCCCTCGGGGTCGATTGCATCCCGCCGCGGCGCAGGCTAAACCGCGGCAACCACGCAGGAGGCCGCCATGATCCTTTATCCCGCCATCGATCTCAAGGATGGTCAATGCGTGCGCCTTTACAAGGGCGCCATGGATCAGGCGACAGTTTTCAACGACGACCCCGCCGCCCAGGCCCGGGCCTTCGCCGATCAGGGCGCCGAATGGATGCATCTGGTCGATCTGAACGGCGCCTTTGCCGGCAAACCGGTCAATGGCGGCGCGGTCGACGCCATCCTCGCGGCGCTGGACATACCGTGCCAGCTGGGCGGCGGAATTCGCGACATGGCCACAATCGAAACCTGGTTGTCCAAGGGGCTGACCCGCGTGATCCTGGGCACCGTCGCGGTCGAGGATCCGGCCCTGGTGCGCCAGGCCGCGCGCACCTTTCCCGGCCAGATCGCGGTCGGCATCGATGCGCGCAGCGGGCGCGTCGCCACCCGGGGCTGGGCCGATGAAACCGATGTCATGATCACCGATCTCGCGCGCGCGTTTGAGGATGCCGGCGTCGCGGCGATCATCTACACCGATATCGACCGCGATGGCGCGATGCAGGGCCCAAACATCGCTGCCACCGCCGCTCTGGCACGCGCCACCGCCATCCCGGTGATTGCTTCGGGCGGTGTGTCGTCGCTGGCCGATCTCATCGCCCTGCGCGATTGCGGCGCGCCGCTCAACGGCGCCATCTCGGGCCGCGCCCTCTATGACGGAAAACTGGACCTGGCCCGGGCCCTCGCAGCGCTCAAGACCTGACCCCCTTCATCTTTCCCCAAATACTCACCTGGCGCGG
>Ga0316205_10002745_pt1 | contig 17747 bp, 19 predicted proteins | sample 3monthpyrite_MG_FD_204941 | JGI IMG/M metagenome (GOLD analysis project Ga0316205, IMG submission 204941) | Microbial mat bacterial communities from mineral coupon in-situ incubated in ocean water Damariscotta River, Maine, United States -... | ecosystem: Environmental > Aquatic > Marine >... | reverse complement strand
CCAATGGCAATTGCCATACCACCTAAACTCATTGTGTTTATGGTATAACCCAACCATTTTAAAATGATAATAGAAACCAATAAGGAAATTGGAATTGCCAATAATGATATCAGGGTTGTTCTCCAATTCATTAAAAAGATGAAAAGGATAATCATTACAAAGAAAGCACCTTCCAATAAGGTTTGATTCAAATTACTGATGGATGCATCAATAAAATCAGATTGTCTAAAAATGTGACTTTTGATGTTTACACCCTTCGGCAGGGTTTTTTCCAAATCTGCCACAGCTTCATCCAATCGGTCTGTCAATTCCAGTGTGTTTACATCAGGTTGCTTTGCAATGGTTAGAATAACTGCAGGTTTTGCATTTAAAGAACCATCACCAATTTTATCGGCTGCTCCAATTTTAACAGTAGCAACATCCTTAATTTTTATGGTTTGGCCATTAACTTGTTTTAAAACAGCTTCCTGTAAATCTTCTAAAGCATAGGCTCTGCCGCTACCTTTAATGATATATTGATTACCATATTGATTAATCACACCACCAGGTGCGTTTTTGTTAGCCTCCTTAACGTGTTCCACCAATTCGGAAAGACTTACATCGTAATGCTTCATCTTTTCAGGATTGGCAAATACTTGATATTGCTTATAATCGCCACCAATAACCACCACGTTGGCAATACCGCCAATAGCTTTTATGCGTGGACGAATTGTCCAATCTGATAAGGTTCGTAATTCCATTGCAGACAAACTATCTGACGTTACACCTAATAACATTATTTCGCCCATAATAGATGAAATAGGTGCCATTGTTGGTGCTCCAATACCTTCGGGTAAATTTTCGCGAACCATAGGGATTCGTTCACTTACAATTTGTCGAGCACGATAAATATCGGTTCCCCATTCAAATTCTACCCAAACAATGGAAATTCCTGCTGCTGATGACGAACGGATTCGTCTCACATTTGGCGAGCCGTTTAAGGCTGTTTCCAGTTGATATGTAACTAATTTTTCTACTTCTTCAGATTCCATTCCGTGAGCTTCGGTAAGAATAGTTACCGTTGGTGCTGTTAAGTCTGGAAACACATCGACATTCATAGTGCGAGCATAGTACATGCCCAACAAGCTCAATGCAACCGCTCCCAATAGAATAAGTAATCTGTTATGAAGTGAAATTGATAATATTTTGTTTAACATTCTCTTCGTTTTTTAATGTTCGTGACCGTGTGCAGGTGTTGAACCAGACATTGAAGCCATTTTAACTTGGTATGCGCCCGTGGTTACCACCACTTCGCCAACTTCCAAGCCTTGAATTATTTCTACATTCTCGCCGTTTCGTTTTCCAATTTTTATAGGTCGCCTTTCAAAACTTTCGCCTGAAAGCTGTACCATAACAGAATAACTGCCGTAGTCTTCCAACAACGCATTTACAGGAATCATTGTGTTTTTTGTGGCATTCCCCATAGCAATTTGAACTTGCGTAAAACTGCCTTCTGGCATTTGAACATCGTCATTAACTTGGGCAAATACCGAAATAAGCGGTCTGTTGTTATCTACATTTTTAGCAATAGAGAGGATTAAACCACCCGAAGTTGTCACATTACGCCATTGTCCTTCTTTGGTTTGATACCAAACCCCTTGTGCATTCTCCATTGTAAGGCCGTAAGAAGGTGCTATTTGAGTTTTTAATACTCTGGATTGATGTGTTCCTACAGTTACCAATGCTATACCTTGGTCTACATAATCGCCATTAGTTACATTAACTGCTGTGATGTAACCATCAAAAGGTGCACGAATTTGTTTTGCACCACCAGAAACACCTGACGAGAGACTTTGGTAATTAGATTTAGCAATGTTGTAATTGCTTTCTACTTTTTCAAATTCTGCTTTAGGTACAATCTTCGATTCGTACAATTGCATTTTTCGTTCATATGCTGCTTTTGATTGCTCAAAATTAGAACGTGCATTGGCTATTTCAGTACTCAAATTATTGGATGCCAAATCTTGACTACTTACATTGATTAGCAACTGTCCTCGTTTTACCTGCATACCTTCTGTAAGATTGCTTATTGCAAAATCAACAACTCCATTAGATGTTGCCACCAAAGATTTTACAGAACTTGCTGAATGTTTCCATACGCCTGATGTAGAGATAACATCATAGATTTTACCTGAAATTACAGGTGCTGTTTGAAAATCGATTTTCCAAGCCTGTTCTTTTAAGAACGAAATTCCAGCATCTTCACTTGCTGCACCTAACGCATTAATAGCATCTTCTTTTGAGGCATAAACAATAATGTCGTGAACAATTAGTGTATCGCTAAATGTGGGCGTTTTAATATCAAATATCAATTTGAAATTACCAGCTGCTTTAGGTTGTAGTGATGGTGAAAATATGCCAGGTGATGATGGTGATTCTGCAGTATTTCGAATACCCTTATCGCCTTTAATTAAACTTACTGTAACCTCACCTTCGCGAACAGGCTTGTGTTTGTCTAACACTGTAAAATGTGCAGCAAAGCGACTATTTTCACCAACAACTAAAGCTGGAAACTCAACAAATAATTCTGTTTTATCTGTCCACAGTGTTATACTTTTTGTCGGAATAGTTTCTACTTCGGAAACAGTGCTATCCTCTTTTTGATTTCCGCAAGACATTAAGAGCATTGCGGATAATAAGATTATATATTTCATAATATGATATTATTGAATTACACCTATGATGTTGTAATTTCCTTTAGTAGTTAAGGTGATAGTGATGTCTTTTGTACTTGTGTTTTTCCAATACCAACCGTGAGAACCATTATAAGGAATCGTTACTTTTCCTTTTGCAGCATCTGACGTACCATTAGCATAGCTTTCAAAATAGCCTTTTGGATAACTGTCTTTATCTTCTGGGTCTCCGTGAAAGTCGTAACGTAGAGGTGCATCAGCATTCCACTCATATTCTAACTTTTCATATTGGTTTATCTTAAATTTATACTCTAATGCTTTATTAGCTTTAACGATGATTGTTGCAGTATTGCTTTGTTCATTAGTGACACTATTTTCTACTTTGTTTTCAGATGTACCATTGACATTAAACTCCTCTTGTCCAACAACTTTATCTTGGTTATTCATTGCCCCTTTATCCTGTTCGTTTTCTTCGGTAATTTCTGTTTTTGTATTAGCATCTTTACAAGAGGTTACGGTAATCATTGAACCTATAGCTAATGCGAATATTATGTTTGAAATTTTACTCATTGCTAAATATTTGTTTTGGTATTCGTGAATCTTCGATTTCATAATTGTATGTTTTAAAATTTATAATTGATGCTTTAATAGTTGTGATTGAAGCAGTTGCAGTTCCTTTTCCATTTGCAACATTTTATCTGAAGCGTTACGGTAAAACTGAAGCTCCACGTAATAATCCATAAACGAATATTCGCCCAATATATAGGCTTTAAAAAGTAAATCCTCACTTTCTAAATTGCCCATTGTTGTTTGATACTCATTGTATTTTGTGAGCATCAATTCGTATCGATTATAAGTTTCCTGAAACTGTGTGTAAAGCGAAGTGGTAATTACTTGCGTATTGGATTGCTGATACTCATAATTTGCTTGAGCAGCTTTTACTTTGTTCTTGCTATTCCAAAGGGGAATCGAAACACCGCCATAAAAACCAGAATAATGACTACCGCTAACGCCTTGATAATTATAGCCAAGTGCTACGTTTGGTAGTGCTTTATTTTTTTCCAGTTTTACTTTTTGAAGTGAAGATGTCTCAATAGCCTTTAATTCTTGCAGTAAAGGGTCATTTGATAATTTTTCCTGCCAAAGACTTTCGACCGCACCAACTTCAATAGGCAATGTAATATCTGACGTAACACCATCAATTACATTGCCTCCGTTCAACGTTTTGAGTTTAGATAGCAAAATTTGGATTTCACTTTCAATCTGTTCAACAATAAACTGCTCTTGAATCCAAGCGATTTTCGCTTTATTCAAATCTAAAATGCCTACTTGCTCGGTGTCAAAAAGTTTTTGGATTTGTTCAAAAACCTGCTTGCTCTGGGTTTTTCTTTCTGTTTCAATAGCTTTTCTTTTATTTAAGAAAGTGAGTTCTACAAGCGTATTCTTTGCTTTCAATAAGACTTCCTGTCTTTTGTTAGCATAAGCAGACTGTAGCTGTTGCGATTTAGATTCGTTCCATTTGCCACGAGCACCATAAACTGAAGGGAATTCAAATGATTGTGAAATTTGATATTCGGTATAATCTCCAGTTGCATTATCGCCAAAAGGCAAATAAAAACCAGAGAGCTGTGGGTCGGGCAAATTGTTAGTGCTCTTGTTTTCGAGTAGCTGACTTTCAATAAATGATTGATAGCCTTTTAGCTCTGTATTATTCTGTTCTATTTCGTTGAGTAGTTCCTCTATGTTTTTATTCTGTGAGAAGCCATTAACAAAGAACAGGCATCCACAAATCGTGGACACGATGTATTTATTCATTGTTTGAAATTTTAGGTTTAATCTTGCCTGTCAGCAGACAGGTCTGAATTTGTAAAATGGAATACCAACGTAGCCGTCAAGTATTCCTAAGCGATTAACCTAAAGATGGTGGACCTCGTGAATCGAGGGATGAGAGATATGGATTAGAATATCTCTTCGGCGGATGATAAACCTTTATTTTATCGGCTTCATCATAATTTATGGAAATATTAGAATGAATTATGGAAACAGGCGTGCTTACATCCTTTTTAGCATCAAGTTGTTTTATCCTGCTTTCTTGTATTAACAGTATTTCATTAGATACTACAGAATGCACGTGCATTTCCAAAAACAAATCTAAAAACCCCTTGTTAGGCCTTTCCTTTTCTGGAACATCGTGATGGTGACTGTGACTATCGCCGTGAGCTATAGCTTTATGGGTGTGTTCAACGCCATGTTGGTGATGCAAATGCGGTAATACCTGATGTAATAAAAGCAAAGAGAATATCCCTAAGAAGAAAAGTGCTTTTATATGATTGTTTTTTTGCATTACTAACAAATATAATAAAATGCTTTTATTTAATATTTGAATTTTATTAAATCCTGGCAAAATCTTGCTATAAAGGTGGTGTAAAAGATTAAGGTTTTCGCCTTATTGGGTTACCGCCATGTGACCTATCAACTAAGCTACATCCCCAAGTTACTATTTTAAGCCGCTTAAGACTAAAACTGGTCGTGTGCTGTGAAAGTCTTTCTTCAAAATCACATTTTTTTCCCATTTTCTAGCAAAAAACCCACGTTTACGTCTTACAACACAAAGCATATCAGGATTGTTAGATTGAAAATGTTCTAAAACTCCTTGGAAAGTTGTGGCGTTTTCAGTTTTAGTTACATTATCAACTAATTCAGATAATTCTTTATTGACTTCAAAATCACCTTCATTATAATTTGGTGTTTTTACTAATAGCAAACCCACTATGGTCTTGAAATTGTTTTTTATAGACTTAAGGGTTATTAATACATTATCTCTTCTAATAATTGCAGATTTTACAGCCATTAAAATATGGGTAACTGGGTTAAATGTGTACCCTTCTGGCACTATAAGAGCTGGCACATCCATTTGCTTGATAATCTTTCCCGATGTCTTTCCTAAAAAAACTTCATCTTTAATTGAGTTCGTTCTAGGTTCTACTAAAATTAAATCAATATTTGCTGATTTACACGCCAATTCTAAAGTATCAATAAGCTTCCCTTTAAGTGTTCTTGTGATTATGTCAACACCTTTGGTGTCAACCTCTGACATAAGATTGCTCAAAAATTCTTGACTTTCCCTTTCAATAATATGATCAATCTTAATCATTGTACCTGCTTTTGTATATACATTATACACTTGAACAATAAATAATTTTGCGCCAAATGCCTTCGCGAAATCGACGGCATACTGCAAATGACTCACCGCATTTTTTGAGGATCCCACAGGGACAAGAATATTCTTCATAATCAAAAGTTTAAAAACTAAATTTACAGAAATTTACTGCAAAAATAAACATTAATAATGATACGTAAAGCCACTCTTTTAGATATTGATCCTATTTTAGAGATTACCAAATCTTGCGTAAAGCACATGATTGCCCAAGGCATACAACAATGGAATGAATTTTACCCCAATAAACAGACGTTTACTAACGATGTGAAACGCAACCAACTATACGTTATTGAAAAGCAAAATACAATTCTTGGCTGTATTGTTATGTCTACATTAATGGATTATGAGTATAAGCCAATAGCATGGCTAACCCCAAACAACAGCAATATTTATATACACCGAGTAGCCATAAATCCTGATTGCCAAGGTAAAGGGTATGCACAAAAGTTGATGGCTTTTGCCGAACAATATGCTATAGATAATGACTATGCTTCTATAAGATTAGATACGTTTTCACAGAACAATAGAAATCAAAAATTTTACGAACTTCGTGGTTATAAAAAATTAGGTAATATTTATTTTCCTAAACAAAGTGAACACCCTTTTTATTGTTATGAATTAGTACTGTGAACTCAATAATAAGCCTAAAAAACATAAACAAACTTGCCATTCCTGCATTAATTTCGGGAGTGTCTGAGCCAATTCTTTCAATTACAGATACCGCTATAGTCGGGAATATTGATGTTAACGCAACCGAATCTTTAGCAGCAGTAGGCATTGTTGGCGTGTTCCTTTCAATGCTTATTTGGGTTTTAGGGCAAACACGTAGCGCCATTTCATCTATAGTCTCTCAATATTTGGGAGCAAATAAATTAGAGGAAGTAAAAAGCCTTCCGGCCCAAGCCATATTTTTAATTACCTCATTAAGTGTATTGATTATCCTTGCAACTTATCCTTTTGCTGAAAATATATTTAAGCTCTATAATGCCTCCGATCTTATTTTAGATTACAGTGTAGATTACTATAAAATTCGTGTTTTTGGTTTTCCGTTTACCTTGTTTACTATTGCTGTTTTTGGAGCGTTTAGAGGGCTACAAAATACTTTTTACCCAATGATTATTGCCGTCGTTGGCGCTTTAGCAAACATTGTGTTAGACTATATTTTAGTTTACGGCATAGAAAGTTACATCACACCTATGAATATTAAAGGAGCTGCCTATGCTAGTGTTGCAGCACAATTTTTAATGGCATTATGTGCCGGATACTATTTGCTTAAAAAAACTGAAATCCCTCTAAAAGTAAGCTTCCCTTTCAATAAAGAGATTAAGCGTTTTGCGCTTATGATTTTAAACTTATTTGTGAGAACCATTGCGCTTAACGTTACGCTTTATTTTGGTAGTGCTTATGCTACAAGTTATGGTGCCGAGTACATTGCCGCATATACAATAGCGATAAACCTATGGTTTCTTGGGGCTTTTATTGTTGATGGTTATGCCAGTGCAGGAAACATTTTATCAGGGAAATTATTAGGAGCAAAACGGTATGATTTGCTTATTAAGCTAAGTAACAAACTCATTAAATACGGTGTAATAATAGGCTTATTAATGGTAGCTATTGGAGGATTATTGTACTATCCGTTAGGCGCAATTTTCACAAAAGACCTTATTGTGTTAAACGAATTTTATAATGTGTTCTGGATTGTTTTAGCCATGCAGCCCTTATGCGCACTAGCCTTTATTTTTGATGGTATTTTTAAAGGTTTAGGCAAAATGAAGCATTTGCGCAACGTCCTACTATTTTCAACATTTATAGTGTTTATCCCAATCTTGTTTTGGCTAGATTATAAAGATTATAAACTTTATGGTATTTTTATTGCCTTTACATTTTGGATAGTAGCTAGGGGCATACCATTGATTATAAAATTTAGAAGACTATTTTTACCCCTTGCCCAAAAGACGTAACTTTGATCACTAATCAACATGAGTCAAAAATTAAATTATGTTTTTATTAAGTCTTATTCAAGATGTAGATATTGAAGAAAAAATTAATAAAGCTCCAGACAGCGCCTATGAGATTGGCGTTTTTATTGGTTCAATGTTACCTTTTATGGTATTAGTTATCATTGCATATTTAATTTACAGACATAATAAAAGACGCATAAATAAAGAATAATATGGAGATACTAAATTTTTTAGGAGGAAATGGATTATTCCTCTTATTAGGCCTAGCATTGGTAATTGTATATTTTGTAAATAAACGAAAAAGGAGATAATGAGTAACATTCGTATTACTAAGCAATTTTCTTTTGAGACTGGTCATGCTCTCTATGGATACGACGGTAAGTGTAGAAATGTTCACGGTCATAGCTACAAACTTTCAGTTACAGTTATTGGGCAACCCATAACAGATAATACTAATGTGAAATTTGGGATGGTTATTGATTTTAGCGACCTCAAAAAAATTGTGAAAAACGAAATTGTCAATGTTTTTGATCATGCTACTGTTTTTAACAAGAACACACCGCATGTAGAGTTGGCAAAAGAACTTGAAGACAGAGGGCATAATGTTCTTTTGGTAGATTATCAACCAACAAGCGAAATGATGGTTATAGATTTTGCTAAAAAAATACAGCAACATTTATCCAAAAACATCAAACTACATTCATTAAGACTACAAGAAACAGCCACCTCTTTCGCAGAATGGTATGCCAGTGATAATGAATAAGGCTCTTCACATATCAATCCCTGAAGGCAAAAAAATATACTTTGCTTCAGATAATCATCTTGGCGCTCCAACTAAAGAAGCATCTCGTCCTCGTGAACAAAAATTTGTGGCTTGGCTAAATGAAATAAAAGAAGATGCTGCTGCTATTTTTCTATTAGGAGATTTGTTTGATTTTTGGATAGAATACAGAAAAGTTGTTCCAAAAGGTTTTACCAGAACACTTGGTAAACTTGCCGAAATATCAGATTCTGGAATTCCTATCTACTACTTTGTTGGTAATCACGATTTGTGGATGAATGGTTATTTTGAAGATGAATTGAATATCCCAGTATATCATAAACCACAAGAGTTTACCTTTAATAACAGCTCTTTTTTTATTGGTCATGGCGACGGATTAGGCCCTGGGGACAAGGGCTATAAACGCATGAAAAAGGTATTTACAAATCCTTTTTGCAAATGGTTATTTACACGTTTACTGCATCCAGATTTTGGTATGCGTATAGGGCATTATATGTCAGTAAAAAATAAAATGATTTCTGGTGATGAAGACGCTAAATTTTTAGGCGACGATAAAGAGTGGTTGGTACAATATTGCCATAGAAAACTTGAAGATAAGCACCGAGACTATTTTGTGTTTGGTCACAGACATTTACCTTTAAATATCAACCTTAGCGAACGCTCAAAATACATCAATCTTGGTGATTGGATAAGTTATTACACTTACGGTGTTTTTGATGGAGACATTATGGAATTACAAGAATACAAGTAGAGTACAAAAGGGGTTTTAAGTTCCTATAGATTAGTTATTCGTTTTCATGAGCTTCCAAATCTTTGGTCAAATCTAGTTTTCTAAATGAAGGTGATACAATTCCTGTGGTAACAACAGTAATTAATGTCATGGTGCCTCCAAAAACAACAGCAGTAACGGTTCCCATCAGTTTTGCGGTTAATCCGCTTTCAAAAGCACCAAGCTCGTTAGACGACCCAACAAACATTGAGTTGACTGAAGACACACGACCTCTCATGTGATCTGGGGTTTTCAGCTGTAAAATGGTTTGACGAATAACCATAGATACGCCGTCGGTTACACCGCTAAAGAACAATGCCACTACAGAAATCCAGAATATAGACGACAACCCGAAAACGATTATACAAACACCAAAGCCGAATATTGCAACTAATAGCTTCATTCCAGCATTTTTACTTATTGGTATATATGCAGTAATCAACATGGTTAAAAATGCCCCAATAGCAGGAGCCGCTCTTAATACACCAAACCCTTCTGAGCCTACTTCCAAAATATCCTGAGCAAAAATAGGCAATAAGGCCACTGCTCCTCCAAAAAGCACAGCAACCATATCTAAGGTTATAGCCCCTAAGATTGCTTTGGTTTTAAATACAAACCTGACACCCTCTTTTAAACTTTGCATCACAGGTTCACCAATTTTTGGATTTAGAATTGGCTTTTTCTTAACCCTTGATAGAATAATAAGTGATAACATTACAAGCCCGAAAATGATGCAAAGTGACCAATGTACGCCAATCCAATTAATAGATAAGCCTGCAAAAGCTGGCCCTAAGACCGAAGCCATTTGCCAGGTAGAACTGCTCCAAGTAGCTGCATTTGGATAAATTTTCTTCGGAACAATTAAAGCCACCAACGAAAATATAGTTGGGCCAAAAAATGAGCGTAAAAACCCTCCAAAAAAGACCAAAGCATAGATAGAATACAAAATCTTGTTGGTTGACCAATCGCCAACAATTTTAGGCCAAGTCAATAAAAACAGGCCTAAGCTAATTATTGAAAATGCTGAAATACATTTTAAAAGTAAGTTTCGCTTTTCCTTTTGATCTACAATGTGCCCAGCAAATAATGCCATGGATAAGGCTGGAATAATTTCCATTAACCCAATAACCCCAAGTGATAGTGGGTCTTTGGTAAGCGTATAGACCTGCCACTCTATAACAATAAATTGCATAGTCCAAGCAAAGACCAATACAAATCTTCCCAATAAAAAAACATTGAACTCTTTAAAACGCAACGCTGCATAAGGGTCTTTTTGTTTCAAATTGTATATTTTATTTAGACCTTTCTGGTTTTAAAAACCTGAAAGGTCTCGTTACTACTTAATATCTCTCAGTTTCAATTGCAAACTCACTTTCCCATTCCAATGATTTTCATCAATGGAATAGACCGATTTAAATAGTTTTTGATTAGAAATTAACTCCTTTTTATCACCTAATCCAAAGCCAATACAAGCTATTTTATCTGCTCGTGGTTGAGTCACTGTAATACGTAAATGTTTGTCATCTTCTCCAACACACTTACCGTATCCCGTATCTTTTAGATTTTCTGTCATGAAAACTGGTGTCATATTTCCTGGGCCAAAAGGTGCAAACTGACTAAGTATTCTGTAAAACTTAGGTGTAATATCTTTTAAATCAATTTGGGCATCTACTTTAATTTCTGGCGTTAGTAAACTATTATCAATCGTCTTTGAAACAACAACTTCAAATGCATGTTTAAAAGCATCGTAGTTTTCTGGAGCGAGAGTCAATCCTGCCGCATATTTATGACCTCCAAATTGTTCAATATGTTCACTACAAGCTTCCAATGCATTGTAAACATCAAAACCACTAACTGATCGCGCTGAAGCCGCTAACTTATCCCCGCTTTTTGTAAATACTAATGTTGGTTTGTAGTAGGTTTCAATTAATCGAGAAGCCACAATACCAATAACGCCTTTATGCCAAGTTTCATGGTAAACAACAGTAGTAAAGCGGCTCTGTTCTTTTTGTTCTTCAATTTGTTTAAGAGCTTCTTCTGTAATTCGTTTATCTGTTTCACGTCTATCGGTATTAAATTCTTCAATCTCTGCGGCGTATTGTTCGGCTAAATCAAAATCCGTTTCAGTTAATAAATTCACAGCATAACCTCCATGTTTCATTCGCCCAGCAGCATTAATTCTTGGTGCAACAGTAAAAACAACATCGGTAATAGTGAGTATGTCTTTTTTAACTTGATTAATAATTGCCTTAATTCCTGGTCTCGGATTCGCATTTATAACTTGCAATCCAAAATAGGCCAAAGCTCGATTTTCCCCAGTTATAGGAACAATATCTGCACCAATTGCAGTAGCTACTAAATCTAAATACTCTCCAAGATCCTCGACGGTTTTATTATCCTTTGAAGCTAGGGCTTGAATCAATTTGAACCCTACACCGCAACCACACAACTCCTTAAAAGGATATTCACAATCGTCTCGTTTTGGATCTAAAATGGCAATGGCATTTGGTAATTTATCGCCAGGTCTATGGTGGTCGCAGATAATAAAATCAACACCTTTCTCTTTGGCATAAGCCACTTTATCAATAGCCTTAACACCACAATCTAAAGCAATAATGAGTGAAAAGTCGTTGTCGTGTGCAAAGTCAATACCTTTATAAGACACCCCATAACCCTCATCATATCTATCTGGAATATATGTTGCGACATGCTCGTGCCTTGTTTTTAAATAGGATGACATTAAAGCTACAGATGTTGTACCATCAACATCATAATCACCAAAAACTAGAATATTCTCATTTTGAAGAAACGCAGTTTCGATTCTCGCTACCGCTTTATCCATATCCTTCATCAGGTATGGGTCATGCAAATCGTCTAAACTTGGTCTGAAAAACGTTTTTGCGCCTTCGTAAGTCTCAATACCGCGTTGTATTAATAATGTCGCAACGCTTTCATCAACATTGAGCGCCTCTTTTAAACGGCTAACTTTTAAAGCATCTTGTTTTGGTTTAAGCGTCCAACGCATTATTAAGAATTATGGATATGAATGTTGGTTTTAACCTCAGCAAATTGGCGGAACATTTCCATAACACCACAATATTTATCAACAGAGAGGTCAACCGCTTTTTTTATTTTCTTCGGATTTAAGTTCTTCCCTGTAAAATGATAATCTACAGTCACAGTATGATAATATTTGGGGTGTTCTTCGGTCAGCTCGCCTTCTATTTCCATTTTTAACTCATAATCTATCACTTTCATTTTTTCCAAAACGGAAACTATATCCAATCCTGAACAGCCTGCAAGTGAAGATAACATCATTGCTTTTGGGGATAACCCAAAACGCACATCTGTACCCTCAACATCAGTATCCATAATAACCGTTTTACCACTTGGATTATCCGATTTAAACTGCATTCCGCCTACCCATTCCGTTGTAACTTTATTTGACATATTTAAAAGATTTTTTGTTTATTGTGATGGTAATTATTAATTAATTTGGACACAATGAACATCCAATAAATTTATTCTATTATATCAATAGGTTTTGATAATGGATGTTTCTTGTTACCTCAAAAATACTACTTAAATATTAAAAAAATACAGCAATATGCCATTAGTAACACCATTATCTGCGGACCACGATTCAGAAACTAGAGAACTCGCAGAATTCTTTAATGAAACACTTGGGTTTTGCCCAAATTCAGTGTTAACCATGCAACGTCGTCCGGCCATAAGCAAAGCATTTATAAACTTAAATAAAGCAGTCATGGCTAATGAAGGCAGAGTGACTTCGGCTTTAAAAAGAATGATTGCCTGGGTAAGTAGTAACTCTACGGGGTGTCGTTATTGCCAAGCGCACGCCATTCGTGCTGCAGAACGCTACGGTGCAGAACAAGAACAATTAGACAATATTTGGGAATATAGAACGCATGCTGCATTTAATGAAGCCGAACGTGCCGCTTTAGATTTTAGTTTATCCGCTTCTATAATTCCTAATGCGGTAGATGCTGACATAAAAAAACGATTGCATGAACATTGGGATGAAGGTGAAATTGTAGAGATGCTAGGTGTGATTTCTCTATTTGGATACCTTAATCGTTGGAATGATTCCATGGGCACATCTATTGAAGATGGTGCTGTAGAAAGTGGTGAGCAGTATCTAGGAAAACATGGCTGGGAGAAGGGGAAACATGTGTAGATCTGTCATTCCTGCAAAGGCAGGAATCTCATGATAATTTTCTGCCTTTTTATTCGCCACGAATACGCTAATGATTTTTAATTTAAAAACCTTGCTAAAAATAGTAAGGTTTTTAGCAAAAGCTATGACAAAATTTATTTGTATGAAATTGTCAATTATCTATCTGAATAATTAGCTTATTTTCAGACCATTGTGACTTGCCTTATTTGTAGTCTTTAATCTTTATTGTGTTAATGGGTTGATTTACAGCGCCTAACAAATGATTTCTAGTTGTTTTTAATGTCCTTTTTTGAACAAAAATCATTCAATAGCTTAGTTGTAAATATTAAAATGTACTAAAGACACATGTTAGGGTTAAAATTATTCTTTTAATTAGCGTTAATGCTAGATATGAACAATAACATATTGACAAAATTCAATGGGAAGTATATTTATAAATCCATTAAGCTGATTGTGTTTTGGGTAGTCCTACCAACTATTTCATCTCTACTTTTATTATTTATCTTCTTTTACGATAAACTAATATTTTTTCTTAAAGAAATTTAAGTATAAGCCCCTTTTTCTGGTTCAAGAGGTTTTTAAATCAATTCTGAGATACGCTTTCGTAACTCAGGCACAACCTCAACATCAAACCATGGATTTTTAGTTAACCAAAATCGATTTCTTGGTGATGGATGTGGAAGCACGAAATACTCTGGCAAATAATCTTTATAATTCGCAACCGTTTCAGTTAAGGTTTTCTTTGCCTCTTTTTGTAAATAATACTTTTGGGCGTACATCCCAATTAATATCACTAATTCTAAATTCGGCATTTTACTAAAAAGCTGCTCATGCCATTGTGGGGCACATTCTGTTCGTGGCGGTAAATCGCCCGTTTTACCTTTGCCTGGATAGCAAAACCCCATAGGAACAATCGCAAACTTTTTGTCGTCATAAAAATCTACATCAGAAACATTCAACCATTTACGCAATTGCTTGCCGCTAGCATCATCCCAAGGGGTTCCAGAATTATGAACTTTAGTCCCAGGTGCTTGACCAATAATTACAATTTTAGATTCTGGGCGCCCAGATACTACGGGGCGAGGGCCTAGCTGTAAATGTTCTGAACATATATTGCATTGTCTTATTTCGTGCAGTAAACCGTCCATCACTTCTTCCCTCCAACAACAATAACAATCTCTCCTTTTGGTGGTTTATTGGTATAGTATTCTAAAACTTCTTTGGCTGTTCCTCTAATGATTTCTTCATATAGTTTTGTAAGTTCTCTTGAAACAGACAACTGTCTATCTTCTCCAAAATACTCACAAAAATGAGTAAGTGTTTTAATTAATTTATGAGGAGATTCGTAAAAAATAATGGTTCTGGTTTCTTCTGCCAATAATTTAAGTCGTGTCTGGCGCCCTTTTTTAACTGGTAAAAAACCTTCAAACACAAATTTATCATTTGGCAAACCAGAATTTACCAGTGCTGGCACAAACGCTGTTGCTCCTGGCAAACAATCAACTTCAATGTTGTTTTCTATACAGGCTCTGGTGAGTAAAAATCCAGGATCGGATATGGCTGGAGTGCCAGCATCACTTATGAGCGCTATAGACATTCCCGACTTTAGTTTTTGCACAATATTTTCAACCGTTTTATGCTCGTTATGCATGTGGTGTGATTGTGATCTTGTATTAATTTCGAAATGCTTTAGAAGCTTCCCAGAAGTTCGTGTGTCTTCCGCCAAAATTAAATCGACGTCTTTTAAAACGTCTATAGCTCTAAATGTAATGTCTTTTAAATTACCTATGGGTGTTGGTACAATGTAGAGTTTGCTCATAAAATTTCCCGTGAATACGGAAATCTATTTAATTAAACTTACTTTCTATAATTTCCATGAAACGGGTTTCAAACGCTTCTTTACCTTCCCAATGATTATAGTCTGGTTTAATAATATTTTGAACTAGCATACTAGCCTCTTCTAAAGTTTCTGAAGTATTAATTTGGGATAATACGCGTTCAAAATCTTCACTGCTACCATCAAACAAATGCTTTATAAAAGCTAATTTATCGTTCAATCCAATCGTTAAGCTTTTACCCTTTAAGGCATCGTTAAGTGACTTTTTAGTGTCTTCTTTTACATTATTTTTAATTTTTGCAACAGGTTCAAAAACTGGAATATCTTTAAAATCGGCTGTTAATTCTTCAAAGTCATTTTTAAGAGACCCTTGTTTAGGAATTACGGCTTCCAAAATATCATCTACCGCCTGAGTTTCCTGAGGCATCTGCGCAACCATGTCCTTAATTTTTTCCATTACGGGTTCCATAATACCATCATCCTCAACTTCATCTAGATTGATATAGATTTTATCTTCAACTTCTATATTGTCACTCACTGTATTATTAAATGCTTCATCCAACATCCCGAAGAACGATGAATCGCTGCCAATAGTTGGCATATCTTCTTCAAAATTCTCATGCGCAAATTTTAAAACCGTCAATTTTTCATAAAGTGCTTGAACCTCTACATGCATTTTAAGAACATCTTCTTTCCCCTTTAATTTCAAAATCCTATGCGCGATGCTTATCAATTCGGATTCTATCTTCTTCTTCATAATTTTAAATTTTATGCAAATTTGGTTTTTGTTTTTAATAAATTTACGCCACCTTTATGCAAACGAATAATTGCATTGTTTTAGTGTTAAAATTACGAAATGTTTCTTGAAAATACAGTAAATCAGAAAGAACAATTTGGTTGGATTGAAGTTATTTGTGGCTCAATGTTTTCTGGTAAAACCGAAGAATTAATCCGCAGGCTAAAGCGTGCGCAATTTGCTAGGCAAAAAGTTGAGATATTTAAGCCTGCGGTTGATGTGCGTTATGATGATGATAAAGTTGTGTCTCATGACTCCAATGAAATTCGTTCCACCCCTGTTCCGGCAGCTGCAAATATTCCTATTCTTGCAGACGGTTGCGATGTTGTGGGCATTGACGAGGCTCAATTTTTTGATGATGAAATAGTTCGCATATGCAACGATTTAGCAAATAAAGGAGTGAGGGTAATCGTGGCAGGGTTAGATATGGATTTTAAAGGCAACCCGTTTGGCCCGATGCCATCATTAATGGCAACCGCTGAGTATGTTACCAAAGTACATGCAGTTTGCACTAGAACAGGGAATTTAGCACAATACAGTTATAGAAAAGCAAAAAGCGATGATTTAGTCCTTCTTGGAGAAGTAGATGAATATGAGCCATTGAGTAGAGCCGCATATTACAAGACTATTTTACGTGATAAAGTCCGTAATATGAAAGTGAATGACGCTGAAGAAATTCCGCCCAATGCAAAAAATGCCAATGCCTAAAGCGCAAGAAACAGTTCTAGAAATAGACCTTAAAGCTCTCAAGTATAATTTCGAATATCTTAAATCGAAGCTTAAAGACGATACTAAGTTTATGGCAGTAGTAAAAGCATTTGCTTATGGGAGTGATGCTAATACAGTTGCAAAATATTTACAAAACCTTGAAGTTGATTACCTAGCTGTTGCCTATACCAACGAGGGCGTTGCATTACGTGACGCTGGAATAATGAAACCTATATTAGTTTTACATCCGCAACCAGTAAATTTTAATATCCTTATTGAGCGTTGTCTGGAGCCTAATTTATACAATGCCAAAGTATTAAATAAATTTATTAAAATTGTTTCGGAAGAAAAACAAACTAATTACCCTGTTCATATTAAATTTAATACAGGATTAAATCGCCTAGGTTTTGGAGAAAATGATGCGGATTATATTGTTTCAAAACTACAAAAAAGTTCTGCTATTAAAGTAAAATCAATCTTTTCCCATTTAGTGGCTAGTGAAGATGTAAACGAAAAAGCCTTCACATTAAATCAAATAGAAAACTTCAAAACCGCTGCTGAAGCGTTTGCACAAAAAATAGGTTATAAACCATGGTTACATATTTGTAATACTTCAGGAATATTAAATTATCCTGAAGCACATTTTGATATGGTAAGGAGTGGCATTGGCCTATATGGTTTTGGAAACTCCGAAGAAGAAAACAAACATTTAAAGCCAGTTGCCACGTTAAAATCTATAATATCGCAGATACATCATATTGAAAAAGGTGAAACAGTTGGTTATAATAGAGCCTACAAAAGTGAT
>Ga0316205_10002740_pt1 | contig 17761 bp, 17 predicted proteins | sample 3monthpyrite_MG_FD_204941 | JGI IMG/M metagenome (GOLD analysis project Ga0316205, IMG submission 204941) | Microbial mat bacterial communities from mineral coupon in-situ incubated in ocean water Damariscotta River, Maine, United States -... | ecosystem: Environmental > Aquatic > Marine >... | reverse complement strand
AGACGATGAAAGGATAAGTTTACTCATAGGAAAACCAAACTCCGGTAAACATGATATTGGAAAAATTATCTGTTCTTGCTTTAGTGTTGGTTTAAACACCTTAACGGATGCCATTCAGACACAAAATTTAACCAGTGTTGATGCAATAGGTTCCGCTTTAAAAGCAGGAACGAATTGTGGCTCGTGTATACCTGAGCTCAAACGCTTAATTAGTGAAGTGAATTCAAATTAATCATTCAGCAAGTTGATATTTTATTGCTGTTAAGCCGCAATGTATCTTTCTTTGTAAGGAAATCCCTACAAAAATTTAATCAATGTCCTACAAGACACTACAAAGAAACTCATGTATCATCGCGATCCTTTTGTAGTATCTATATAGGATTTTAATGAAAGTTTTAAATTGTAAAGTTTTAACAATATCAATGATTTGGCTTGTGACCTGTGCAGTCGTTTTTTCGATACCTGTTGCCAGTAATACAAGTTCTAAATTATCGAGTCAGCAATCACCGTCCAAGCCGACAGTCTTAGTGGTTGCATCTAATAACAATAGCTAATGAATGCAGTTTTCAAAATTCACCGCTTTAATGAACAAGGTCAAATTCCACTTCGCTCTGAACGGTTTTACCAAGAGAGTAGTCAGTGGTTTTTTTCCATTCGCTCCAATCTAGATTTAGGTCCATACCAGACATTTGAAGAGGCTCGCCTCGCCCTCACTGTATATATTAATGAATCATTGCAGCACCGAAATAACCAATAAAATCATATAATTATATATAATCAGCCGCTTTAGAGTACCCGGAAAAGATTAAAGTTTGCTTGTAACTAGCCGTTAAAGCTTTAAGTTATTAATCTCTTATGGTAAGTGGCTCTTGTTGAACAAAATAAATGTAGTATCTAGCGCTGTTGGTTTTTTATTGCTGGCTAGTCTTGGGGTAATCATTCTTGAATTTACTCCTGTTTTCAGTATGCAGCTTGAAAGTAGAGTGTTTCTGGAAGTTAGTATTGTTTTGTCAGCAATATTCATTTTTAAACAAACTCGTAAAACTGCTACTAAAAACATACCTCAAAATTCATCTACAAATGATGCTGATTTACAAACGTCATTACGCGCTTTACTCAGAGATATCGATGAAGCGTACTCTGCTGAAATGGAGATAATTAAAATAGATGTTGAACGGGTAAAAGGCATTTTACTCGAAGCGGTGTCTAATTTAACGGATGGATTTTCTTCTATGAATAATCTGGTTCAGCGCGAAGATGAGATGGTTCAAATGATTGTTGCTCGTTCGCGAAGTAATGAAGATACCGATGACAGTATTAATATCAATAAGTTTGCTGTAATGACGGAAGATATTATGGCTAACTTTATAACCGTATTAATGTCAGTAAGCTCTCAAAGTCTTGAAACGGCACATAACTTAGATGAGATGCAAGAACAGTTAGACGGTATTTTTAGTTTACTTAATGAGTCTAAAACCATTGCTGATCAAACAAATCTACTCGCACTTAATGCGGCGATAGAAGCGGCCAGAGCGGGTGAAGCTGGACGAGGTTTTGCTGTTGTTGCCGATGAGGTTCGTAGTTTATCAACACGTGCGGCAAGTTTTAATGACCAAATTGCCGAGAAAGTTCATATGGCTAAATCCGCTATTGATCTTGTTAATACAACCGTGAACGAGATGGCATCAAGTGATACGAGTTCGAGTATCGAATCTCAGGAAAAAATTAAAAAAGCTTTAATAGCCATTGCTAATATGGATAAATTTTTTACAAGAACCATATCAGATGTTTCAGATGTTACAGCCGATATTGAACGGGTTATTGGTGAAACCGTTAGAGTATTACAATTTGAAGATATTACCTCACAAGTATTATCTGAAGCAGCTGAACGCAGCGCTCGTGTATGCAATATCACCAACGAAATTCATCATGCGGTATCGCAAGAAATTTCTAACGATAGTATCTCTGTTATTGAATATATAGATGAAATAAGAGCCGGCGTTAATCATATTCGGGAAACTTGGCAAGATAAACATACATCAGTTTCTACTGCGGAAAACTTAGATGAACGAGAAGTGGATTTATTCTAGATTTTAAATAATTAGTAATTATCTAAATAATACTTAACTACAAGGAGATGCAAAATGGGTATTACAACATCAGCAACTGATGACGGAAAATCAGTAACAATTAAAGTGGATGGAAGATTCGATTTTTCTGTGCATAAAGATTTTCGAAATGCTTACAAAGATTATGATGGTACAAAAAATTACCGTGTTAATTTAAGTAGCACTGAGTACCTCGATAGTTCAGCTCTTGGTATGTTACTACTATTAAAAAAACATGCTGATAGCAATGTCATTATAGAAAAGCCTAATGAAGAGGTGAATCGAGTTCTTACTATTGCGAACTTTGATAAAGTTTTTAAAATTGAATAAATTCTATGGGCTTATGTATATAGTAGTATGAATATGTTAGAGGTATGCTTGTGACAAGTACAGCAGAACAATTATCTATCAATACGCATATTTCTAAGGGTAAGGCATTAGTCGTTGACGATGAACCGACTAATCGTTTAATTTTGCAAACACACCTTTCGAAAAATGGCTATGACATAATTCTAGCTGTTAATGGTATCGAGGCGATTGAGAAATTTAAGGAAGAATCACCTGACATCATTTTTATGGATGTCATGATGCCTGAAATGGATGGTTACGAAGCAACTAAGCAAATAAAAATATTATGTGGAGAACATTTTGTTCCTGTTATATTTTTAACGGCGATAACGAATGAAGCTGAACTTGCTCAATGTGTTGAAGCGGGTGGTGATGACTTTCTTACTAAACCATTTAGCCCAACTTTATTAAAAGCCAAAGTTGAGGCTTTAGAAAGAGTAAGAGATTTACATCGCGAAGTTAAGCAACATCACGAGCAGATTCTACGTGATGAGGAAGTTGCCGAAGAATTATTTACTAAAGTCGTCATGGCTGAAAATGTTGAGCTAGACAAACTCAATGTTATGTTACGACCCGCTGTTACCTTTAGTGGTGACATTTTAATGAGTGCACGTAGCCCATCAGGGGAACTATATATTCTACTTGGAGATTTTACTGGGCATGGGTTAGTTGCATCTATTGGTGCATTACCTACCTCAGAAGTTTTTCGTACCATGACAAAAAAAGGGTTTGCCCTTAGTAGTATTTTAAAAGAATTAAATCGAAGACTAGATCATTTATTACCTGGAGATAAATTTTTAGCATTAGGTGCCATTAGTATTGCGAAAGATGTCCAATCAGCAAAAGTATGGAATGGTGGTATACCTAGTATTGTTCACTTGAATGGAGCACGTAAAATAATCAACCGTTTTCCTGCAGAGCATCTAGCATTAGGTATTTTGGATGAAATAGATAACGAAAAACCACTGCGTGTAGATTTGTCTGATGGAGATACTCTTATAATGTATACAGATGGAGTTATTGAAGCGACTGACCCACACAAAAATATGTTTGGGGAAGAACGATTTGAGAAACATCTTACCGATTCTAAAACTACCGATATCTTAACTAACGTAGAAAAAGATCTTATCGATTTTACAGAAGGTTATGCACAAGATGATGATATTAGTATGGTTGTTATTCCTTGTACCCAGCAATTAGCTATTGTAGATAATAAAGATACTGTTGCTGATACCGATAATATTGAATGTAGCATTATCGATTTTTCTGTGAATGATGATGGAAATGTTAATTTAGAATGGCAATGGGAATTTAGTGTTTATGCTGCGAGCTTGAGTAAAATTGATCCTGTTCCTGTATTACTTAGCCAAATACAAGAGTTAGAAGACATAAAAGATCATAGACAAAATCTATTCTTAATCTTATCTGAATTATTTAATAACGCATTAGACCATGGCATTTTACACCTAGATTCGAAAATGAAATCTGACCCTGATGGTTTCTCTGAATATATCGAAAAACGTGAACAGGGATTAGAAGAATTAACGGATGAAAGTATTATTATTACCATTGAAAAACTTGAAATTTATAAAACGAAATATTTAAAAATCAGAATCAAAGATTCAGGTGAAGGTTTTGATATAAACAAAGATATTCAAGAGCTTGCTGTGAATGAAAAATTATCTGGAAGAGGCGTTAAGCTTGTGAAGGAGCTTTGCATCAATATGGAATATAAAGACAAAGGCAATGATGTTGAAGTTGTTTATCAAATTTAGCTCTATCTATTTATGACATCGATAAAAAAAATACTTATAGCTGATGATGATACGTTTATGCTCTTGTCCTTAAAAACTGTGCTCGAAAAAGAAAACTACATTGTTATTTCCTCAAGTGATGGTAATGAGGCCATCGCGGCTTTTAAAGAGCATCAGCCTGATTGTGTTTTACTTGATGGTTTAATGCCAAACCTAGATGGTTTCAGTGCCTGCAATGAAATACGCGCAACAGCGCAAGGTAAGGGAGTACCTATTCTGATTGTATCGGGTTTAACGAAAGAAGAAATTAGAGCACAGTATCCTGATATCAAAGCAACAGGCTATCTTCCTAAACCTATCGATTGGTTAAATCTTTTAAAGAAGATATCAAAACTCTAGCTGTCTTGCTGAAGTAGTACAAACTACCCGTGTAAAACCACATTAGTCTTATTGACAATGAGAATGATTCGCATTAGTATTTGCTTATATGTTAAATATTTGAGAATGAGTCATGCAATTTAGAGCCGTTATTTTAATATTTCTTTTTATAACAATGAGTTATGGTTGTTCTAGAGATAATACAACATTGCTGGAGAAAGATGGACTTACTGCCCAGCAAGCTCTTGGTAAACGATTGTTTTTTGACACTCGATTGTCTGAACCAGAAGGTCAGTCGTGCGCGAGTTGTCATAACCCTGAAGCGGCATTTTCTCTGCCTCAACAAACACCTCATATGCCTGTTTCTGCGGGTGCACACAAACAGCGATTTGGCAATCGAAACACACCGACAATTCAATATGCTGCTTATATACCGGCACTGACATATGACAAAAAAGAAGAAGTATATGTTGGTGGGCTATTTTTAGATGGCCGTAAAAATAGTTTGGAATTTCAGGCGAGTGGTCCTGTTCTCAATCCTGTAGAAATGGCCGTGCCTAGCCCTCAAGTACTTAGGCATAAACTACTCTCAGCCGGTTATGAAAAAGATTTCCAAAAACTTTTTGGTGACAATGCATTAGTGAACAATGAGAATACTATTTCACAATTTAGTTTGGTTTTAGCTGCCTACCAACGTAGTAAAGAACTGAATCCTTTTAGCTCAAAATATGATGCATACTTAACAGGAAAAGTGAAATTAACCGAGCAAGAGTCGCGTGGGTTAAAACTATATGAGGATGAAGATAAAGGTAATTGTGCGGCATGTCATCCAAGTAAGATTGGTGATAATAAACAGCCTCCATTATTTACCGATTTTACTTATGATAATTTAGGTGTGCCAGCTAATCCAAAAAACCCATTTTATACTCAATCCAAACAGTATAATCCTGACGGCAAAGATTATGTTGATCTTGGCTTAGGTAGTGTCTTAAACGAAGAGATGCAAAATGGTAAATTTAGAGTATCTACGTTACGAAATATAGCTAAAACAGCGCCGTTTATGCACAACGGTGTTTTCGAAACCTTAGAAGAAGTTATGGATTTTTATAATACTCGCGATACTAAAAAATGGCCTAAGCCGGAAGTTGAGCTAAATAAAAATACCGATGAGTTAGGTGATTTAAAATTAACAGAGCAAGAGATAGAAGATATTATTGCTTTTTTAAATACTTTAACTGATGGTTATGTTGTTAATAAGCTGTAATAGTTGTATATAATTATATGTGTTCGTAAACCTTCTAACATGAACTAAAAATACGAAATACGAAATACGAAATACGAAAGTATGTAAGTATCCTCTATATCGTCATTCCCGCGTAGGCGGGAATCTATTTTTTAAGTTTTTCAATTGTTGCTAAAAAAGAAAATTACATAATAGATTTGTATCCGATAATGATTGAATACCTAGATTCCCGCCTACGCGGGAATGACAGCTTTTGTTGTAATTGTAATTGTAAATTACAAGACGACTAGATAATATTTTATTTATGACAAAGAATTTATTTTTTATCTAAAGCTTGAGTTGTAAAAATAATATCATCTAGGCCATATTTCATAAAAGTACGAATATTTACGTGATCCTTTCCATTTGGATTTTGTAAAACATCTTCTCTATAGTATTTTCCGAAACACGCGAGGGTTTGATCTTTTGTTAAATTATTTAATTTAGCAAAAGAAAATATTTTACAAGAACCTTCGTTTGTTCCACTTTCATTAGTCATTAAATTATCAGCTTGACCATTAGTAAATATGGAAGGTGTATAGTTGTATTCATTATTTATCGTGTCTATAACATCGTTAAAATCAATGTTATCAGGCTGTTCTTGTAGGTTTTTTAGCAATTCATTTAAAGTCATTTTTATGTCCGAAAGTTATAAATAATAAAAATTATGAGGAGCAGCTTACACTAACTTTGCTCGCCCATTCAGGTGGTAGTCCAGCATAATGTTCCATGTCTGGATGTTCATCAAATGGATTGTGTAATACAGCTATAAGTTTTTCTATCTCAGTATAGTCCCGTTCTCGTTCTGCTTTTTCAATCGCTATTTGAGCAATATAGTTACGTAAAATATATTTTGGATTAGTTATTCGCATTTGTTGGCGTTGTTTTTCAATATTTAATTCTAGGGTTATGAAATGGTCGGTGTAAGAACTGAACCAAGCATCGAATTTATTTCTATCTAAAAACATATCGCGTAATTCAATGATATTATTAATGTTACTCAAATGCCTGAAGAAAAGGGTGTAATCGACATTCGATTGTTGCATTTGATTGAATAACTCATCTAATAGAACACTTATAATAGAATCAGTTTTTTTGAAACCTAATTTTTTTGCCATGAGTTCATTATAGTGATTTGTATATAAATCTTGATAATCACTAAGTGCCGCTTGAGCTGATTCAACATCCATTAATGGTAGTAATGCTTGAGCCAAACAACTTAAATTGAATAAACCGATTTGTGGTTGGTTTTCAAATGAGTAACGACCGTCATGATCGGAATGATTACAGACAAATTTTGGATTGTATTCATCTAAAAACCCGAATGGGCCATAGTCCAGTGTTAACCCTAGAATGGACATGTTATCAGTATTCATCACGCCATGAGAAAAACCTACCGCTTGCCATTGCGCAATTAAACTAGCTGTTTTTTTAACAACAGATTTTAGTAAGTCAATATAGGGCGTAGCCGAATTTAATGACTCAGGATAGTGGTGTTTTATAACATAATCGGCAAGTATCTTTATATTATCTAATTGACCACGATAAAAGAAAATTTCGAATGAGCCAAAACGAATATGTGAAGGGGCAAGTCGAGTAACAACGGCTGCTGTTTCAATTTTTTCACGATAGACTTCATCATTATTACCGACTAAACAAAGTGCGCGAGTTGTTGGTATACCTAGGCCATGCATCGCTTCACTACATAGATATTCTCTTATGCTTGAACGTAATACGGCACGTCCATCAGCACGTCGAGAATAGGGCGTCATACCGCTGCCTTTAAGTTGTATTTCCCATTTTTCGCCTTGCACGTTTGTGGTTTCTGCTAACATAATTGCACGGCCATCACCCAACTGTTCAACGTAGTTACCAAACTGATGTCCTGAATAAAGCATTGCTAGCGGATCAGAATTATTTGGAAGTGTTTGTCCGCTAAATATTTCAACAAAGTTATCATTTTTTACTTCATCAGGATCGAGATCAAGCAACTTGGCAGCTTCAATGTTAAAATGAATTAGGTAACTTTTAGAATCGAACGGTGTTGGATTGACTCGTGAAAAAAAGTCTTCTCCAAGTTTAGAGAAACTATTGCTAAAGGAAATATTATTTAATAAGTGTTTCATTATGCTACAGAGAAAATACCAAGCTGTATTTTAATGTCTATTAGAAATGAAAGCTATCTCGATAAAACAGTAGTTTGGTAGGGATAATTCCTTTTAAGCTTATACGTATTGCCCTGCGCACCAGCCAGAAGACCAAGCCCATTGAAAATTATAACCTCCAAGCCAACCTGTAACATCAACAACCTCACCTATAAAGTACAAGCCAGGCGTATTATTTGTCTGCATTGTTTTTGACGATAGTTCATTACAGTCTACACCCCCCAGTGTAACCTCTGCCGTTCGATAACCTTCCGTACCGTTAGGTTTAATAGTCCAATTGTGTAATTGAGATACAATGCTATTAATCTGAGAATTAGACAAGGAGATTAATTTTGTGTCTAAAATGGATGTTTCTATAAAGATGTTAATTAATCGTTTTGGTAAATATTGACTTAATAATGTTTTAACAATTTGTTGAGGATGTGTTTTACAGGCGTCTAGAATAATAGCCTCTACATTTTCATCAGGTAACAGATTAATGTAAATATTCTTGGAAGGCGTCCAGTACGATGATATTTGTAATATAGCGGGGCCACTTAAGCCTCGATGCGTAAATAAAATATTTTCTTTAAACTCAGTGCTATCAACTTTTACAATACTATTAATGGCAATTCCAGAAAGGCTTTCCAATCGGTTTTTATCTTCCAACTGTAAGGTAACGGGAACGAGGCCAGCATGAGTAGCAATAACATTTAGATTAAATTGAGATGCGATTTTGTAACCAAATGGTGTTGCTCCCATTTTAGGTATGGATAGCCCACCAGTTGCTATGACAAGTGACTCACAATGGTAAAAGCCATTGGTGGTTTCGAGTTTATAGCCTGTATTAGTAGGGGAAACTTTTTTTATAGTGATGTTTGGCTCTATTGTCACTTTTGCCTTCTCTGCATCATTCAAAAGCATATTCAATATATCTTTTGAACTTTTGTCACAAAATAATTGCCCATGCTCTCGTTCGTGGTAGGGGATATTACTTTTTTGAACTTGGTCAATGAAATCCCATTGGGTATATCGACTTAATGCAGATTTACAGAAATGAGGGTTGTCAGAAATATAATTGTCAGCCTCTATGCTCAAATTGGTAAAGTTACAACGGCCTCCGCCAGACATCAGTATTTTTTTGCCTACTTTATTAGCGTGATCGAGTATCGTAACCTGTCGACCACGTTTGCCAGCTTCTATAGCACACATTAAGCCTGCGGCTCCGGCACCTATTACGATTACATCTGTCTCTATCATGTTAAATATTCTACTGTATTTTTGATTTGAGAACCTAGCTTAAATGCGAGTTCATTTGCTTCCAATATCAACGTATAATACCGTTTATGAGCCCTTCTGAATTCATTATATTGTTTGTCCTTATTACTGGTATTTTATATTGGATAGATACGATTTTCGCCAAAGAAATAGCCTGTAAACATGGTAAAGATCGATGCAAAGAATTGGGCGTAACATTTTTAGATGCCACGGTCGAAATAACTAAAACACGCTTAAAGAGAAACTCGAAAGGATCGGTGAAGTTTAAACGTGATTATAGTTTTGAGTTTAGTAGTGATGGGATTAAACGTTATCAGGGGACTATCACGATGTTGGGGAAAGTCTTAATCGATTTGCATATGTCGGCTTATCCTGAAAATATAACAATACCATCTTATGTAGAAAAAGATGTAACACCGAGCGCAACATTTGGTTCAACAGTGGTTGATATATCTGATGCGCCAAAAAAACCAACGGTGAAAAATAAACTACCCACCGGATTTAAATAAAATAATTAAGTAAGGGATAAGATTATGCCAAAAGCGACTGAGTTAAAACGTGGCTTAATTGTCGATATTAATGGTGTTCCACATGCTGTTAAAAAAGTAGATGCGAAGAGTCCATCAGCGCGTGGCGCGGCCACCTTATATAAAATTCGATTTACCAATTTAAAAACGGGGCAAAAATTAGATGAGTCTTATAAAGGTGATGATCTTTTAAAAGAAATTGATTGTACACGTGTACCTGTTCAGTACTCATACATGGATGGTGAGTCTTATGTATTTATGAACATGGAAGACTATAGTCAATATATGCTCAATCCTGAAGAACTTGAAGGTCAGACTGAATATTTATTTGAAGGTTTAGAAGGCATTACTGCTTTGTTAGTTGATGGTGACATTTTGGGTGTTGAGTTACCACAATATGTTAGTTTGCAAGTCACTGAAACAGCGCCTGGTATAAAGGGAGCGTCTGCATCTGCGCGTACAAAACCTGCGACATTATCAACGGGTATCGAAGTTCAAGTGCCAGAGTATTTAGAGAATGGAGAAGTCATTAAAGTGAGTACGGAAACAGGTAAGTTTATGTCACGTGCTTAATTGATTGTGATCCTACGAATTATAACGCTCTTTCATTTAAATTTATTTTTCTCGCAATGGTTTAAATAAGTACTCCAATCCATTGACTTTAATTTCATAAGTAATGGCCATCATTATTCCTAACTCGCCATTGGGGAATCCTTTATTAGCAAACCAAACAACATAAGGTTCGGGTAAGTCGATTAATAGAGATCCTTTGTATTTGCCAAAAGGCATACGGTAAGCAGCAAGTTTGAGGAGTTGTTGTGGATCGGAAAGTAGTGAAGAACCTTCTACTAAAGGTGGAGCAGAAGGGGGGGTATTATCCGGCAAAGCGTTGTTCTAAGTAGTCATTAATTTCAGATGATTCGTACATCCATGTTGACTGACCGTGTTCATCTATTATTTTTAGACAGGGTACTGAAATTTTTCCACCTTGAGTCAATAATTCTTCACGTGTATTGGTATCATGTTGAGCATCAACCGTTTCTATATTTAAAGATAAACGACGCATCATTCGTTTCACTTTTATACAAAAGGGGCAGGTTTTAAATTGATATAAGGTAAGGTTTTTGGCTTCAGAATCAATTTTTTGTTGCTCTTTTTCTGGGCGTTTAATGCCTTTTGGCATCGTGATAAAATTAACAAATAAAACAATGGGCCCAAGAATAATGCGGATTGTCTTGAAAAAATATTTAAAGAATAATCTCATGCGATATGTCCAAATTGAATACTAAATTAAGTCGCTATAATACCAGAAATGAGTTAAAAAATTGAGTGTTCGAAACTATAAAATTGACCAAATATTCCTTGAAAAATAAGGTTAAATGATGTCTGTCAAAAAAATATCACCAATATCTAAATCCAGTAAGTGCCCTTGTAGCAGCGGTTTGAAATATAGTAAATGTTGTGGCCAATATTTAAAACAAGGGCGGGTTCCATTAACGGCAGAATCTTTAATGCGTTCAAGGTACACAGCTTATGTTTTAAAAGATGAAACCTATTTATTAAGTTGTTGGCATACGACAACTCGGCCCTTACAACTGGATTTAGAAAAAGATATTACGGATTGGCTCAACTTAGAAATACTTATGTGTGAGGCGGGCAAAGAATATGATAACAACGGAAAAGTTGAATTTATCGCCACTTTTAAACGAGAAAATACACGCCAACAAATACATGAAGTCAGTCGTTTTGTTAAAGAAAATGAACGATGGTTTTATCTTGATGGTGAGATAAGTCCTTGAATTATCCTATTCTATATTCATTTCGCCGTTGTCCCTATGCGATGCGCGCACGGATGGCATTGTTATCAAGTGGTGTAAAGGTTGAACTCCGCGAAGTACTACTGCGTGATAAACCACAGGAGATGCTATTGGCATCTCCAAAAGCCACGGTACCCGTTTTAATCTTAAAAGATAAAACAGTCATTGATGAAAGCATCGATATAATGAGATGGGCATTAAAGCAAAATGATCCTGAGAATTGGTTAATTGCCGGCTCATTAGATAGGCAAGCATCAATTAATGCGTTAATTGATGAAAATGATTTAGTTTTTAAGCAACATCTTGATCATTATAAGTATGCTGACCGTTTTCCAGCTTACTCTGCCGAATATTATAGAGAGCAGGGTGAGCCGTTCCTGAGTAAAATTGACTCAATGTTACAACAAACGGAATATTTGTTGGGTACAAAGCTTTCACTTGCAGATATTGCTCTATTCCCATTTATCCGCCAATTTGCATATGTGGATAAAAGTTGGTTTGATGCCTCCAGTTACAAGTGCTTACAGAAGTGGTTGGAGTCAATGCTAATATCCCCTTTGTTTGTATCAGCCATGAGAAAGATTGATATCTGGCATGCTGGGGATGAATCGGTATTATTTCATTAAAACTCTTTGTAAATAGCTATTTAAAGGGGATTAGCTTTATAAAAGTGACTGAAATCTGTTATAATCGCGCCCTTAATTAAGCCCAGCCTTCCTCATAATATTCAAGTGGTACCATAATAGTGATTTCTACAGCAAATTTAACCATTCAGTTTGGTGAAAAACCCTTATTTGAAAATGTTTCAGTCAAGTTTGGCGAAGGTAACCGTTATGGTTTAATCGGTGCAAATGGCTGTGGCAAATCGACCTTTATGAAAATATTAGGTGGTGATCTTGATGCGACATCGGGTACGTATTCTATTGACGTTAATGAACGCTTAGGTAAGTTAGGTCAAGACCAGTTTGCATTTGAGAATTATTCGGTCGTTGATACCGTCATTATGGGCCATGATGAGTTGTGGAAAATAAAGGAAGAACGCGATCGTATTTATTCTTTACCTGAAATGAGTGAAGAAGAAGGTATGACAGTTGCGGAGCTTGAGGTTGAGTTTGCTGAATTGGATGGCTATACCGCAGAAGCGCGTGCGGGTGAATTACTTTTTGGTTTAGACATTCCTCTCGAGCAACATACTGGCCCTATGTCTGAAGTGGCTCCAGGTTGGAAATTACGTGTTTTACTGGCTCAAGCATTATTCTCAGATCCCGATATTTTATTACTCGATGAGCCGACTAATAACTTAGATATCAATACGATTCGTTGGTTAGAAAATATTATTAACGAACGTAGCAGTACAATGATTATCATTTCGCATGATCGTCATTTCTTAAATAGTGTTTGTACGCATATGGCGGATTTAGACTTTGGTGAAATTCGAATCTATCCGGGTACGTATGATGATTATATGTTGGCATCAACCGCTGTACGTGAAAGACAGCAATCCGATAATGCTAAAAAGAAAGCACAAATTGCTGAACTTCAAGCTTTTGTTAGTCGGTTCTCTGCGAATGCATCGAAAGCTAAACAAGCGACTTCGCGTGCAAAACAATTGGATAAAATTAAGCTTGAAGATATTAAGCCCTCAAGCCGAGTTAACCCCTTCATTCGTTTTGAACAAGAGAAAAAACTTTATCGCCTAGCGCTAGAAGTTAAAGATTTAGAAAAAGGTTTTGAAGAGAAACCTCTGTTTAGTGATTTGAATATGTTGGTCGAAGTCGGCGAACGTATTGCCATTATTGGTCCGAATGGTATTGGTAAAACAACCCTTTTGCGGACCTTAGCAAACGATCTTGAGCCAGATAGTGGTTTAGTGAAATTGTCGGAAAATAATAATCTAGGTTATTTCGCACAAGACCATACCCATGATTTTGAAGAAGACATGAATTTGTTTGATTGGATGAGTCAATGGAAGCAAGATGGCGATGATGAGCAAGCGGTTCGGGGCATTCTAGGGCGCATGTTGTTTTCGCAAACAGATATTAAAAAATCCGTTAAAGTGATTTCGGGTGGTGAGCAAGGTCGAATGTTATTCGGCAAATTGATGATGCTTAAGCCAAATATCTTACTCATGGATGAGCCCACCAATCACCTTGATATGGAATCAATTGAGTCTCTTAACGTTGCGCTCGAGAATTACTCTGGTACGCTTATTTTTGTCAGTCACGATCGCGAGTTTGTATCTTCACTAGCGACGAGAATTATTGAAATGAAATCTGATGGGCTAGTTAATTTTGCAGGGACTTACGAAGATTATCTGCGCTCTCAAGCTGTTTAATTGCAGGAATATCAGTTTTTGCTTATATGGCTGTTTTTACCACCTAAATAATGCTTCGCAAATATAGATCACGTATACTCTCTTTATAATTAAAGTGATGCGCGAACCAGTCATCCCCTCAGGTTTATCTTATTCACAATTAATATTGTGTTTGATAAAAAATAAAGTTCGACGCAAATCATTCAATCAATAATGGTTTACGATGAAAGCGACTTGTCCATCATGCGGTTTTGAAAATCCAATTGGGTTTAAATTTTGTGGCGAATGCGGCGCTAAATTCGACGCACGAAATAGTTCATCGGATAATATTAAAGCACCAAGTTTAGCGACACTTGAAACGCTAGATGGAAATACTGCTGAGCGTCGGCAGTTAACAGTTATGTTTTGCGATTTAGTTGATTCGACTAAACTCTCTGATAATCTCGATCCTGAAGATCTCCGTGAAGTTATTCATCATTACCAGAAAACCTGTGGTGAAATTGTAAATCGTTATGATGGTTATATCGCTCAATTCTTGGGTGATGGTTTACTAATTTATTTTGGATTTCCTCACGCACATGAAGATGATGCTCGACGTGCAGCAATAAGTGCACTTGAAATGATCGATGCGATCAAAGCTCTGAATCGTGCATTCACTTTACCTGATGATTACACCTTAGCGGTACGTATTGGTATTAATACCGGCTTAGTTGTTACCAGTGAATTAGGCTCTGGTGTTAAAAAGGAACACCTTGCCTTAGGTAAAACACCAAACGTAGCCGCACGCTTACAAAGTCTTGCCGAGCAAGGGCAAATAATAATAAGTGAAGCAAGTTACCAACTAATTAAAGATGATTTTAATTTTAATGCATTAGGTGAATTAAAAATAAAAGGTATATCTGATACCATCAACTCATACCAAGTTATTGAGAGCATAGATAATAAGAATAATATCATTGAAGCCAGTGGTAAAACGGCATCGAAAATTATCGGTCGTGAAAATGAAGTTGAACAATTAATCTCTTTTTGGAGCAAAGCGGAACACGGGAAAGGTTGTATTTCCATTGTCTCAGGCGATGCTGGTATCGGTAAATCTCGTTTATTAAAAGCTTGTCGAGACAAATTGAACAGTAATGATTATCAATTAGTGGTTGCACGTTGTCATGCTTATGGCGAATTAAGTACCTTTAGTCCTATCGTTGATGTCTTACAGCGTGTCATTGGTTTAACAAGTAGTTTATCTGTTGATGAAAAACGTAAAAAATTACATAACTTTCTTGAACGTGAAAAAATAGATATAGAAGAAGCCTTTCCGCTATTTGCAACTTTTTTAGGCCTTCCTTTAAGCACTCGTGACCGTGATATTGTTATCTCACCTCAAAAACGCAAAGTTAGAATCATTGAGTTGGTTACAGATTTGTTGCTACGTTCATCGAATCAAATTCCTATGTTACTTATTGTGGAAGACTTACATTGGGTGGATCCATCAACACTTGAGTTACTTAATTATCTTATTAATAAAATTCAGAATAATAAGATATATGCCATTTTTACTTGTCGCCCAAGTTTTACTATTCCCTGGCAAGAATCCGAAAGTATAAATATTCTTCATTTAGAGAATTTAGAGCAACTAGATATTAAACAAATGGTTTTATCTTTAACACAAGGTAAAGATTTACCAGAAGAAATAATTAATCACATCGTTGATAAAACAGATGGTATTCCCTTATTCATTGAAGAACTTACTAAGATGCTAATTGAATCGGGTTTGTTACGTTTTGTTGGAAATAAATTTGTTCTTGATGGTGCATTACCTGAGCAAGCGATCCCTACGACACTGCAAGATTCGCTGACTGCTCGACTTGATAGTTTAGGTGCTGCAAAAGAAATTGCACAATTTGGTGCAGCCATTGGACGCGAATTTAGCTATCGACTACTTCATTCTGTTATGGGCAAAGGACAAGATGAGTTAGATGTTGCTTTAGAAGAACTTGTTGATGCTGAATTACTTTATCGCCGAGGTTTACCCCCAAATGCAGACTTTATTTTTAAACACGCCTTAATTCAAGATGCCGCAACGTCTTCATTATTAAAATCTCACAGACAAAAAATACATCAACGAATTGCTGCGGTATTAATTGATGAATACCCTAGTGTTGCTGAAAACCGCCCAGAACAAATTGCGCATCATTTTACAGCGGCGGCAGATTATGAAACAGCGATTGATTGGTGGATTAAAGCCGCTTCGCATGCGTTAGAGCATTCAGCGAGTGTTGAAGCGATAGAACATGCGAAACAAGGTTTAAATTTATTACAGTATGTTTCAGATACTGAAAGAAATCGTCGTAGAGAACTCTATTTACAGATGACTTTAGGACCAGTACTAACAGCAACAAAAGGCTATGCTGCACCTGAAGTTGAAAATGCATACCGTCGGGCGTACGAGTTATGCAAAACGGTTGGCGCGGGAGCTGATTTATTTCCAGTGTTATGGGGCTTTTATGCTTTTTCTGTTGTACGATCTGAATTTTTAGCTGCATTAGATGCTGCAACTCAAATGTTAGAACTTGCTGATAATTTAAATGATGAATCTATGAAAATCGAGTCGCATCAAGCGCTAGGTTTAATCAATTATTTTATGGGGCAACCTAACTTAGCGCTGAGTCATATTGATAAAGTTTTAAAATTAGATACAGATCTCAGAGATCGTTCTTTTACGTTTAAAAGTGGCCAAGATGCTAGCGTATGTAATTTAGCCTTCGCTGGCTTAACAAGCTGGATCTTGGGTGATAACGTACAAGCAGAAAAATATACTAAGCGGTCTATTCAACTTGCTCGAGAATTAGAACATCCCTTTAGTTTAACTTACGCATTAAATTTTGCCTCATGGTTGAGTTATATGCAGGACCGTCCTGAAAAAACGAAACGATATGCACAAGAAGAAATAGATCTTTCAATCGAACATGAATTCTTTTGGCTGCATAAAGGAAAATTATTACTAGGTTGGGCAATGGCGCAATCAGATCAACTCGACGATATGAAAGAAGGGCATACGCTTATTAAAAATGGTTTTCATGCTTATAAAGAACCCGGAGCAAAATTAGGGCAAACCTTACAGATTGCTATTGATACTGATGTTTGTATACGCCAAGGGAATTTAGAAGAAGGTTTGAAAATTATCAATAATGGCTTACAAGCGATAGAGGAAACGGGAGAAGTTTTTTGGCATGCAGAATTATTAAGATTGAAAGCAGAAATCCTCAAAGCGACTAAACAAGAAGAAGCTTTTGAATGTTATCAGCAGGCCATCACCATAGCTGAGCAACAAGCTGCTATCGGGTTATTAGAACGTGTTAAACAGAGTTTCGAATGTTTTCAACAAGAGCTGAAAAGTGCTTAATATATTAATTACCGAATTTAATACTGTTAACTACATAAAACTTAGAAAAATATATTTTTATTGGATATCTAAAAACTGCTCTCTCAATGTAGAGAGCAGTTATATAGATTGAAAAATCATTAAGTTATCGGACTCTCTGGATGAGGAGAAGGCCGCAATTCAGGAGAATGCTCCTCTTGGAATTCATCAACTTTTGTAGCTGCGTCACTTACGTGCTCAAAACGGGCGATATGAAATAGAGCATCACCTTCATTGACTAGAGGTAGATTGGTTCTACCTATTACTATACCATTGTAAGTCGAGAAAATTTTTGTTTCGGATTCGCCGAATGGGTCTGCAACGACACCAAGCAAGGTATCTTTCTTTACTCTGCTACCTAAAGCGACCATTGCGCGTAAAATGCCACTGTCT
>Ga0316205_10002739_pt1 | contig 17770 bp, 15 predicted proteins | sample 3monthpyrite_MG_FD_204941 | JGI IMG/M metagenome (GOLD analysis project Ga0316205, IMG submission 204941) | Microbial mat bacterial communities from mineral coupon in-situ incubated in ocean water Damariscotta River, Maine, United States -... | ecosystem: Environmental > Aquatic > Marine >... | reverse complement strand
CTCACGGTAGCGCCGAAGACCACATAGAGCGCGCAAAATTAGTTAGGCAGGTTGCGACTAAACTGGGTAAAAACGTCGCTATTTTAGGCGATTTACAAGGCCCTAAAATCAGAATTTCTCGTTTTGAGCAAGATAAAATTGAGTTAGAAATTGGTCAGACTTTTGTTTTAGATGCCAAGCTAGGCGTCAATGCCGGAAACTTGCAACAAGTAGGCATTGACTACAAGGAGCTACCCCAAGATTGTAATGTCGGTGATATCTTACTTTTAGACGACGGACGGATAGAACTAGAGATAACTGCGATTGAAGGCAATCGAATCATTACCAAAGTGACCATCGGTGGCGCCCTTTCCAATAATAAAGGCATTAATCGAAAAGGCGGTGGCCTGTCCGCACCGGCATTAACCGACAAAGACATCAAGGATATTAAAACCGCCGCGCTAATGGATGTTGATTATCTAGCGGTTTCCTTTCCACGTTCCGCTGAAGATATGAAACTTGCCGAAAAACTTGCTATAGAAGCGGGCTGCCAATGCGGCATGATCGCTAAAATAGAGCGAGCTGAAACCGTTGCTGATGATCAGGTTTTAGACGATATCATCATCGCATCAGCGGCAGTGATGGTTGCAAGGGGCGATCTTGGGGTGGAGATTGGAGATGCGGAGCTGATTGGAGTACAGAAAAAAATTATTCAAAGAGCACGCGCCCTCGACAGAGCGGTCATAACAGCGACCCAAATGATGGAATCCATGATCACTAATCCGATCCCGACTCGCGCAGAAGTATTTGATGTGGCAAATGCCGTACTTGACGGTACCGACGCTGTCATGTTATCTGGTGAAACGGCGATGGGCGATCACCCTATTCGAGTCGTTGAAGCCGTTTCTCGGGTATGTCTGGGAGCAGAAAAAGAAAAAAACACAAAAATATCCGGTCATCGAGTTGAATTGCGCTGGGACAATGTCGATGAGGCAATAGCCATGGCAACCATGTATGCTGCCAACCATTTAGACGGCATAAAAGCCATTGCTTGCTTAACTGAGTCAGGTTCAACGCCATTAATCATGTCACGGATCCGTAGTGGAATACCAATTTTCGCACTCACCCGTCTCGATCGAACTCAACGCAAAATGGCATTATACAGAGGGGTTGAAGCACTTCATTTTGATCCAACGGTATTAGCCCGCCGGGATGTGAATCGACTGGCAATTGAAGCTATTAAGAAAAAAATTGATCTAAAAGATGGCGATCTGATATTGATGACCAAGGGCGATCACATGGGCAAACTGGGTGGAACTAACGCTCTTAAGATTTTGAAAGTTGGAGAAATTGTTTAGTCGAGAGACAAGCCACTCATCGAGATTGAGCGGCGTCTAATTCTTCACAAAATCCAAATTGCGACATATCTTTCATTTTCATAGGATAAAGAACCCCATCAAGGTGATCGCATTCATGTTGAACGACTATTGCATGAAATCCGGTCGCCTCTATTTTTATAGGTTCACCATTGACATCAAAGCCTCGATAAATAATATGGTCTGGGCGCTCCACCAAACCTCTCAAACCCGGAATACTTAAACAGCCTTCCCAATATTCCTGAAAAGAATTTCTAAGCACTTCGATTTCAGGATTTATGAGTACTGTAGGCGGTACTGATCCTGAATCTGGGTATCGTTGATTGTTTTCAACTCCAAAAACCACCACTCTTTTTAATACACCAATTTGTGGTGCTGCCAGACCCGCTCCATCACTCGCAGCCATAGTATCAAATAGGTCTTTAATCAAAATGTGCAATTCGTCTGATGAAAAATCAGTGACTCTCTGGCTAACTTTGAGCAGTTCGGGATCACCCATTTTTAAGATGGATTTTATCGCCATTGAGTTGTTACTCCTCTTGCTTAATCATTCTTGGATGGTCTATCTCTCACAAGACAAACAGAGATGACCTAAATACTTGCTTTGGTTTAGTACGATACCATAAATGACTAAATAGTCGGTTCAAATAAAAATCTTCAAATAAAGCAAAAGGTCGCTTAAGGATGGCAGTAATGATTGAAAAACTCAAATACTGGATCGAACAAATCCCGTGGTATGTCTGTGCAATTATAATCTTGTATTTTGTTTATCAAATTTATATAAACGCAGAAAATGTAGCTTTGGTGCTGACAAACGTCATAGGAGCCGCTTGTTTTGCTTACATCACAAACCACAATCTTAACGCTCGACAACTCCATGGGCGCAATAAATAACGCTATCCCACAAGAGCTTGAGATATATCGCACAAAACGAGTCTCTAATTTCCACTTACGACGAATATCTTAATGAGTAACAATACCACCATCACTAGAAAACAACTTACAAATAAGGAAATATCATGTCAAATACAACTCACCAATGGTCCATTTTTGAAAAAGGACGCCTAAATATTAAAGCTTGCAGCTGTTGCGGCGAAATGTGCTTACCCAGCAATGCAAAAGCTGAATGCCTGAAATCTAATATATTGTTAAGTCCAATCATTAAAGCTGGATATGTTCTTAGAAGTAAAGCAGTAATTCCAGAGCTTTCTCGCCGTGTGGCCTAATACTTTCAAACAGGGAATTTAGATGGAAACTCAAGGAAGAGCCAATGGGTATCTGCCAGCAGCCGCTTTCACTCGGAAAGAACGGATGGTGATAGATGATGATGGGTATCACTATAGAACCAGAGAACAAAAGCTGGTTGGTCCCTTCGAGACTGAATCAGCAGCAATCTTCAACTTAAATCGCTTTGTTCACACTAAAATAACGGAATTGGTAAACGCAAACGAGAGCCATATTGGCGTTTTGTAGGCCTGCAGGAATCCTCGTATCAAAAATATCAGATCCATCTTTTAAATCCATTTCCTGAATCCCTCCTAGTATTAACTCTCAAATGGTTGTTTTTTTCCAGACGGACAAGATAGCCATTCGAACAAAAAAACAGTTAGAATACACGCCGGACATATTCCCATATAAATAATTAGATGACTTTGGTCATAAAATAACCGAGTACCTTAGAGGATAATATATGAAAAAGCCTATTGGACGCCTGTTTGCGTTCTGTATTAGTTTGATTGCATTGAGCGTTTCAGCAAGCAAATTTGAAAAAGACTGGCACACTTACTCCAACTATCAAGACGTTGTTACTACTCATGTACATCTTGAATTAAACATCGATTTTGAAGCTAAGCAGTTAAAAGGCAGCATTGAGCACCAAATAAAGTATCTGAATACCGCAACAAATACGTTGGTTTTAGATACCAGAGATCTTGATATTCATAAAGCCGAAACTTTTGATGGACATAAATGGTCTGTCGCGGCATTTAAACTAGCCGAAAGAGATAGCGTAAAAGGCAGCAAATTATCCATTGATTTGCCAAAAGGCACAGAAAAAGTAAGAGTCCATTACAACTCCCGACCGGAAGCTTCAGGACTGCAATGGCTTACTCCCATTCAAACCGCTGGCAAGAAACATCCTTTTATGTTCAGCCAGTCACAAGCGATACATGCCAGAAGTTGGATGCCCATCCAGGATACACCGGCTATGAGGGTTTCTTATAGCGCTGATATTCAAACGGTTGCGTCGCTAAGACCAATTATGAGTGCAAAAAATAATCCTGAATGGAACAAACAAGGTCTCTATCATTTTGAAATGCCTCAGCCTATTCCAACCTATTTGATTGCTATAGCTGCCGGTAATATTCACTATAAGAAAATGTCTAAACAAACCGCCATTTACGCAGAACCCTCTTTGTTAGATGCTGCCGCAAAAGAATTTGAAGATACTCAGGCGATGATTGATGCGACCGAAAAACTCTATGGTAAATATCGTTGGACTGATTACGATTTATTGATCCTGCCACCCTCCTTTCCTTTTGGTGGTATGGAAAATCCAAGGCTTTCCTTTATTACGCCCACAGTGATCGCTGGTGATAAGAGTCTGGTTAGTTTAATTGCTCATGAACTGGCTCACTCCTGGTCCGGCAATCTGGTGACAAATGCCACCTGGAGAGACCTTTGGTTAAACGAGGGATTTACCAGTTATGTGGAAAATCGCATTATGGAAGCGGTGTACGGAAAAGATCGCGCAGTAATGGAGCAAGCTTTAGCGGCGCAGGATCTCAACAAAGAATTAGTTGAACTGCCGAAGAGCGATACGATTCTACACATCACTATCGAAGGAAGAGATCCCGACGATGCTTTTTCTGGCGTACCTTATACCAAAGGTCAACTTTTTCTAATGTTCCTTGAGCAAAAATTTGGCAGAGAAAATTTTGATATCTTTTTACGCCGTTATTTCGATGATCATGCTTTTCAAAGTATTGATACTAAAAACTTCTTAAAATATTTAAAATCCAATTTACTTGATAAGCACCCTGGCAAAGTATCAATGGCCCAGGTAAACACTTGGATCACACAACCGATGCTACCAAGTGATGCGCCTGCGCCGACATCTGATGTCTTCGACCGTGTTCAGGCCAATATGAATGCCTGGTTTAGTAATGATATTAAGTTAAAAAACATTCCTACTAATCAATGGACTGTCCATGAATGGCTCTATTTCATTAATGATTTACCGCAAGATATCTCAATCACCAAATTAAAAAGTCTGGATCAACAATTCAGGCTCACCCAATCAACCAATAACGAAATTGCCCATGCCTGGTTGTTGCTGAACATTAAAAGAAATAACCCGGCAGTTAATGCAAGGTTAGAAGATTATATGGTTTCCATCGGTCGCCGAAAACTTATTGTTCCTTTATACAAAGCTCTTTTGCAAGACCCAAAAAAATTGGCTTTTACCAAAGCTATCTACATGAAAGCACGTCCTGGCTATCATCCTCTAGCACAAGGAACCATTGATGCTTTGTTTGAAAAAAGCAAGAATCCTGAATGACAGTCAAATTAACTTGGTTCGGACCAAGCTATAGATTAGCAAATAGTTTATGTATTAAAAGGCTACTTAAAAAGTAGCTTTTTTTTGGTTCTAGTATGTGTACAAGCATTAAATGACATTGAAGCATATCAACAGTTAAAGCGAACAATTGCCTCTGTCTATGGTAATAGATTTTGTGGCAGAAACGACTATCAAGTTTCTCAATGAAATGTTTGTGTAAGACGGATCTCAAATTGCCTTATTTATTACAACTCTGCGGAATTGAGTCGTTAGAGGATAGAAAAATGGTGACTGCCTCAAATGCAATTAAAACGCTCTTCTTTAAGCGCGTGGTGTATAATTACATCAGTATCGCATCACTTGATTGAGGATTAATATGCCAAGACAAAGTATTACCCTAACTAAACATAACGATACATGGTTGAAAAACCATGTTGAAGATATTCAGGATTACTCCAATAAAAGTGAGCTCATTAACGACCTTATTCGTAGTGCCAGAAGAGCAGAAGCGATTAATAGAAAGCTTAATCTTGCTGAAAAAAGTGGCTTTGTAAAACAAAGTGCGAAGGATATGCTTGAAGAATTCAAATCAGAACTTCTTTAGCATATGTACGAATACATACTGTCTAGTAACGCAAAAGAAGATTTGAAACGAATATATGCTTACGGACTGGTCGAGTTTGGCGAACAACAGGCTGACAAGTATTTTTATGACTTTTATAGCATGTTTGACAAAATAACCTCCAGTCCCTATATCTACCAATCAATAGATCATATTAGACCAGGCTATCGCCGATGTACCTGCGGCGCTGATAGCATTTATTACCGAATAAATAGTAACACTGTTGAGATTATGGCCATACTTGGTGGCCAGGAAATTGACAATTGGCTATAAATAACTTCCCAGGTCTATTTAGGACGTACCATCAATAGGCATCTAATCATTTTCGGTCATTGATGAGTTGGTGCTTAATCCAAATCAGATTCGATTGGTCTTACTCTCTTGTAGGGCAGATATCATCACATTGCGGTCGTCAAATTATAAATATTGAAGTTCGGTCCGTAACTATTTTTGTCAAAACAATAAACGATTGCAGGTTATTGAAACTACTAATAAATAAATTCGCCAAAAAATATAAAAACTTGAAATAAGTTATTGATAATAAATAAAGGTATGGCATTATCTTAGAAGTTAAAAAATCACATAATCGGATATTAATATCCACTAAGACAATGTTGGTTTCATGAATATGAAATACGCGATAACTGTGTTGATCCTGCTCGCACTCGTTACAGGATGCTCCAAATCGGTCCTAGAGCCAAATAGTGAATGGGATCGCGACGCTGTCATGTTAAAGTTTCTTGAAGGTGCTGACCTTTCAGTGCCATACGACGTTGAATACACCATCGTTTGGATGGAACCCGTTGACGAAAGAAAGGTCAAAGTCTTTGCAGAAACTAATGGATTCTCATGGACAGTGGAGGAAATAGAGGATTCTGGAGATTCTTTTTACATCATCAATCTTGTCGCAAACATGATGGTTGCAGAGGAGACCATTCGTCCCGTCTCGAAGCTCGTCAAGAGCTTCGCCAAGGAAAACGGGTGGGACTACGACGCTTGGGGTATCACATACGTAAAATGAGACTCCTAACAACGCGCAGTAGTCACAAACGCGTCGAGAAGTGAAGCGTACTGCTACGCCTTTAATCTCAGGCATCCTAAAGCTAACTACAAAATAATAAGTGCAACCTAATTTCAAATTACAATTTTGGCCGTTTTTCGAACTCAAAAGCCAGTCAAATTACCCGATAGCCATTATGGAAAAAATTAGCCTTAAGGCGTTTCAATCCTAGTTCGCGCCGAAAAATTCAAAACGTGCATCGATATATTCTGGCGATTCCAGTGTAAAAGATCACCAACTTTTTGGTCTGACTAATCACTCCAAGCGATAAACTGGTTAATCCATCGTTAAGTCGATAGACGCCTGCATTACGATGCTTGTTGAACCATAACTCGATGAAAATCAACAAGAAAAAGAATGGGGTCGCAAAAAGTATAATTTTGGTAGCCAATCGTACAACCTGATTTATTTTGATGTTAAGATACAGGTTAATTTACTAATATTCCTCATGGAACGCAAATAATGTCTATAGCTGATATTTTGGAACACCGCTCTTCTGTCAGAGCGTTTACTAACAAAGCAGTCCCTCAGGAAACTATCAACAAAATATTTAGCCAGGCTCAAAACTCAATATCTAATTGTAATGTCCAACCCTGGCAATCGATGGTTGTTAGTGGCGATTGCAAAGATAAGCTTAAAAAAGCGCTTGTTTCTGAAATCATGGCTGGAAAACAACCACAACCTGATTTTGACTGGCTGCCCAAGTATCAGGGAATTCACAGAGAAAGACAATTTGGCTCAGCTAATGCGCTCTATGGCGCGATGGGAATAGAAAGATCTGATAAACAAGCCCGCCAAGCCTCTATGTTAAGAAACTGGCAATTCTTTGATGCACCTCACGCGGTCTTTTTCTGTATGGAAAAGTATTTGGGAATTATGGGTGCCGTTGATATGGGTATTTATGCACAAACACTATCTCTATTGATGCAAGAATCTGGAATATCCAGTTGCATGCAGGGAGCACTAGGTCAATTTCCGCACCCGGTAAGAGAACTTCTGGAAATACCAGAAGATATGGGGATTTTATTTGGGATGTCATTTGGCTATGCTGATGAGAAGGCAAGCGCAAACCAAGCCAAAACCGAACGTGCAACAGTCGGGCAATCCGTAAAATACTTTAATTAGCAAAATCTCTACGATAAATACCCGGCTAATTCGAATTGTTGAACTATAATAATACTAATGATCGTCTAGCTATTTGATACTACCGGGTCGAAACCTCTAAAAGTGATGTCGAAAAATCCTCAACCTCAATTATTGTCTTTATTGAAAACAGCTAGAGCTGTACCCGTCGATAAAAGCCTAGAAAAAAAAACTCATAAATTAACCCTAAAGACCTTATTGGAGATACAACAAAAAGTCGAGCAAACTGAAACGGTTAGTCCAAGTGATGATGAAGATAGATCCCATAAGCTCCCGAACGCCTATCTGGACCAAACACTAAGTGAGCTAACTGAAAAAGTAAATGGGTTGCAGGAAAAGAATCTAAGTGAATTTCCTGCTTTTGGTTTTATTAATATTTTTGTAAAATCCTTTTTTTCCTATATTAACGAGAGCTATAAACTCCCGCATCGATTGGAATGTTTAATTGAGCAACTCCAGTTACCGATACTTCGACAATCTCATATTCAACCGAAACTACTTTTAAATGGCCAACATCCTGCATTTTTGTTACTCAATGAACTCGTTGATTACGCTCCCTTCTGGAAAGATGAAAGTAAAATAGGTTATCCGACTTATACCAAATTATCACATTTACTGATTTTCTCTGAAATCAAAAACCAGAGTTTGTCCGATCATTTCACCCATCTCTTGCAACAGGTTAAAAGTATAAAGAACAACCAGCAAAAACGAGCACTGATATTCGAAAAAAGATTAAAAGAAACCGAGCTGGGTAAGGCTAAAATAACAACCGCCGATATTGTAGTAGGCCAAATTACAAAACAGATAGAGGATCTTAAAGAACTCCCAAAAATAGTAAAGGATATTATAGACCAGTCCTGGAGCAAGTTATTAAAGTTAGAGTTTTTACGATCTGATGAAAAAGCCTTTAGCGAAGCATTAATGGTCTTAAAAACATTAATTGCCAGCTTAAGGCCTATAACAAACAAAGAGTCTCTCGACCATCTTTTCGAAGACTTGCCGAAAATCAATCAACAACTAACAGCAGGCTTCCAAAAAACCGCCCTCGAAAACGATCAAGCAGAAACTTTGATTGCTGAAATTGAAACAATGCATATAGCCTTGATCAGCGAATCTAAAAAGACCATTTCAGAATCTGATAATTTAGAATCATCTGTAGAAAAAAATACAAGCTCAAACGAAATATTACGATTAAAACCCTCTGATATATTTGGTGAACTGCCGGAGCAGGCTATTGAAATTCAGTCCGACGAGACCTCGGAAATAATAGAACCCTTAATAGATAGAACTCCATTGGATGAACTGTTTCTTCATTTCGAGCAAGACATTAAGTCTTTAACCATAGAATTCGCTAGCGAACAAAAAACAAAAGATATCGAACCAAAAATTTCAGCATTAATCGAAGGTTCAAAAAACAATCCGTGGTTCTGGTTAGTCTCTCAGGAAGATAAGACATTACACAAATTGGTGTTGTCAATCGATCATATTGGCCAACATATTTTTGTGAATGCTGATGGCGGTAAATCACTTAGCCTAACGACTAACGAATTAGCAGATCACCTAAAAGACCAAAGCATTACTCCAGTTCAAAAAGTTGATCTTTATCAGGAGGCCAGCGAGACTTGTTTAGTTCAGTTGAAAGAGTATGTGGCAGAGGTTTCACAGATTCAAGAAGCAAAAAAAGCGAAACAATTAGAAGAAAATCAACAACAAGTAGCAGCAAAACACAAAACTAAGACCGAGAACAAGCCAAGTAAACCGAAACCGGCGCAAGGATCTGAACCGATAGAAATATCAGAATCCACTGAGGTTTCAGAGATAAAAGAGTCAATTGAGGTTGAAGTGCAGCAACCAGTCATCAGTCATTTCGATGTCAATTTAATCACAGTCGGTACCTGGGTAAAAATAAATATTAATGACCGGTCCAGACGTTGCAAGCTTGCAGCGCGCATTTCTTCGAAAAACCTTTTCATATTTGTTGATCGTCAGGGAAAAAAAATATGCGAATTAAATTTAGTCGAATTAACAATAAAACTCGAAGAACGAGACGCCGAAATAATTAATGCTGAACTAACCAATGGTAGATCGTTAGAATCTATTATTTCAACAAACCGAAGTATGAAATCTTAACAACAACCGAGGCTTAAAAGTCACCGTTTACTAGCCACAGAAATCGATCGATTAATTTCAGTCTTTACTTTTCAAAACTGTCACGACCGGTAAAACACTCATTTTTGAAGCAGATAAATAAGGCACTTTCCCTGAAGGGATTGTTTTAGCCGCCCTATCAAGATGAATATCTTGATCATCGAAAAAAATATGCGGATTAAAGGCATTGAGTATTTTGGTTTTGTCCAATCCGCCCATAAAAAAAGCCTCATCAACATACACGCCCCAATTCCGAATGGTTTTGATCACTCGCATTTCTGCGGGGCTACTACGTGCTGTAACTAATGCGATTCGAATGGGGGAATATTCAATTCGCATCGGCAATCTTTCCTGAAGCTTAGACAACCTGATTAATAGATTAGCATAAGGCCCTTCTTTGAGCGGAATGTCCTGCTTACTATCTTCATGGGTCTGGAATTTATCTAACCCTTGAGTTTTGTAAACCAGTTCACTTTCATCATCAAATAAAACCGCATCACCATCAAAGGCGATCCTGACCTGCCCTTCAGGCCGCTCGGTATGACTATTAGGTGGCGCCTTAACCACTGCCGCGGCGCATGCTCTTGCATCGATCACTTTCTGCGCATCTTCGATACTGGTGGTCAAAAATAGGTCCACATCAAACGCAGACAAATAATCTACCACTGTTTCACCGGCTGTAAAGGCTGAACGAGAAATGGCTAACTTGTTTTTTCTAATGGTATTGAGCACCCGAACACCAGTATCCGGGCTATTTCGCGACATGACCACCACTTCGACTAATGGTGAATCTGCGTCCTGCTGGTATCGGTTGAGGCCTAACAAAGCTTCAACGATCGGTAACCCGGTACCAGGCCCTAAAGGGATATGCTCATTTTTCAACATATAGTTTCGATAGGCTTCTATCGCATTGTCGGGGTCATTATCTTTGGATTCCAGGAAAATTCGATCCGATTCATCCATGTCAAACAAAGCCGTCGCCGAAATCCCTACCACCAGTGTTTTCTTTAAATTTGTTGGCATAGCCTATATCCAGATATAAATGTTATATCGTTATTATGATACAGTTTTTATTAATTACCAATACTGATCGCATAGGAGCGTCGTCTTTATAGACAGTTAACCTAATTAAATGGCGCGCTTGGCAAGAGTCGAACTTGCTACCTGCCCCTTAGGAGGGGGCCGCTCTATCCAAGTGAGCTACAAGCGCTTGTTGATCTGGTGCAAAACAGATTTATCAGAGTATGCTAGAAAAAGAAGTGCGCATGATAAACGAAAATTCCTTCGATTCAAATCAATATCTTAAAAAGCTGACCATCTAATACCCAAAGATGCCTTACTTCTTTCATAGGTATAAATGACATTGGTGTTGTCAAAGTTAGCATATTCAAGCTCAGCGTATACGGCGAAATTAGACTCAAACAAAGTAGCCACAATCCATTCATAACCAAACATTAGGGAAACACCTTGTTTCTCTTTGGCTTCTTCGTCTAACGGATCTTCGCCTGGATCAAGTCGATTTAAATAGGAAAATCTGGAATACTTCATCCGACTTTTCAAGAAATGATAATCACCTAATCTGTATTTCCCAGCAATCGATAAATAACCACTAGTGGCGTTCCAGTAACCTGTACTGTTGTCGGTACGATCTTCGTAGTTATAGGAATACTTCCAACGAATATCTTTACTCGGTCGATAAATATAGCCAATGTTGAGCGTAATATAGTCATAAATTAAGTCTGTATCAAGGATGTCTGCGCCGTCCAGGTCTTTTGCGCGTCGGTCTAGATATTCCCGCTGTTTATATGCGGTATTAAGATAAAAACGTCCTACGTTCGAAGCTTTGTAATTCATCCCCAGAAGTGCATGTTGTTGGGAATAGTCCAAATTGCTCAATCTAGCAATATCAAACTCTTGGTAAGTTTTCTCTCGGGACTGATAAGAAAAATCTAATTCGAGAAATTTATGCGGTTTGTAAGAGAGCTCGCCAAGATAATTAATTTGATCAGAATCGTAACGATCAGCAATAGATTGACCGCCAAATGTTGCTACGAGCCCCGTCGTTTTACTAACGTAGGTCTTGTCTCTAGTCCGGTAATTTGCTGCAAATTTGTATTTGAATTTTCGTTTGAAAATCTTGAAATCCGATTTTAGAGCTATATTGGCGGAAGCTGTAAATTGATCGCCTCTGGCATCATCAAAATAAACCGATTTATTGGCTTTAGCATTAAAATAGAGGGTCTTATATAAATCGGTGCGTAACTTAAATTCGCCTGCAGCAAAGTTTTGCTCAACAGGTGCGAGGCTACTAGACAGCCTATGCGGATTGGTATCCAAACCATAAACGACCGTTGCGTTGACTGATTCGTTATCTGAAGCAATAACAACTGAAGGGCATATTACTAGAGCCAAAATCAACAACCTATGAATGTTAACCATAAAATGAGATAGCCTGTAATAACTTCATAAATTGTCCATTTAATTATTGTTCTAGCGGATTGATTCTTGTAATTCTAGCGCAGGTTGGTAGCCAGGCGCTATCTTGAGTACTAATTCTAACTGTTCTTTACACAATTGAGATTGACCGGTTTCACAAAACGTACGAGCATATAGCAGTCTAGTTCGTTTTGAATCAGGTTTTTTAAGCAAATAAGCCGCTAATAATTCCTGACTTAATAGAAAATCAGATTGCTCAAAGAAAATTATCGCCAATTGATACTGGGCATCACCGTAGCTAGCACGTTGTTTAAGCAGGTTTTCAAAGCCAGCGATGGCTTCAGAGCGATTATTTAACTTATGATTATAACTGGCCAAATGGTAAATTGCTCGCATATAACTGGGATAATCTTCAACGATTTTCTCCAATTGCTCAATGGCAACATTCTGCTCACCTGATAACCAATGGAGATCCGCTTTTCTCAATAGCAATCTTCGGTCTGTTCTTAATTTTAACGCCATATTGACCAGTTCAACGGCCTGCCGGTAGTTTAACGACATTTGCTCCGCTCTGGACGCCTGATTTAAAACAAGGTAATTATCAGCGATTGCTGAGGTGATGGTGCGAAAGATTTCTACTGATTCAGCAAATCGGTCGTTTTCCATGAGGGACTTGGCTAGCAAATACCTGCCTTGATAATAATAATCGGAATTTAAAGGAATCTTATCCAGATAGTTTTTAGCCAACTTAAATTTTTCAAGAGAAGTGTAACTGCGTGCAATTAAGTAATATTCAAAGCCGTGACCAGCCTCCTTTTTTAAGTTGCCCTTTAAAATTTTTATCGTTTCAAGGTAATTTTTCGCCAAATATTTTAGTAGTGCCTCGCTATGACTTTTCTCTGTTTCATTTTGAATGTTCTTTTTAGCCAGATTAAGCTGTTTTCTTGCATTGATCGGTTTGCCGGCTTGAAGAAAACTAAACGCCAATCTCAAGCGAATTGAAAAACTTTCTCGATCGATTCTTTTTGCAAATTTTAGTTGTTCAATCGCTTTCACATATTCCAGTCGACTAATCAAATAATCAGCATACTCTAGCCTGGTCTTTATATTGTTCTTATCTAGGGAAATGGATTTTTGATAACTGTCTGAAGCCAACTTGTGGTCCTTCATAAGTCTCGCAACCTTGCCTAGTCGCCGCCAGCTTGGAGCATAGGCTGGAAAATACTCAATGGCTTTAGAGTAACTCTCTCGAGCTAACGGGTAATTTTCTTGCTGAAGATGCGCATCCCCCAGTCCAAAATAATTTTTTGCTTTTTTGAGTCCCGCTGTCTGTAACACACCTCGGCTAAAAACGTTTTCAGCCTTTTTTACTTCCCCTTCATCTAAATACAGGAGTCCTAAATTGATATTTGCGGCCTGATGATTTTGTTGTATTGTAAGTAAGTATTCATAACTTGCGATTGCTGCCAAACGACTTCCCAATTTAGCAAGGATATAGGCCTTCGAAAAAACAAGTCTCTGAGACTCTAGCTGTTGTGGAGTCATCCCCTCTATCAGTTCCAATGCTTGCTGATAATAGCGGTTAGATTTCAGTCGTTTGACGGCAATCGTTTTTGCCACCAAAATTTCAGACTCAGTTAAAGAGTTGAAAACATTTTCAAGCGGTAAATCAACCTTGTTATTCGGTGATGCGACCATCGATTGATATAGTAGTTCGCCTGCATTATTGGTTTTCTCATTTGTCGGGGTTATTGGCTGAACGCTTTCTTCTTCATTATTTCCCTTATTAACTGGGAACAAACTGATAGCAATGGTGTTTGAATAAGTTGCTTCCAGGTCGCTTTCGAACAACCAACCTGCAATCGCTAAACCGACAAAAACAATCGTGATCGGTAACGCGTTGGCTAACTTTATTTTGTGCTTTAAATCAAGATCTACTTTTGAGAGTTCTCTAATGGGAGAGTTCATTATAAAACCCTCTTTCCTGAATGTTTTGAATCTCAATACCCGGCCGACCATTGACCTCCAGTACTAGCGGACCAAGGTTTTTATCGAGACAGATATCTACCCCAATGTAAACTAAAGGGATCGCTAGTTGACAGCGCTTTGACATCTCAACAATTTCCTCCCAGAAAGGTATCTGAAATCCGATCAAAAATTCATGTGTGTCGGGATGATTTTCAATACTCTGTTTGTTGCTTTTAGCTGTTTGGGTTACACCTGTTTTAATATTGATGCCAATTCCGATCGCTCCTTGATGTAAGTTGGCCTTACCTGAAGAGTTTTTTGTAGGCATACGTAACATTGCACTAATGACTTTACTTTTGCATAAGATAATTCGGATGTCGCACAATCCAAAGGGAGACATTTTTTGAAGATCTTCCGACTGTTGAATTAATGGTTCAAAATAAGCAATATCTTCCTCTCCATTTTGCGAAAAACTCCCCGAAAGAATCTCATGACAATGCCTTTTGATATCGTTTAGGGATAGCTGTTTGTTAGACGCCGTATAAAAAACACCTTCCTGATAAGTCTTTATTATTTCTATTCCATTGCCTTGTGAACCTTGATTAGGTTTAAGCGCAAAACCATCCTGACGCAATATTTTTTGTGCAGCAATATCAATTTTTGATAAGCTATCGACATAACAGATCGTTTCGGGAACCGGCACTCTATATTCAATCAAGCGTTCTTTGCTAGCCAGTTTGTCCGCCGCAAGATCGAGCAGGCCTTTGTCGTTCAGTTGATAAATAAACTCTTTGTTACGACTGTTAATTCCAATAACTGGATAGTCACTATTCGTTAATATTTTTTTAAAACGAAACATCTCGCTAATGCGAATACCCGTCCATCGGCCAATATATATCTGCCCTGCCAACACCAACAAAAAACTCTCAGGATAATAAGAAAATAAGCCTTGCAACATAAATGAGGCGAGCAACAAATAACAACCCGTAATAGACAGGAGTGTTCCTAAAATTCTATTAATTAAGTCTTGCCAGTCCTTTTCTTCTGTTATTCGATGAATCTTTTCGGCAATAAAACTAATAATTATCACTGGAAAAAGTGACAACATACCGAACTCTAATCGATTACTTGCGCCAACAAGCAACAAACCTAAAACAAAGATAATCGTATTAATTGTGATAATAGCGGCAAGACGAGGAACCTTGAGCAATTTTAGTTTATCCAAAAAATGATACGCGATGAAGCTGGTCAACAATATGAAGGCAAATCCGCCGACTCCTTTTAGATAACCGATAAAGATAGCAGCCGCAGCGATCAGCATCGGTAGAAAAATGCCAAATGTTTTTATCCCAACAACATTCCTTAAAAAGGTAATTAACAATGTACAAATTGGAAACAGCAAAAATAAACCGATGGTCTTTGGATCCAAGCCCATAGTCAAAAGCAATCCTGTGATATCAATATTATTTTCGTTGGTAACTTCCTGATGATTGTAAACCGCAGGTGCGACTAAGCTTTGTTGAGAAGAAAACTGGTAATCAAAGTTAATATCTACAGTGTGTCTAAATAAATTTTCATCGCCTCGATAAAGTTCCAAATAATTGGCTGGAAGTTCTGCAAAATTGCCATTAGTCGGTCCAAACGGCACCCACTGATTTTGTAAGTAGACTTCTAGCCATTGATGGGATGTTTTCTTGTCGACACCATTTAAAATCACGCCACCTACCAGTCTGGCGGGAATATTATTTAGTCGAGCCAGTGCAATAAACAAGCGACTTTTACCGTTACAGCTGGCGGTATTTAATCGATGCGCGGTCACCGCATCCGTCACCCCTTTAAACGGCGCCGTTTTAATTTGCAAATAAGTATGTTGATAAATAGCGCGTAAAACGCTCACCAAATTACGATCATCATTTGGTTTAATTAGTTGCCACAATTCTTTGATTTCAGGATGATAGACTTGGATGGCATCTGTAGCGGTCAGATAGGGAGATAATTCTTGGCTATATTTATCGGGTATCATTAGTTGGGGATCTAAATCATATTTAATTGCCTGAAGTGAAAGCACATAACGAAAAGCCAGTTGCTGACTGACGCTGTAACCGCTCCAATTAGCCTTTTTGCCACTCAGATCATTGGTCACCAGATATTCGAGACCATTACTGATTATTTGTTCGCTTAGAACTCTTTGTCGTTCGTTTTCTTCGGGGATATATGTGCGAACACTAATATCTGAATTATCGCTTTGATAAGTCATGGTCAGGTTGAAAGCGTATACCTGGGTCGGTATTAATTTTGTTTTGAAGTCGGTTAAGGATTCGAAATGAAAAGTAAATAGAAGGAAAAATGCGATCACTAAAAGTAAATCAATATATTTAGCGAATAGTTTCACAAGTTCTCTTACCTCAATCATCAATCAAACCTAATCATAGCAAATCAACTGAGAAATAGTGTGTCGAACGTCTAGTCTGGTCAAAATCAAACTGGAATAGAGTCGTTTTCTCACATCCTTGGGTTACAAAAGATGGTGACTTAATCTCTGTATCTTTAGGGCGACTCTGAAATTAGCAATTGTGGATCAAGTCTGGTTGAGAACCAATTTAATCTCCAATCTAAATGAGGTCCGGTCGCTCGCCCGGTTGCTCCAATGGTCGCAATCTTTTGCGTTTGTTTTATTTCCTGACCTACTTTAACTTCAATAGTATTTAAATGTAGATAAGTGGTACTGATACCAAAGCCATGATCGATGATAATCGTGCCACCTGAAAAAAATAAGTCCTCCTCAGCTAAAGTAACAATACCATCCGCTGGAGCCCTCACTTCGGTTCCGACCTTATTGGCGATATCAAGGCCAAAATGCGGTCGTTTAGCTTCGCCATTTAGTATTCGCTGACTTCCGTACACGCCAGAAATTCGACCTTGTGCTGGCCGAACAAACTCCATTAAAAAAGCGATCTGGCCTGTAGTAGAAGCTCTTGCATGACGAACTATTTCACCTTCGACTTTTATTCTAGCGAGAGTTTTTTTCGATTTAGGGTTAACCTTTTCATCGGCTAAACCATCAACTCTCTCAATATTCCATTGACGTTTTTCAATTTCCAATGGATATTCAATGACCTGTTGGTTGGAATGGATCGTTAGTTGAACTTGGTTTTCGGCTTCTCGTCCAACCCCAAACACAAATTCGCCAGTTTCTGTTAGGGGCAATTTTTTATTTTCAAAATATATATCACCGTCTACCAATATACGACCGACAATCATACTACCTTGTTGTGGTTGCTTGGTAAAAATCTGTACGACAGGCTGAGCGGCAAACACGGAATGGCAACTTAATCCAAATAGCGATAAGACCAGCAGGTATCTATTTATTATTTTGAAGTTCATATTTATTCCTTAAATATTGAGCTTAAGGTTCTAGGTTCTAGGTTCTAGGTTCTAGGTTCTAGGTTCTAGGTTCTAAACATTAAAAGACTATTTTA
>Ga0316205_10002737_pt1 | contig 17775 bp, 15 predicted proteins | sample 3monthpyrite_MG_FD_204941 | JGI IMG/M metagenome (GOLD analysis project Ga0316205, IMG submission 204941) | Microbial mat bacterial communities from mineral coupon in-situ incubated in ocean water Damariscotta River, Maine, United States -... | ecosystem: Environmental > Aquatic > Marine >... | reverse complement strand
CATGGTTTCTAATATTGGTTTCAATACGAATATGGTTTATTTTAATGAAATATACTCAGAGTTAAACAAACTTAGCCATTTTTTCTTTCTATGTCAAACAAATACTTTATCCAAAAACGCTTCAATGCTTTTTTGATTGGCTCTAATTAATTCTTGTTTCGCATTATCAATATCACTTTTCTTTTTGTCTTGCGAGAGTTTAAATTTCCCTTCCCAATGGGTAATGGTAATTTCAAACATTTTAATATAATCTAAAGCAGCTTCCATTCTTGGGCTATCAGGCTTTAAAACATATTTATGGTCTGGTTGTTCTAAAAACTCCGTCATAATTATAAGCGATTCTTTTAAAGCATCTTTGCTTTCAATGGCTTTAACTGTTCCGTTTAAATGTACTTTTATGTAGTTCCAAGTTGGTAATTGTTTGGTTGTATAAACACTTGGCGAAATATAGCATTGAGGCCCTGAGAAAATAATGGTAACATTGTTGTTATCTTTCATCAATTCTGTTTGCGGATTGTAAATATCAATGTGCCCAATAAGTTTCCCATCTGTTTCCCTATAAATTAAAGGTAAGTGAGTAACCAAAGGCAAATTGTCTTTTACTGAAATTACCGTAGCTAAAGGATAGGTTTTAATCACTTCCAACATATGAAGCTGATTATGATCTTGATGATGAGGTGGTGGATAGTTGCCCATTGTTTAAACGCCAAATTGTTTTAAATGATGGTCTAAATGTTTGTACTGCATTTGTCCCCATTGGTCATGAGTAAAATTCCCAAAAGCTGGATGAGGATTCCATTCTTTACGCTCTCGATGAGAATAAGTTTCATTAACAAGCTCAACAAGTTTTGGTTTTTCCACAATAAAATTTTTGTCATCTTTTGTCTTTAAAAACTTTGCAGTAGGCAAGTTTTTACGCCAAGATTTATCATTATACAATGACTTTTTAAAAAATACTTTTGCCAACCAACTTGGTTTCATACCATAATCGTTCTTTTCGAGCATGATGTTAAAAGGTCCTTGACAATGCCAAACCATTTGAGAGACATTCATTTTTCCCCAATGAGCCAAAGTGTTTTCATTTAATTTTTCAATTCTATCAATAATTTCTTTATGAGCATCAGCGTTAAATATAGATTTCATGTTCAAAGTTTTTATTGCTTCTGAAATTTACAATATTTATATTTACTGAATGCCAGAAAAACCATCTTCTTTTTCTATAAAAAACTGGTCGCAAGATGATCAACCAAGAGAAAAACTTCGCGACAAGGGTAAAGCTGCTTTAAGTGATGCCGAATTGGTTGCTATTTTAATTGGTTCAGGGAATCGTGATGAAAGTGCAGTAGCATTATGTAAACGAATTTTGGCAAGTGTTGATAATAATTTGAGTGAGTTAGGAAGGCTTTCTATAAACCAGTTGATGTCGTTTAAAGGCATTGGAGAAGCAAAAGCCATAACCATTGTTGCTGCAATGGAGTTAGGTAGGCGACGAAGAGGCGAGGAAGCTTTGGAAAAAAAGAAGATTACTTCTAGCGCTTCGGTTTTTGAACTCTTGCAACCCATTATTGGCGAATTGCCACACGAAGAGTTTTGGATTATATATTTAAATAACTCCAATAAAGTCATTCAAAAAAATCAACTCAGCAAAGGAGGCATTACTGGCACATTAGTAGATGTTAGGTTAGCACTTAAAACAGCTTTGGAAGTTGGGGCAACAGGTATAATTCTTGCTCATAATCATCCTTCAGGAACCTTAAAACCAAGTAAAGCAGATAAGCAATTAACCTCAAAATTAAAAACAGCTGCACAAAGTTTGGATATTAAAATTTTAGACCATCTAATTATAACCGAAAAAGCCTACTTTAGCTTTGCAGATGAATCACTGTTGTGAAAGCACCAAAAATCAAAAATAAAATTTCAATAACTTAAGTATTTCAATTAACCAATTCATTTTGGAATTTGGTATTTTTAACCTTTGGAATTTGCAAAACCCATGCTACTAGTTTATACCCATAAAATAACACCTCGATTAAATTATATTTTTAAGCAAGTCTGCACGCGTATTTTGGGTATTCCAATTTCTTTTACTACTACTGTTGAAGAGTTTATTGCGCACGATAGTTTAAAAATGTCTTACTCAAGACAATCTTTGGGCAATGAATTCCATATTAAAAGCCATTCAATATTATTTGAACAAGGCCTTGCCGATAATGATATTAATGTGCAAGAATGGGAAGAAACAAAATGTTTTTTTCATTTTGGAGATAAAAGCGCAATACCGTTCGATATTTTTGCTGCCTCCTTTTATTTATTAAGCCGCTATGAAGAGTACATGCCTCATGTAAAAGACGAATATGGACGTTTTACAGCAAATGATAGTTTGGCATATAAACACAATTTTTTGAAACAGCCAGTTGTGGATATTTGGGCTTATAAATTTAAAAAGGCACTACAAACCAAATTTCCAGATTTTCAATTTGCTGAAAGAACTTATAGCGTAAAGCCAGTTATTGATGTTCCAATGGCCTATTATTTTAGGCAAAAGGGTTTAATGCGAACCGTAGGTGGTACGTTAAGTGATATTTTTAGGCTTAAAATAAAACAATTATACAAACGTTATTTGGTGTTATTGCGATTTAAAAGAGATCCCTTCGATACTTTTAAATGGATTATCAATATGCAAAAACACAACAATAGCAAGTTTTTGGTGTGCTTTTTAATTGGCGATTATACAACATACGATAAAAATATAAGCATCAATAAAAAAGAGTTTGTGTCGTTAATAAAATCGGTTGCCGATTACTGTAACGTTGGCTTAAAAGCATCCTATTTTGCATTAGAGGATTTGGATGTTTTAAAAAAAGAAAAACAAACTATGGAGTCTACAATCAATACATCGCTTATAGCCTCCAGAAACTCATTTTCAAAACTTAACTTGCCAAACACTTATCGCAATTTAATCGATTTGGAAATCAGGGAAGATTATACCATGGGTTATATCAATTATATTGGGTTTAGGGCTGGAACATGCACACCTTTTTTGTTTTACGATTTAGATTATGAAGTGCAAACCCCATTGCTGGTAAATACATTTCATTTAATGGATTATGCACTTGTAAAATATGCTTCCTTATTGGACAAAAAACAAACTTTAGAAAAAATTATATTAGAAATAAAAAAAGTGAATGGCACTTTTACGCCCATATTTCATAACTACTCTTTTAGCGATGACCCAAGATGGTATGGATTTAAAGAGTTGTTTACCTTAGCATTAAATTCAGCACATGAAAATTAATAATATCTCGCACGTTTTTTTTGATTTAGATCATACACTTTGGGATTTTGACAAAAACTCAGGACTTACTTTTGAAAAAATATTTCAATTAAATAGTATAGATACTAATTTAAAAGAGTTTTTAGAAGTTTATGAGCCAATCAACTTTAAATATTGGAAACTGTACAGGGAAGAAAAAATAGAAAAGTCCAAATTACGTTTTGGTCGTTTACATGATGCATTTAATGAGTTGAAAGTTATTGTAAAGCCTAGTATGATTTACAAATTATCCGAAGATTATATCACACATTTATGCACTTTCAACCATTTGTTTGAAGGAGCTATAGACATCTTAGAGTATCTCAAGCCAAAATACCAACTCCATATTATTACCAACGGGTTTAAAGAAGTACAACAAGGAAAATTAAATAATGCCAACATAGATCACTATTTTAGTACAGTTACGAATTCCGAAATGGTAGGCGTCAAAAAACCTAATCCAAAAATATTTAATCATGCACTTGATTTAGCAAATGCCAATACTACAAACAGTATTATGATTGGAGATAACCTTGAAGCTGATATTTTAGGAGCTTTAGAGGTTGGCTTAGATGCTATTTGTTTTAATTACCATAACGAAAGTTTAAATGGAGAAGTAAAACATGTTGATAACCTCATGGATTTGAAACAATTTTTATAATTACAAAATGTATATTTACAATTCTTAACAAAGCAATAAAATTATACAGATGAAAAAAAAAGTTATCACATTAATTCTAGTTTTAGGGGTTGTTATTTTTGCAAAAGCACAATCTAGTATAAACGATTATAAATATGTAGTAGTACCCCATTTTTATGAATTTGTAAAAGGAAAGGATGCTTTCAGATTAAATACTATTACAAGATTCCTTTTAAGAAAAAATGGATTAAATGCTTTTATGCAAGAAGAAATAAAAGAAACGGATTATAAAAGGAACAATTGTCTTGCATTAAAGGCTGATGTAATGAATATTAATAGTATGCTTATGACAAAGCTAAAAGTAGTTTTGAAAAATTGCGATGGAGACATTGTTTTTGAATCTAAAATTGGACAGTCTAAAGTTAAGGAGTATGGTATTGCTTATAAGGAAGCATTAAATAGAGCTTTTGAATCATTCGAAGGCATAAACTATCATTACATACCAAATAAAGATATTATCTCGAGAGCTGATGAAAAAAATTCTGAAGATGAAGCAGCTATAGCTAAAAAGCTAGTGGGAAAATTAAAGGATGAACTAAAAGAAGAAAAAGATAAAGAGATTATTGTTAAAACAAAAGAAGATGATGGACGTAAAATTTTGCCTGATGAAATTATAAAAGACAATAATACAAGCTATTTAAAGGCAATACCAGTAAATAATGGATTTGAATTAATTAATATTGGCACAAATAAAATAGAATATATAATTCAAAAAACAGCGTTGAAAGAGATTTATATCATTAAAAATCAAAATGGTATAGTTTACAAAAAGGAAAAGGTTTGGATTATAGAATATTTGGTTGATGGAAAATCTATTTCCAAAACATTAGAAATTAAATTTTAATACTCATATTTATCTTTCCATCGGGTTTTTAAAAATTCACGTAATCCATTTTCACGAGGATTATCACCAGGATTATAGAGCTTTGTGTTTTTAATGTCATCTGGTAAAAATTCATGAAGTGCAAAGCTGTTTTTATGGTTATGTGCGTATTGGTAATTATCGCCATAACCTAATTCTTTCATTAATTTTGTTGGTGCATTACGTAAGGAAAGCGGCACACTCAAATCACCAGTTTCTTGTACTAACTGTTGTGCATCCTTTATGGCTTTGTAAGCTGCATTACTCTTTGGCGAACATGCTAAATATGTAACACATTGGCTTAGTATAATTCTAGATTCCGGATTACCAATGGTCGAAACTGCTTGAAATGTACTGTTAGCGATTACCAAAGCAGTTGGATTGGCGTTTCCAATATCCTCACTTGCTAGAATAAGTAATCTACGTGCAATAAATTTCACATCTTCGCCACCTTCAATCATTCTAGCTAACCAATACACAGCAGCATTTGGATCACTACCTCTAATAGATTTTATTAATGCGGAAATGATATCGTAATGTTGTTCGCCAGTTTTATCGTATCGAACTGTATTGTTTTGTACTTTTTGTAAAACAGCCTCATTTGTGATAATAATTTTATTAGAATCGTAAGAATTAACGATTAACTCGAAAATATTCAACAATTTTCTAGCATCGCCTCCAGAAAGACGCAACAGAGCTTCCGTTTCGTCGATAATAATGCTCTTTTGGGATAGAATGGCATCTTTTTCCACAGCACGCTTTAAAAGGCTTTCTAAATCGTTTTTGTCAAACGAATTTAAAATATAAACTTGACAACGCGATAACAATGCTGGAATCACTTCAAAACTTGGATTTTCGGTGGTGGCTCCAATTAAAGTAACCCAGCCTTTTTCCACCGCTTGTAATAAAGAATCTTGTTGAGATTTACTAAAGCGATGTATTTCATCAATAAACAAAATAGGATTTTTGGTTGTAAACAAGCCACCGCTTTGTTTTGCTTTATCAATTACTTCACGCACATCCTTTACTCCAGAGTTAATTGCACTCAGCGTGTAAAAAGGTCTTTTAGATTCGTTGGCAATAATGTGCGCTAAAGTTGTTTTGCCAATTCCTGGAGGTCCCCAAAAAATTATTGAAGGAATGATTCCTTGTTTAATAGAACTTGTTAACGATCCATTAGGACCAATCAAATGCGACTGACTAATGTAATCTTCCAGGGTTTTTGGTCTTAAACGTTCTGCTAAAGGTTCATTCATATTGTAAAATTAAGCGAATTATTTATTATTTTAATGACAAAGTTTCATTATCAATAGTTTTGGTTAGTTATTTGATTCGTTACGACTAAAAAGTACCATGAGCAATCAAGATCAATTTAAATACACAACAGGAGTTGTTGGTTATCCAATAGCATTTGTGATGCTTATTTGGCTGGTTTTTTGGTTTGAAGTTCGGTTTGGATTTAGTTTTAATGAGCTTGGAGTATATCCTAGAACTTTAAGTGGTTTAAAAGGTATAATTTTTAGCCCTTTTATACATGGTAGTATAGAGCATTTGTATCATAATTCAATTCCTCTTTTTGTACTGTCTATGGCTCTGTTTTATTTCTATCGTTCCATTTCTTGGAAAGTTATTGGCTTTGGTATTTTATTTTCTGGACTGCTAACTTGGTTTATTGCACGACCTGCTTTTCATATTGGAGCAAGTGGGTTGATTTATGTGTTAATGAGTTTTATACTTTTTAAGGGTGTTTTCGCAAAACACTTTAGGCTTATTGCCTTGTCTTTATTAGTGGTGTTTCTTTATGGCTCAATGATATGGTATGTATTTCCAATTAAGGAAAAAGTGTCTTGGGAAGGACATTTATCTGGATTAATCATTGGGTTTGTTTTTGCTTTGTTTTTTAGAAAATCGATTGTAAAACCTAAAAAGTATGCTTGGGAACAACCTAATTATAATGAAAATGAAGACCCTTTTTTAAAGCATTTTGATGAAAACGGAAACTTTATAGAGCATATCGAGCCAGATGTAGAACAGGAGAATCCTATAGTTAATTATACTTTTAAAGAAAATAAAGAATAATGTTTAATCCCAAAAGTCTTACAATTTAAGATAATCTTTGCCTAACCACTTCATACAAAAAGGCACCACAAGCTACAGAAACATTAAGAGAACCTATGCTTCCATACATTGGTAGTTTGGCTTTATCGTCAGCCAGTTTTAATATAGAAGGTGAAACACCTTTGCCTTCAGATCCCATTATTAATGCGCAAGGTTCGGTAAATGATACATCGTAGAGCGTATTATCAGTTTTCTCTGTTGCAGCAATTACTTTAATACCAGAGGCCTGTAAATGAAACATAGCATCTTTTATATGGTCAACTTTACAGATAGGTACGTTAAAAACGGCTCCAGCACTTGTTTTAATAGTATCGCCATTTACTGGCGCACCACCTTTTTTTTGAATAATGATACCATTAACGCCTGTACACTCTGCGGTACGTATAATAGCGCCAAAATTTCGAACATCATTTATTTGATCTAAAAGTAAAAATAAGGGTGTTTTACCAGATTCAATAACGTTTAAAACTAAATTATCAAGATTATAAAATTCAATTGGCGAAATTTGAGCCACAACACCTTGATGGTTATTTTTAGTCAATCTATTAAGCTTTTCAACAGGAACGTATGATGTATTTATGCCTTCCTTTCTTAAAAGAGTTTCTAATTCAAGAAATAATTCGCCTTTAAGCCCTTTTTGTACAAATACCTTATCTATGGTTTTTCCAGATTTAATGGCTTCAATGATGGCTCTTATACCAAATATTTTGGTTTCTTTTTGCATGAGAGCAAAAGTAGGAATTATAAGTACGATTTCTTTATACGAAGTCAGTTTTTTAGAATTATTTATAAAGATTAATTCATTTTTAAGATTAAAAAATAGTTTTAAATATAGTTACACCTTTAACAAAAATATTTAAGAGTTTACAAGTGTATTGAAATTCAATCTGAAGTAGATTTTACAAAGGTGACAACTAAGGCTGGTGTTGCATTTAATACCGAAGATGTAGAATATTTAACTTAATGATTTTAAGATAATGATGGTGACCTTGATATTTATCTGAAAGGAGATAAAGTGTTGATATTAAACTATGGAAAAAAACTCTTCTAATTCTAATAATTGGATAAACTATGGTTAACTATTAATTTAGTTGATTCACCAATGTATCATAGTGAGCAAACAATTTAATTAAATCGCTTTCGTTGTCAATATCTACTTTTTCTTTTTTAATAAACGATTTCATTAATGAATCATAAGAGTCGTCAAAAGCATTATAAATAGTTTTTTTCGTTATAGGTAAAGCAATATCTTTAGTATTATCTAGAAAGTAATAGTTTTCATATTGTACAAATTTTGCAGGAAACGAACTAGTTAATGACGTTTTTGCAGGTTTCGGTTCTCTATACTTTACCAGTTCCTGTTTTAATAAAGTTATTTTTTCGCCGTCATGGATAACTTTTAGATATCCTAATTTTCCAGTATCACTTTTGTTAGGCAAATATTTTTGATACACATATAATTTACCAGCAATAGAACAACTAATATTTAACGCTTTTACTAAAATTTCTATTGTATTTTCTTTTTTAACTTCTATCACATCAAAATAGGCATTATATCTTGCAGCAAATAACTCTTTAGCGACTTTATTATTAACAAATACTTTTCCTAATAAAAATGAATCAATAAAATACTTACTTCCTATTACATTTTCTTCGTTAACATAAAGCGATTTATCAAGGTTGTTAACAAGAGACATAAATACTTCTTGCATTCTATACTCTCCTGTTGACGCAAGATTTGAGCTATTAAGGTTTTGACTAATTACAGTTTGTGCATTTATTAAAAATGGAACCAAGACAATTAAAATTAATAAATTCTTTTGCATGATGTATAATTTTATATTATTAAAAGTACGAATAATATATTATAAAACAAAAACGCAATTATTAGATTAGTTATTGTTGAATTGTTTTTACACACAAAAGGTTATTTAAGAATAGGATATAAAAAAAACCATCATGCAATTGCATGATGGTTAATAAAGTCTTTTAAGTATTAAAATTTATTTACTGTTTAGTAAGCCTAAAACTTGCTTGTGTAGGACTTTCACAATCTGAAGTTTCATCAGAAGTAAAGTTGATAATAAATACACTGTCATCAGGATTATTTATATCATAGGTTGCATTAGTATCAGCTTCACCAGAAACAATTTCTACATTACAACCAGCGCCAACTCCCTGTGAAGGTAAAATAATCTCTCCACAAACAAAATTAAATTGAACATCTTTAGGGCCAAAGCCACCAAAGGCTGGGAAAGTTGTTACTCCTCTAATAGATCTTATAGTATTGCTTATTGCATCAATAGTATAAACACCATCAGCATAATCAGATACACCAAAAATACCTGGCGTTATTGTTTCTAAAAGATATTGCCCCGTATATAAGGTATCTGAAGGTAAATTTGCAACTACATCTACAGCATATTGATAAGGCGATTGAAAATAAGATCCCTGTAAACTACCGCTACCATCAGCAACACTAAATGATCGTCCATCAGTTAAATCTACTTTTAAACGTATAAGCATTTGGTCACCGCAAGCGACACCACTAGATGGTAAGCCTAAAGCGGTTAAAGACTCTTGAAGAGTTATTCTTATAGATGTACTTGGCAACCCATTACTACTTGTTGTAAATTCTGAAGCAGGTATTGTTTTTACTAATGCTTCAGATGCTCCATCAGCATCAATATAAACCTCTACTTGAGAGAGCAAACCTCCAAAATCTTCGTCTTGCTCTTCTATTATTACTTCAAAATATGAAGAAAGATCTACCACGTCAAAAGTTGGACTGGTAATATCTAGTGTTCTCAGTACAGCACCATATTCTACGCCATCAAAAACACTATATATTGCATTATTAGGATCGTTTGAACAACTATTAAAAGTAGATACTGCTAATACAATTAATATATATTTATTTATTATTTTTTTCATCTTATCTTATATTTAATTTGCAACAGGAAAACCTGGAGATGCTGGGTTTGTGTCCCAGAATACTTGAATATCTACTCCACTTTTTTGAGTTGCGTTTGAGTTAGTATTAGTATAGTTTGCTGGATAGAAAAACGATCGGATAAACCCTCCAGGAGTAGGCTCAATATTTGGCTGTAATGTTGTAGGATACCCTGTTCTTCTATAAAAGTTATAAGCATCAGTTCCATTGCCAAACATAGCAACAAAATATTGCATAGATAAAATGTCCCATTTATCGCTAGTTGACCCTGCATCCCATTCAGCGGATAAGTCAGCATTAAACCAATCTATATAGTCAGATTCTAAAGCTAAAGCTGGACCACCATCAGCAGTTCCAAAAATCGAATTATATCTATCTGTTTTAGGAGAAAAATTAATTACTTTATCTATAGACATATTTATACCTTCAAACATTGTTGTTTTAGCAGTAGGAGCATCTCCAGCAACCATTAATGTCTCAGCAATCATAAATTTTGTCCAAGAGGCTAACATAATTGGAGTAATACCTGCACCACCATTACCATCACCATTTACTTGTGGATCGTAAGATAAGTCATCAAGAGTACCACCAGCAGGGTATACACCATTTAAAGTTCTTAAGAAACCATCTGGTGGAATACCATTGTCATTACCATGGTCTCTTCCCCACCAACCTTTAGGAACACCACAATATGTGTAACCTGCATAGTGAGGAGGAGGATTAATTAATCCACACTCAAGAACCTCTTCATCAGCTGGTTCTCCACCTATCCCTGGAGTTTGACTAACTTGTCTATAGAAATAGAATAAAGTTCGAATATCAAATCTAGATGGACTAGAATAAGCATCAGGATCTGTTCCAGCCATGTAATCCATTAAAGAATTAGACATATATCTACCGCCACCAGTAGTAGTATAACTTGCACTATAAGCTGGATGTCGAGTATCTGGTTGTAAAACATTTTTACCCCAGTTAAATTGGAAATCATCAGCGGTAGATGCAATATAATTTCCAGAAGTAACGATAGAATTAAAACTAGCAATGGCACTGCCATCTACTAACCTAGTAGCCATATAGGCCTTCATTTTAAGTGTATTAGCAGCTTTTATCCATTTATCCCAATCTCCATCGTAAAAGAAATCAAGTTCCGGATCAGCAAGAGCGGTATCGTTAAAATTCGCAATTGCAGAGTCTAATAATGTTATTGCAGCCGCATAAACACTTTCACCACTATCAGAGGCAGGATTTAAATTTTCACCACCCAATAATGCTTCTGTGTAAGGGATGTCACCAAAAAAGTCAACCAAGGTCATAAGTATGTATGATTGCATAACTTGTCCCATAGCAATATGGTGTGTTAAACCTGATTCTTCAGCTAAGCTATTCATTGTTTTTAAATCTAGCAGCATTCCTCTATATGCTGAACTCCACCTTCCATCGAATGATGTAGGGGAAAAAGCATTTGTATAGTCTCTACCTGACATATAATCAATACGTGTCATTTGAGAACCGGTTCTACCAAAGCCTTCAACAAAGAATGCAAAATTAACTTGAACGCTGTTCAAGAAAAAATCTGGATTAGCCTGATCTGGCGTCAAGGCATTTGGATTTTTAGTTATGTCTACATTAGTAGTTTCACATGAGGATAATAATACCACTCCGCAAAACAATACCAATTTTATTAAATTATTTATTTTTTTCATAATATATTAAAATTAATTTTTTTATTAGAATGAAGCTTTAATGCTCAAACCATATCTTTTAGAACTAGGACCATTTAAAAATTCAAACCCGCGACCATTACCTACACCAAGACCAGCTACATTAGGATCAAAGTTTGTTACACTAGGAATATTAGGCGCATAGTACCATAAATTATAAGCCGAAAATGTTACGTTAATTGATCCAAAAGGAGTTTTTTCTAAAACTTTTGCTGGAAAATCATATCCTAACGACAACTCTTGTAGTCTAAATACAGTAGCATCGTAAACTAACATTTCATCTGGACCATATAATACATTACTAAAGTAATAAGTTGAATTATTAATTTGAGTTGTATTAGGTTGACCAGCAGGATTAACACCAGGTAAAATAAAAGAATTTTGACGATCAATACCTTTTTGTGTTACAACACCTCTACCTAGTGGAGTTGCAATTCCATAAGAGAATAAATCACCACCTTCTGTCCAATTTGCTAGGAATCCTAAATTAAAGTTTTTGTATGAAAATGAGTTTACCCAGTTCATAACAAAATCAGGATTTGCATCTCCAATTACATTAAGCCCATTTTCTGTGACATAACTACCAGCGGCATTTACTCTAAAATTACCATTATCGTCACGAGCTATAGCAGTACCTACCATAGTACCTAAAGATTTTCCTACGATTGCAGCATTACCAAGATTGGTAAACCCTTCATAAACTACAATATCTGTATCTAAACCTAAATCATTAACAATAGCTTCACTTGTTGACCAATTAAAACTGGCATTCCAGTTAAAACCATTGGCATCGCTTTTAAATACATCTATACCTAAATCAATTTCAATACCATCATTTTGAATTTCTCCAATATTAGTTTGTGTAGTTGTATATCCTGTTGAAGGATCTAAAGGTCTATCTATAATTAAGTCTTTAGTTTTTCTACTATATATAGAAGCATCTAAAGTCACTCTATTTTTAAAGAACCTACCTTCAACACCAAACTCCAATTCATCAATTCTCTCAGGTTTTAAATTTAAATTACCTAATTGAGCCCCTGTAGTATTCGAAACAACATCTACACCTTCTCCATCTTGAAACGTTTGGGTATTTAAAATTAACGTAGATGAAATTGGATATCCAGTTGGGAAGTTTGCAGAAGTACCGTAACCTGCTCTAAGCTTTAAGTAATTAACCGCTTCACTTTCTGCAAGTGCATCAATTACTTTAGATGGCACGAAAGAAAGACTGGCAGAAGGGTAAAATATTGATCTATTGTCGGGCGCTAAGTTAGACACCCAATCTTTACGACCAGAAAGAGTTAGATATAAGGCTTTTTGAAATCCAACTTCAGCTTGACCATAAATACCTAATAGATTACGTTCATTGAAAAATTGAATTTCATTTTGCTCTGCAAAATTAAAATGTCTTAAAACATTAAACACCTGTTGCCCCGTACTAGTCACACCATTTCTATCATAAACAGTCCTTTTAGAGGTTGCACCTACAGCAAATGATACATAAAAATCATCATTAATATCATAATTACCTGTTAAGTTAATATTATGGTCATTAAGTGTACTAAGGTTATTCCAAGTTTGGTATCTTCCGTCTCTATTAGCTTGGCTTCCTGTTTTACCACCTTTATTTGCATAGTTTACATTATTCTCACTATAAACATCAATACCTAATTGATACATCAAATTAAGATTTTCGTTTATTTTATATGTCAGTTGTAAATTCCCGTAAACTCTATTTGTTAACTGACTATTTCCAGCATTATTAACTGTCCAAAGAGGATGTTGAATACTGTTATTTTGTCTATAATAAACAGATTCTCCAGTTACTGGGTTTTGATATGGTAAGCCCATTAAATCTACACTTCTAGGTGTGTAGAATAAGTTACCATATACAGATGCGTTTGTCCCGCTAACATTACTACCATAACTTGCAGCTACAGGAGGCGATGTAAAATCTGTTCTTGAATAGTTTAAAGTGGCACTAGCAGTAAAATTATTTGTTAATTCTGCTCTTCCTCCTAAACCAAAAGTAGATCGTCTTAAAGTATTACCAGGAGTAAATCCTTGATCTTCAAGATTACCATAGGATACATTATAAGACATTTTCCCATCATCTGATGCCGATTGAACATTTACATTAGTGTTTTTAACTACACCTGTTCTAAAGAAGTCTTTAACACCATCATATGGTCTCCATTCATAACGCGCTCCAGCATATTCTGGAAAAGCTTGAGGGATACCAGTAGCTGAAGACGCTGTTGAGTATGGGTGGGGTAAAGTTCCATTAGCATCAAAAGCTGAGCTATTTCCCCATCCACCAGGGCCTTCTTTTTTAAATGCAGGTCCCCAATTACTAAAGAACCATCCAAAAGCTTGATCAAAACCACCACCGTATTCATTTTGGTAATCAGGAATTGAAGCAATTTCATTTAAAAATAGTGAGCTTGAAACTGTTATTTCAGTTTTCTTAGCACCAGTTTGTCCAGAAGAACCAGCTTTAGTTGTAATTAAAATTACACCATTTCTACCATCAGTACCATATAATGTCGCTGCTGCAAGACCTTTTAATACTTGTACATTCTCAATAGTGTTTGGATCTAAATCTAAAAACCTACTTGAGCCATTGTTTCCATTAACAAAATTGCCTTGAGCATTTGTATCACTGGCAAACGGTACACCGTTTACAATAAATAATGGTTGGTTACTACCACTAAAAGAGTTAAACCCTCTAATAATAACACTTGTCCCAGATCCAGATACACCACTTTGTTGTTGTATTCTTACACCAGAAGCTTTACCAGATAAAACTCTAGCAATATCACCTTCAGAGCGTTGCTCAAGAGATTCCGAAGCAACTTCACTAACAGCATAACCAAGAGCTTGTTTTTCTCTCTTAATACCTTGTGCTGTTACAACCACCTCATCAAGGACAGCAGCATCCTCTTGCATAGTAACATTAATTGTATTTGCTGCTCCAACGGTTTGCTCGATAGTTTTTAATCCTACATAGGAAAAAACTAATACATTACCAACATTTGCAGTAATACTGTAATTACCGTCAAAATCAGATTGAGTACCATTAGCAGTTCCTTTTACAACAATGTTAACTCCAGGAAGAGGCATTCCAGATTCATCCGAAATTGTTCCAGAAATTGTTTTTTCCTGTGCAAAGGTAAATTGCACAACAAACGCCAATAATAGCGTTAAAATTCCACTAAACTTTGTTTTCATTTTATAATTTATTTGAATTAGTCAAGCCAAAAATCATAATAAAAAGTTAATAAAACAATAATTATTGGTTAAAATTTCATTTTTTTTAAAAAAAAGAGGTTTTAAAAAGTGTGTTTCGATTAAAAAACTTCAAATATCTATACTTTAAAAAGATTGGTTCAACAATAGTTGCTACATTGAAAAATCTAAGTTTGATATAAGCAATAAGAAAACTTGTAAAGATTTAACGAAACTATTAAAGCTTTTTTAAAACCGGGTTACGAATATGTGTTGTAAAACATAAAATAATTAAAAACAACCTATTAACTGGTCTCAAAACAAAACTACAATCTTCAATAATTTGATTATAAAAATGATTGAAGCTTATAAAATTTATTAATCAGAAACTAATTACTGGCCTCTAAATTATTTCTTAAATCTTTTTATTATTTAACATATTTCACAAATAATCAATAAAAATAAAAACAGAGTCAAAATTTAGCATTTAAACTCACATGAATTTTAGAATTAGAAAATTTTAATGATTGATTCTCTGTTTTACCATTAGCAAAAACAAGTTTTAATAAACCAGCTTTGGTTAAAACACCCAATCCAAATCCAAACCCATATAACTTCTCGTTTAAGTTTCCTAGACTATTATTAAGGTACGCAGCATCTGTAATAGTATGTATGTATATTGAAGAGCTTAAATTATATCTATATTCTAAGTTAATAATGCCATATAATGTAGCAAGAAGGGTGTTTTCTTCAAAACCTCTTATGCTATTTATACCTCCAAAACGTAGTAATTCATTTGTAAAATAATTTTTTGATTGAACGCCTTGCGATTTTACTCGCAGAAAAATGTTATTTTTTATGTTTAGATTAAAAATTTTGTAAGCGTTTACTTCATAAAGTGCCTGATTTACTCTGTTTCCATTATTTTTTCTATTTCCTAAACCTATTTTAACATCAAAATTAAAGTTGCTAGGAAACAGTAAGTTATTGTACTGTGGCTTAATAATTTGATATTGCAAGTTATAGAATATAGAATTATAATCCTCGATATTTGAAATACTATTTAGCAAATTATTTGATTGTATTGAAGTGAAGCCAGCAGATATGATTTGTTGATCGTTTATTGGGTAAAATAGATGTCCAGATTGACTAACCGTTGTAAACGTTGAGTCTTTCTTGAATATTTCAAGATTAACTTGAATGCCTAAAGGGGATTTAAATATATATGGTGCTTTAATGTTTACATTAAACGTTTTTTGTTCATTTTCATCGCTCTTGTAAATTAGGTTAATGGATTCACCATAATTTAGATTATTAGTAAGGGCGAAATCTAAATAGCCATCAAATTCAAGTTTGCCAGTTGTTTCATTAGTTCCAAACCCTAAAAAGCCATCAAACGTGTTGCTTTTTCTCTTTTCAAGGTATAAATAAATTGTAGAAGAGTCTTTTGTGAACAAAATCTCTGGATCTCGAGCTAGATTTGTGAATGGTAATGAATTTAAAATCTTAGCTTTTTCTTTTAAGGTATTTATGTTTAAGCTTGTGTTGGGTTTAATTTTTAGGTAATGTTTTAAAAATGATTTTGGAAAATTTTCATAACCTTTAACAATCACTTCATCAATTGTTCTTTCAATATTTGTGTTAGTAACTAATTTTGCTTCTAGATTTTTGCTGTCATGTCTCTTGTTTAAATAATTTAATTTTACGCTAGAAAAGGGATAACCATTGTTAACTAAAAAGAAATTTATTTTAGATAGAACTGTAGCAACATTTTTGATGTTGGTTTTAAAATAATCCTTTTCTAAATCCACCAGTAACGACTTCAAATAATCTTCAGGAATAATATTATTTTCGTAGTATATATATATGGTGTGATATTTTTTGCCTAATCGTATTTTACTGTGGTATGTTGAGTCGTTTTCTTTTTTCGTTTCTAAAACTTTATTTTCAATAAAACCAATTTTTTGCAAGCCATTTTTAAGGCTCTTAATTTCATCTTGCAACGATTTAAAATTTGAAAATGTTTTTTTATACCCAACAGAGTCAATAACTCTTGATTCGCTATTGGATTCTCCAGAAATAACTAAGCTTAGATTTTGCGAGTACAAACTATTACTAAGCAATAAGCCATAAACGAAACATAAAATAAGAATTCTAATAATTTTCAAGCCTTAAATTTGAGTATAAAACTAACGGAAATAAACATCAAATAATATAGAGTAAAAATTAATTTTTAGTGAAGAGTGAAAATTAATTATTTAAGATTTGAATTATTCATATTAATTTCTACCTTTGCAGCCCTCTTATAAGAGGGTATTTAAATAATATTATAGAATAATATGCCAACAATTTCACAATTAGTAAGAAAAGGAAGAGCCAAAATAACTAAGAAGAGTAAATCGGCTGCTTTAAATTCTTGTCCTCAAAGACGTGGAGTTTGTACACGTGTTTATACTACAACACCAAAAAAACCTAACTCGGCAATGCGTAAAGTTGCAAGGGTAAGGTTAACAAATGGTAACGAAGTAAACGCATACATTCCAGGAGAAGGGCACAATTTACAAGAGCACTCGATAGTATTAGTTAGAGGTGGAAGGGTAAAAGATTTACCAGGAGTTAGATATCACATTGTTCGTGGAGCTTTAGACACCGCAGGTGTAGAAGGAAGAACACAACGTAGATCTAAGTATGGTGCAAAACGCCCAAAGAAGTAATTTAAACTTTAAGAAGAAGACATGAGAAAAAGAGCAGCGAAAAAAAGACCGCTTTTACCAGACCCAAAATTTAACGACCAGTTAGTAACTCGTTTCGTTAACATGATGATGTGGGATGGTAAAAAGTCAGTAGCTTTTAAAATTTTCTACGACGCAATAGATATTG
>Ga0316205_10002736_pt1 | contig 17776 bp, 15 predicted proteins | sample 3monthpyrite_MG_FD_204941 | JGI IMG/M metagenome (GOLD analysis project Ga0316205, IMG submission 204941) | Microbial mat bacterial communities from mineral coupon in-situ incubated in ocean water Damariscotta River, Maine, United States -... | ecosystem: Environmental > Aquatic > Marine >... | reverse complement strand
CGTCGTCATCCCTTGACGAAGGCACGTCGACTATTTCATCTCCTCAGACGCCAAAGGCATGACTGGAGTGCCATGCGTTGTGGAGACTGCCTGAGTCATATTCTGCGCTATTGTCAACTTGCTCATCAATCAAAACCAGCGGTAGGGACTGACAGCTTAACTGAACAGTGGCAATATCTGCAGGATGATTGCAATCATTTGCGTTTCTCTGGCATAGCGCATCAACCTGAAATAGTTGAACGTGCCATGGAGCGTACACGAAAATTACTCTGGCCTTCATCATGAGTCTGGCTGAACAGGACTGGCAGTTTCAGTTTGCGCAATGGTACTGGTTGTGGTTGCCTGCAATTTTGCTGCTGGTGTTTTTAATCATCAAATGGCTGGGCTCCGGGCGGGTGCAATGGCAGCTCCCCGGTGCATTGGTGAGTTTACATCGACCTTATTATCATCCGGACTATGATCTGTTAAAAATAATAGCCGATAAAAAAATGGCAGCAGAGCCGGGTTATTTCAAGCGCATGCGGGTGCTACTGGTTTGGTTGTTTATTTCCCTTTGCTGCATTGCGCTGGCACGCCCGGAATGGATTCGGCAGCAATGGCAGCAGCCTGATCAGTATCGGGATATCGTATTTGTTGTTGATACCTCAGTCAGTATGATGCAACGGGATTACCTTCTAGAGGGTGAACGAGTCGATCGTATGACCCTGTTAAAGGGAGTGCTTGCCCGGTTTATCACCCAGCTACGTGGCGATAATATATCCATTGTTGTCTATGCTGATTCTGTCTATACGCTGGTTCCTCTGACACGTGATCATGAGCTGGCCAAAACCATGCTGGCACGCGTCAAAACCGGTCTGGCAGGGCGAACCTCTGCTTTGGGTAATGCATTGGCGCAAGCTGTCCATGAAGCGCAACAGTCTGGTAACCAGCAACGGGTACTGGTTTTATTCACTGATGCGACACGATTGACGGGTGAAATCAACGTGGATGTAGCCACAGAAATGGCGCGACAGGCAGGCTTGCGCATTTATACCGTTGCCATTGGTGCAAGAACGTATGAAGCATCAGAAAAACAGGTTGCTGGCTTGATATATGCCCCGGCCGATATTCACAAGCTTGAAGCGATCGCCAGTCATAGTGGAGGTAAATTCTATTGGGCAGGCGATACACGTACGCTGGGTGCTGCCATCAAGGATATCGAGCAAGCCGAGAGTCGTAAGGATAAGCCGCAGGTGCAGACATTGCGCCAGCCGCTGTATCACTGGCCTTTGTTGTTGGCCCTGATTCTGTTCAGCCTGATACAATTACTTAATTTACGTCAAAAGGCGCAGCTATGACTGGCTTTGCCTGGAGTATTCTTGAGTTCAGGGAGCCCTGGTGGCTATTACTGGCGTTGCAACCTTTATTGATATCGGTGCTGATTGCCTTGCAGTACCGTCATCAAAGTCGTGCCTATGCTGATCCTGAGCTATTGCCGTGGGTGGAAGTCAGTGCTGAACATTATCAACGAAATCATACAGTGAGATATTACCTGGCCATACAGACCTGCTGGCTATTGTTGGCATTAGCGATGGCTGGACCGCGTTATCCAGATCCCTTGCCACCCCCTGATCGTGCCAATGCAGCCGACATTATGGTTGTCATGGATGTGTCTCGTTCCATGTCCGCAACCGATGTCAGGCCCAACAGGTTAAAGCGTGCTAAAACAGAATTATTCCAGCTACTGCAACAAAATACCACTGATCGTATTGGCATTATCCTGTTTTCGGGACATGCGCATTTACTGAGCCCGTTAACGTGGGACCGAAAGGCTTTGCACTTTTATATTGAGGGTATAGAGTCGAATTTATTACCGACAGAAGGCAGTAATCTTGTTGAAGCTATTACGTTGGCAAATCAATATTTAAATGCCAGTCAGCATGCAGCGATCATGGTATTAAGTGATGGCGATACACACGATGAAATAAAGTTGTCTGATGAGCTGACTCGAACGCCACTATATATTTTGGGAGTAGGCCGTGAGACCGGTAGCGCTATTCCTTCGGAGGAAGGTGGTTGGCTTATGCATAATAACAAGCCGGTGCGTTCAGCGCTGCAGCAGGCATCATTGCAAAAACTCGCCAGCGCCAGTGCTGGTGACTATGCAACAGTGACCGATGAGCTGGGTGTACTGGCTAAATTGTATCAGCAGTCAGGGCGATGGAATACCACGCCGGGGAAAGTAGCCAGCGCGGATCAATCCTGGGTCGAGCTTTATGCCTGGGTACTCTTGCCAGCCTTGTTGATATTATTGTTGATGTCTGTCAAATGGTCCTTAAAATTTCATCAGCCTAAGTTGCTGCTGCTGACGATGATACTAATATCGGCGCATTTGATACCGGTTGATCCGGTTAATGCGCAAGTACTGGATGCAGATAAGCAACAACAAGCCTATTCCGCCTATATAAAAGAGAATTTCCCGTTGGCACTTGAAATCTATGCGATGCATACCGGTTATACCGCCAGAATGGGAGAAGGCTCCAGCGCTTATCAGCTCAAAGACTATGCCCGTGCAATGACACAGTTTACCCAGGCATTTCTGATTGCTCATGATGATATTGAACAAGCCAATGCCCTATATAACCTGGCAAACAGTTTTTTCCAGGTCGGGAAATACGATGCCGCATTAACCACCTATGAAGATGTGTTGCGTTATCAACAGGTACACCCGCAAGCACAGGCAAACCTGGCGTTTGTTAAGGCCGTGATTGACTCGATGGTAAAAGACCCTTTTTCCGGTCTGGCCAGGGCCAGGCGTGCGGGCAGGGGCCCAAGGAGCCTGTTGGCTGACGAAAATACTCAGGGAGGTGGTGATTTTAGTCTGGATGAAAATGAAGAAGCCAACAATGCAACATCGCAGACTAACCGCCCTGAAAAAGATTCTGGTCTATCCGGGATTATTGCCAGTGGTAAGGGGCGTGCGCAAGTCGCTGATGAAAGTGTTTTGCAGCAGGAAGCATCGGTAGGCGGGCCAGTGAGTGTGAGTCATTTATTTGAGGCACGCAGGATAGTAGAGAAAAACAAACGTGATCAGGCAGCGTTATGGAAATCCTTGTTTGAGGAAGAAGAAGGATTTCCCGCACCCTTGCAACAACCCGTAACTGAATCCGGGGTGCTGCCATGGTGAAATGGGTCATGAGTCTGTTTATGTTTTATCTGCTGATGATATCGATGCCATTATTGGCCAGTGATGATATCAGGGTATCGGCAAGTGGTAGTGAGATTATAGACGTCGAACATCCGCAAACGTGGATACAAAACGAAAAACTATCCATTCAGTACAGTCTATCTGCACGATCAATATTTGCAGGTGAAATGTTGATGCTGGTTTATCATCTGGAAACAAATGATGCTTTTATTAGTTTACGTATTGAGAATAAGCCGGCAGAAGGGGAAGAATACATTGCCTTAAAAACCCTGAAAAGGGAATTAGCGGATACGTCTGACATGCGTTACAGTTATGAGCTCAGGGTTTTGTACAGTAGTGTGCGAAGTGGGGAGCATCAACTCCGGATTCCAGAACTGGTTTATAGTGAGGGTGGTCGCGATGCATACCGATTTCGTTTTACAGAGCAGACTATTCAGGTCAAACCCTTGCCTCCATACTTGCCACCCTATATTGCTTTACAGGACACACAGATAAGCTCGAGTATTTCAGCAAATTCATCCTGGTATAATCCACTGGAAACAGGCCGGGTGTATTACTGGAATATTATTCTAACTGCAAGGAACGCCAGCCTGCTGACTATGCCCGAAATTGCCCGGCAGCTAAGCAGTAATAAGAATATTAAATTATTGCCGGCAGAAATCAGCCGTACGACAGAAAAACATCATGACTTCCTGATTCAGCAAGTCAGTTACAACATACCCTTTAGTATCAATAAAAGCGGTTATTTCTCATTGCCGGCAATCAGTTTACGATATTTTGACACGCAAAAAGGACGGTTGATTTCCAGTCAATACACTGAAGATTACCTGTTCTCTTTAAATACCTCTATGCGGTGGCTGATCATTGTTGGCACGTTGTTGCTATGTGCTTATTTCCTCAATGTTATTACTACTTCCTGTATGCGTATCTGCCGGCAACTGCGCATATTACACCTGGGGAGAAAGCAGATCAGAGGCGCAGATACCGCACAGCAAATTCGTCGAGCCATGCAGCTGCTTGGTAAATCTCTGGGGTGGCCTGAGAATATAGGCTTGATAGAGTGGAGTAGGAAATGGAATCTTTGCATGGGTGAGGATAAAAGCATGGATGTAAATTTACAATTACTAGGACGTAAACTCTATAGTCAACATCCTCAACAGGGCGAATTATTTATTGGGCAGAACATCCTGAAAGCATCCCGTTTGCAACTAAGCTGGTATTGCATCAGGAATGCTGTAAAGTAAAATGCATTCAGGCAAATAAATTGACCGGAACTCGCTGGCCTGAATGGTGTCGTATCGATTGTAGTGTTATGTTTTCCGTGTAGCCTGAATATTATAATAACCTGTAAAGTCATCGGGAGAAATGTTATGCAACCAACTCTTTTTAAAATATTTTTTGCCATATTGCTATTGCCGTTAAGTACCGCTGCATTTTCAGCAAAAAGTGAAAAGCGTATGAAAGTCGATAATCAGCATGTCAATGCATGGAACCGGTTTGCAGACCAGGTGCTTGCGCTGCACAAACGACAGATTGCCGGCAAACAGATTGAACAGACACAGGTGAGTGGGGGCTATGCTTCAAATCCGGATTATTATAATGAGATCATCTATACCGATAAGGCTACAGGTAAAGTACTCAGTATTATTCAATGGGAAAAAGATTCTCCAGACGTCGTACATAGCATTGAAGTGTTTGTGCATGATGACAAAGGTCGAGTTATCAGGGATTTTAGTGCCGCCTATCTTCCGGGTGCACGCAATGCCCCCGTTCAAACCCTGATTAATCTTCACAATTATAATAATGGACTGCATGCCTATCGCCAGTTCGATGTCAGCAAGGATGTTATTTATGAGTATTGTCAGGGAGAGTATGGAGGGCAGCAGCATCAGCTGCGTTTGTTTGAGGAAAACCTTGCCGCAACTGATTATGATTCACGTCAGTTATTGAAATCTCCAGTCTACAAAGCATGTTTCAATGGGCTGCAAAAAAAATTAGGCAAGTATATCACTCCACAATAAACTTGAATTAACTGATGGCATGCTGCATACCAGATATAACGATGAGCTCACAGGCAAGCTTATAACGCCATGACCGGGATTGTTTCAGCTATAGTTATGATGAATTGTATAGGGAAGTCTGCGATGCATTTTCGGCTTACCCGAATGTACATGTAGTTGCCGGAACCGTTCCCTTCGTAATCGATCAAGTGGCTCCCGAAAAAATTGCTTTTATGCATATCGATATGAATTCATAAGTTGCGGAAATTATGGCGCTTGAGTATCTTTTTGGCAGAGTGACTCCTGGCGGCATCATTGTATTTGATGATTTTGGCTGGATGGTTAACCAGAATCAGATGATTGCTGAGTTGAAGTATATGGCGCTACGTGGACACATGGTTCTTGAGCTGTCCACCGGGCAGGGCGTTGTCATCAAGCATGCATAGTATTATTTGCTGGTATAAATTTGTGCCGTTGATATTTTTCGACGTGCACAAGCCGCTTGTACCGTGTTGAGCATCAGAGTGGCGACGGTCATCGGTCCAACACCCCCGGGCACAGGTGTAATCCAGTCCGCTCTTTCGCGGGCGCTGTCAAAATCAACATCACCCGTCAGTTTGCCTGTACTGGTACGGTGTATGCCTATATCAATAACGGTTGCACCGGGTTTAATCCATTCACCTTTAACCAATCCGGGCTTACCAGCAGCAACAACCACAATTTCAGAGCGTTCAACCCATTGTTGCAGGTTGCGCGTGAATCGATGACAGGTTGTTACTGTGCACCCTGCCAACAGTAATTCAAGCCCCATGGGCCGTCCTACATGGTTGGAGGCTCCGACCACCAGTGCTTCACGGCCATAAAATGTTTCACCGATGCTTTCCAGTAATTTCATAACACCGAATGGAGTACAGGAACGTAACGTAGGCTTCCTGACTGCGAGTCGACCGATATTATAGGGATGGAAACCATCTACATCCTTGTCGGGCCTTATTCTTTCAATGACCGTCTCGGTGTCTATTTGTTCCGGCAGAGGAAATTGAACCAGAATGCCATCAATGTCATTATCTTCATTGAGCTGGTCAATCAGTGAAAGTAATGCCTGTTCAGATGTCGCTGCTGGCAGGTCATAGGCTTTTGACATAATACCGACTTCCTCGCAGGCATTACGTTTGTTACGAACATAAACCTGAGAAGCAGGATCAGTGCCTACCATGATGACTGCCAGGCCAGGTTTGAATGGCTGTGATTGAGCGAGTAAGGTAATTTGTCTGCCAACCTCAGTTCTCAGGTCCAGTGCGATTTTTTTACCATCGATTATTTTTGCACTCATGAAGTCAGTATTTCCTGTAAAAATCAGGCGTATTTTCGCATGCCTGATGATTTAGAGAAAGAGAATAATATGTGCTGACCAATGGCTGACATGAGCTATCCGGATTTTTATTATCGTAAAACTATAAAAATGCTGATTTTGGCTACAAATATCGCTTGAATATTTGACCTGAACGAAGCCAAGTCGTATTATCCCTGTCCTTGTCAGCTATGGCATGTCATCGGGGTATAGCGCAGTCTGGTAGCGCGCCTGCTTTGGGAGCAGGATGTCGGGAGTTCGAATCTCTCTACCCCGACCAAATATAGAAATCTGGGCAAGATGGCGTCCAGGGTAGAGAGGTTCGAACTCCCGACGTATCAATCAGGCAGTTCGAGAGGAGCACTGGAAAGTGCGACTAACATCGACGCAGTGCGACGATGGCCCCGAAGGGGGTGAGGGCAGTATGCCCGAATAATCTCTCTACCCCGACCAAATTAGAAATCTGGGCGAAATGGTGTCCAGGGTAGAGAGGTTCGAACTCCCGACGTATCAATCAGGCAGTTCGAGAGGAGCACTGGAAAGTGCGACTAACATCGACGCAGTGCGGCGATGGCCACGATCTGGCGATAGCCAGTCGTAGAAGAGGCAATTGACTGTTGTATCACTGGTCATTGTCGATGCAGTAACAGAGGCAAAGCCCGAACAGTCTAATATTGCTTAATTTCCTGTTCAGGCAGACGAGATATGCGCCCGTAGCTCATCTGGATAGAGCATCGGCCTTCTAAGCCGAGGGTAGCAGGTTCGAGTCCTGCCGGGCGTACCATGTTTATGGTGGGCGTAGCTCAGTTGGTAGAGCTCCGGATTGTGATTCCGGCGGTCGTGGGTTCAATCCCCATCGTCCACCCCATATTCGGGCCATTAGCTCAGTTGGTAGAGCAGGAGACTCTTAATCTCTTGGTCGAGTGTTCGAGTCACTCATGGCCCACCAACTCTTATCATGTTCAGCTAGTGTCTTGCTGACAAAGTTCGCAGTGTTTTTTGATCGCACCTGTGTTGTTGCAAACACCTTCCATATTGAGTTAACGCCTTATCAGGCATTTTGCCTGATCTTTCAATATCCTACACAAATGCTTTTTATTGCATTATTGATATCATGTGTTAAGATACATTTAACAATAATTGATATTGTATGCCATTTCAAAATTTGCGGGAATGATGAAATTGAGCATGGGTATGTAAATGCCTGAAATAACAAATAAAGCGGGGTTTCAACAATGGTCAAGATACCAGTCTATTTTGATCTGAGCGGGATGCATCAGATAGCGATATATGAAGAAACGGATGACGGCACCTTCAGAAGAACAAATGAGCAACCAATGCGTTTGCTGCGAGACAACATAGAAGGCATTGGTCCGGCTGTTGGCGAACTGGTCACTAGTCGGTTTGACCGGGAAACGCGATGCTGGGATTCACCAACGGTATTGTTCAAGCATCGACCACAAAGTTTTTACCATTTTTTTCGTGAGCAAATTAAACAACGAAAAATCTATGTATTTGCTAGAGGATCATTGTCTGGACGCCTGACACGCTTTGATTTGCATGAATTGCAGCTAAAACCGACAGCTTCCAGGCAGATACATGCTTTGTTAGCCAAAAAGCTGATAGAGGCTCTTACACTTGAGCTGGAGCATGTCCCTGCGGAAGCAGTCAGCACTGTCAACATCGTCGCTTGAATGGAATATGCGGGCGTGATTTTTTACGCCCGATATTAAAGAACAGACTTCATTTGTACGAAATGATATGTGTTAGATCGGATTAACCTGTAAAGAAAAAACAGTAGCTTAAACAGTAGCTTTTATAGTCAAGCTGTCAAAAATTCGCAAACTATTGATTAAAGAACAGACTTGGCAGGCCGCTATAGTCCTCAGATATGTTTATCGTCGATTCATGAGTACAGCGTCTTTGTTTGGGTATTTAATCTAACTGGTATGTATCAACTCATTCTGAATGAAAAAAGAAGCAGGGTTCGAAGCCTGCCTGATTTGCCACCATTTCCGGTCATTGGCCAGCAGATCATGAACCAGGTCACCAGTGAGCAGGTTGATATCCCGCGTCTTTCCAAAACCATTGAACAGGATCACGCCGTTTTCAGCCGAATTATTGGTGTTGCCAATTCAGCTTATTATGGTTGCCCCGATAAAATCTATACCATTAATCGTGCAATTGTTCGTGTGTTGGGGTTGAGTGTTGTCAAAAGTCTGGCATTGGGTATTGTGCTCAACGAGCCATTCAGGCATACACTGTGCCATAGTTTTGACCTGAATCAATACTGGTTTCGATCGATGTTCATCGCCATTACGGCACGTTGGCTGGGGAGAAGAATTCACCAGTCAGATAAAGATTTTCTAGACCAGGCTTATCTGGTCGGCATGATGAATAATCTGGGTGAACTGGTGCTGGTACATTTGTTTCCTTCAGAAATGAATGATGTATATACGCATCTGCAAGCACAAAGCGATATAGATATCGCGACGTTGCAAGCCGAGATTATCGGCATTACCAGTAATGAAGCCAGTTGTATTCTGGCGAAAAAATGGCATTTGCCGGAGAGTCTGCTGACTGTCTATCAACATGCCGGTGAACCCGATTATGATGGTTCCCATTGGCAACTGCTTCACCTGATAAGACTATGTAATCTCATCGCAGATCAAGATGATCTGAATGAACTGTCCAAACAGGCTGATATTGTGGATGCAGCAGCAAAGCTGGGATTGGAATCGGAGCATCTGGCCAGGTTGATGGAAAAAATACCGGCCATTCATCATGACGTCAGTGATCTGGCAGCTGTGTTGGCGAGACGGTAGGGCATGAATTCCAAATCACTGACCAGCCTGTTTAAATCTGTCAATCGCGGCCATGTTAACCTGATTGATTCATTGTCAGTATTGACTGCATTGACAGAGCTGACGCATGTTGGCTCAGAGGAAGAATTTCATACAGAAGTGCTCAGGATTGTGCTTGAAAACCAGGATGTGGAACACTGCGCCTTGTTTTTACACAAGCAAGGAAAGTTAAAGTTACAGGCGACGGGGGCCTGGGGTAATACCAGCGTTATAACACGTCAACGCAAGGCGGAATGGGAAAAATACGATATGAGCTTTGAGCATGGAGCCATAGGCCAGGCTGTATCATCGAGGAAAATTTTATCCAAACAATGTGAGCAACTGCCGGGCTTTTTTATTCAATTGCATGAAGACGCTGTTGATCAGCATGACGTCGTTGGTAATAGGGCTCAAATGAGCTCGATGATGTGCGTCCCATTGGTCAACGATGACAGGGTGTATGGTGTGCTTTGTTTGCACCACTGCAAAAGTGAATATTTTAATACAGGCCATGAACATTTCTTTTCCTTGCTGGCAAAATTTTTTGTGCAGATTTTATTGAATTTCCGCTATACCCATAATCTTGAGGATCAGGTAAAAGAACGCACTGAGCAACTCGAAGATGCCTTGAAAGTAGCGAGAAAACTACAGCGCGATTTCAGAAATCTTTCCCTGATAGATGAACAAACCGGCCTGCCCAATCGACGATTTTTTTGCGATCAGTCACAAACAGCCATATCCAGGGCTGCACGTTATCAGCGTGCATTTAGTTGCTGCATTATCGAGATAAAACACATCAGTAATGTTTCCAGTAAAGATGGACTGCTGGCTGAAGATCAACGTTTGCAGGCGTTGGCAGATATCCTGAAAATGCAGGTACGTGAGGCCGATATACTGGCTCATTTGCGTGGTGATCAATTTATTATGTCTCTCCCGGAAAGCGATGCAGCAGCAGCCATGGAGTTTGCCGAGCGTATCAAAAATATCTTGCTGGAAACCGGTAAGAAAATTGATCTTTTTGAATCGATACAATTACACATTGGTCTGTCAACGCTGGATGCAGATATACCGGCATCCTCGGAACTGGCGTTGAAAGAATTAATGACTTGTGCCGACAGGGCCATGAGAGCGTCGAAAAATCTGGGTAAGAACATATGCCACTTTTACGACCTCAATGGCCATGATCTCGATATCAGTCTGATTTCCTGAGCGATGACAGTCTTGCTGCCTGTATTGGCCGTTGTCTGGCTAAAATTTCCTCATCCATAAAAATTCAACTTATTGTTTTTATTGTAATTATCTGTATTTAAATTCAGTTTCTCGGCATTATCAACAGCGATCGTGCAAAATCATTATTAGATACGGTATAATCCATAGTTGATTGACAAAACAACCGTATCTTTCTGTTCGGGCAGCCAGGATCTTTTCCAATTGAAATACTTGTTTTGATCTGGTGGAATGAATATTCACCTGGTAGCGTTATGTCAGTTTAAAAATAGGCGAGAGTGGCGGAATTGGTAGACGCGCTGGATTTAGGTTCCTGTGGGGTAACCCGTGAGAGTTCGAGTCTCTCCTTTCGCACCATACTTTAACGGGCAATGAAAATTGCCTGTTTTTCATGATCACGATTAAATATTGTGTCGTTATTTAAGGATTTGAGGTAATACCATGCAAGTTTCAGTTGAATCTACCGGAACCCTGGGTCGTAAAATCACCGTACAGGTGCCATCAGAGCAGATTGACAATGCCGTCGACAAGAAGCTCAAGGATTTGAGTCGCTCTGTCAGGCTGGATGGCTTCCGTCCGGGGAAAGTGCCATTAAAAGTCGTCAAGCAAAAATACAGTGGTCAGGTTCGTCAGGAAGTGATCGGCGAGGTATTGCAATCCACATTATACGAAGCAATCAGTCAGGAAAAGCTGAAACCCGCGGGAGGTCCCAAGGTTGAAAATATCAATATGGAACCTGGGCAGGCGATGGAGTATAGCGCAACATTTGAAGTCTACCCTGAAATAACATTGGTATCACTTGAAGGTAAGGAAGTGGAAAAAATCGTCGCCAGTGTCGAGGATGTTGACGTCGATAAAATGTTTGAAAAGTTACAGACTCAACGCGTAGAGTGGGAGCCGGTTGAGCGTGCAGCTGAAGAAGCGGATCAGGTAATTATCAATTTTGTCGGACGTATTGATGACGTCGCCTTCGAAGGTGGCAAGGCTGAAAATGTACCCCTGGTGTTAGGATCAAACAGTATGATCCCCGGTTTCGAAGATCAACTGATCGGTGTCAAGCAAGGCGATCACAAGACCATAGAAGTCACCTTCCCTGAAGACTATCAGGGTAAGGAAGTGGCTGGCAAAACGGCTCAGTTTGATATTGATGTTCTCAACGTCAACAAGCCGGTTCTGCCAGAATTAAATGATGAATTTGCCAAGAGTTTTGGTATTAACGATGGATTGGATGCATTTCGCCAGGAAGTTCGCAGCAATATGGAACGTGAATTGAGCACGCGACTTAAAAACCAGATGAAAAATACCGTTATGGATGCTCTGCTGGACACCCATGAGCTGGAAGTGCCGCAAGCCTTGATCGAGGATGAAATTCAGAATTTAGCCAAGCAGGCGATGGGCGATCGTCCCGAGGCCTTGAAAGATCTCAATTTGCCCAAAGAACTCTTCCAGGAGCAGGCGACCAAGCGCGTGACACTGGGATTGTTGGTGGGGGAGGTTATTCAACAAAACAAGCTTCAGGCCGATAAGGAAAATGTAAAGAGTAAACTGGAAGAAATAGCCAGCACTTATGAACAACCTGCTGAAGTGATCAAGGCTTACAGTCAGAATCCTAAACTGTTGCAAAGTCTGGAAGGGCTTGTATTAGAGGACCTGGTTGTGGAATTATTAAGCAAGCAGTTGGATATTAAAGAAAAAACCATGTCTTTTGATGACATAATGAATGAAAATGCATCTTAATAGTCGACAGGTTCACTAAAGGAAAAATGATAATGACCGATATTTTGGATAAGGCCGGAATGGATCCAAGAGCCGTGGGACTGGTGCCCATAGTGGTAGAGCAAACTGCTCGTGGAGAACGCTCCTACGACATCTACTCGCGATTACTGAAAGAGCGTGTAATTTTCGTTGTAGGGCAAGTAGAGGATTACATGGCCAACCTGATTGTTGCACAGTTATTGTTTCTGGAGTCGGAGAATCCGGACAAGGACATACACATGTACATCAATTCGCCTGGTGGCTCAGTGACTGCAGGTTTGTCAATTTATGACACCATGCAGTTTATTAAGCCGCATGTAAGCACCATGTGTATCGGCCAGGCCGCCAGTATGGGCGCCGTACTGCTGGCAGGTGGGGAAAAGGGTAAGCGATATTGTCTACCTCATTCCAGAGTCATGATTCACCAGCCTATGGGCGGTTTCCAGGGACAGGCAGTTGATTTTGAAATACATGCAAAGGAGATCTTGCATGTACGTGAAAGGCTGAACAAGATTTTGGCAGACCATACTGGCCAGCCTATGGATACCATAAAGCTGGACACTGACCGAGATAACTTTATGAGTGGAGCACAAGCAGTTGAGTACGGTCTGATAGATGAAGTGCTTTCAAGCCGACAGCCTAATAACACGGAAAAAGCGTAAATTAAACGTGGTAGTTATCAGCCTGGCGGTAATACATTGAGATATTGGTGGCACAGGAATTGCAGCTGACTTGAATTATATTGCAAGATGATGCAATGTAGTCAATAGATAACCATATATATGGTCAGAGGTTGAATATGAGTGATGATAAACACAACAAGGGTGATGACAGCGGTAAATTGCTGTATTGCTCCTTTTGCGGCAAGAGTCAGCACGAAGTAAGGAAACTGATTGCAGGTCCTTCTGTATTTGTCTGTGACGAATGCGTCGAATTATGTAATGACATCATTCGTGAAGAAATGCAGGAGAAATCCACGACTGAAGATAGTCAGCTGCCAAAACCAAGTGAAATTAACGACGTGCTTAATGAGTATGTCATCGGCCAGGCGCGTGCGAAAAAAATCCTTTCGGTCGCTGTTTATAATCACTACAAGCGACTGGAAATTGCGCAGTCACAATCAGATGTGGAAATATCCAAGAGCAACATTCTGCTTATCGGTCCCACGGGCTGTGGTAAAACACTGCTGGCGGAAACCCTGGCAAGATTACTCAATGTACCTTTCACTATTGCTGATGCGACGACCTTGACTGAAGCCGGTTATGTTGGCGAAGACGTAGAAAACATTATTCAGAAGTTGCTGCAAAAATGTGACTATGATGTAGAAAAAGCGCAGACCGGCATTGTTTACATCGACGAAATTGACAAAATCTCACGTAAGTCGGAAAACCCGTCCATCACGCGCGATGTTTCCGGTGAAGGCGTGCAACAGGCGCTGTTAAAACTGATCGAGGGCACGGTTGCTTCTGTTCCTCCTCAGGGTGGTCGTAAACACCCGCAGCAGGAATTTTTGCAAGTGGATACCTCGAATATCCTGTTTATCGTTGGTGGCGCATTTGCCGGTCTGGAAAAAATCATCCGTGGCCGTTCGGAGCAAGGCGGTATCGGATTCTCAGCCGAGGTTAAAAGCAAGGAAGAAGAGCTCAGTGTTGGCGAAACGCTTTATGACGTAGAACCGGAAGATCTGGTTAAGTACGGCCTCATTCCGGAATTTGTTGGTCGCTTGCCTGTCGTGGCTACCCTCGAAGAGCTGGACGAGGAAGCTTTGGTCAGAATTCTCACTGAGCCTAAAAATGCACTTATCAAGCAATATGCCAAGATGTTTGAAATGGAAGGTTCTGAACTGGAATTCCGTGAAGATGGTTTGAGTTCAATTGCACACAAGGCGATGGAAAGAAAAACCGGTGCACGTGGATTAAGGACCATACTCGAGCACGTGCTGCTAGACACCATGTACGACCTTCCGTCAATGGAAGATGTCAGCAAGGTGGTTATCGATGAAGCCGTTATCAAGGGTGAGGCGAAGCCTTACATGATATTTAATGGCAACGATAAGCAACGAGTTGCTTCTGACTAAACTGTTTGTCTATTTTTTGATCACTTTTTGTTCATTAGCTTTGGTCAGGGATGACCATTGACACGCATATATATATTACCTGCCATATTGAAATCGCCTGTAACAGGCCATATATAGTTTTATGAACTACCTTAAAACTATAAGTCCAGAAGAGACCTTATTCCATGAGAGGGAATAATAATGGAGCATGAAGATAAGACACCCAAAGTAATTGATGGCCAGACAATGGTCATTCCCGTATTGCCATTACGTGATGTAGTCGTATATCCACACATGGTGATACCGTTATTTGTCGGACGGGAAAAATCCATCAAGGCGCTGGAAGGTGCGATGGAAACCGATAAAAAAATTCTGTTGGTCTCACAGAAGAGTGCCGATGTCGATGACCCGTCGGCTGAAGACATACACCGTGTTGGCACACTCTCAACGATCCTTCAGTTATTGAAGCTGCCCGATGGTACCGTCAAGGTGCTGGTTGAAGGTGCAGAGCGTGCGCAGGTGCTTAGCTATGTTGCTAATGATGAGCATTTTTCCGCACAGATCACATTACTGGATGAAGATGAATCAGGCGAACGCGAAGTCGAAGTGCTGACGCGATCACTGATGACTCAATTTGATCAATATGTAAAACTCAATAAAAAAGTACCACCTGAAATATTGACTTCATTGTCAGGCATTGATGACCCGGGCCGTCTGGTGGATACCATAGCCGCGCACATGTCCCTGAAGCTGGATGAGAAACAGAAGATTCTCGAAATGGTTAATCTTCAGGAGCGGCTTGAGCATTTGCTGGTATTGATCGAGGAAGAAATCGATATCCTGCAGGTTGAAAAACGTATTCGTTCACGCATCAAGCATCAAATGGAAAAGAGCCAGCGTGAGTACTACCTGAATGAACAAATGAAAGCCATCCAGAAAGAACTGGGTGATATGGATGACGTGCCCAATGAAATGGAAGACCTCGGTAAGAAAATCGAGAAAGCACGCATGCCTAAAGAGGCCAGAGACAAGGCTGTCGCAGAGTTGAATAAACTCAAGCAAATGTCTCCCATGTCGGCTGAAGCGACCGTGGTCAGAAATTATATTGACTGGCTTGCCAACCTGCCATGGAAAAAGAAAACCAAGGTGCATCATGATCTGAATGAAGCGCAGGAAGTGCTGGATGCTGATCACTATGGCCTGGAAAAGGTTAAGGAACGTATCCTTGAATATCTGGCCGTGCAACAACGGGTGAAAAAGCTCAAAGGTCCTATCCTTTGTCTTGTCGGTCCTCCGGGTGTCGGTAAAACCTCCCTTGGGCGTTCAATCGCTCGCGCTACCAATCGCAAGTTCTCACGTATGTCGCTGGGCGGAGTGCGTGATGAAGCCGAGATTCGTGGTCACAGACGCACTTATATCGGTTCAATGCCGGGCAAAATTATCCAGAACCTGTCCAAGATCGGTGTACGTAATCCATTATTCCTGCTCGACGAGATTGATAAGATGTCGACGGATTTTCGCGGTGATCCATCATCTGCCTTGTTAGAAGTGCTTGACCCGGAGCAAAACAATACGTTTGCCGATCATTATCTGGAAGTGGATTATGATTTATCGGATGTCATGTTTGTGGCGACAGCGAACTCGCTGAATATTCCGGCGCCGTTACTTGACCGCATGGAAGTCATTCGTATTCCAGGTTATACCGAAGATGAAAAAGTGAATATCGCCATCAAATACCTGTTGCCGAAGCAACTGGAAAATAATGGTCTGAAGGAAAATGAATTAGCTATATCCAAAGATGCTATTTTTGACATGGTGCGTTATTACACGCGTGAGTCTGGCGTTCGAAATCTCGAGCGTGAAGTGTCGAAGGTATGCCGAAAGGTGGTTAAGGAAATATTGCTGAAACCGGAAATGGCTAAAATTGAAGTGACACCGGATAATCTCGATAAGTATCTGGGCGTGAAGCGATTCCGTTTTGGCCTGGCAGAAGAGCAAGATCAGGTAGGTCAGGTAACAGGCCTGGCATGGACAGAAGTGGGCGGTGAGTTGCTCACAATTGAAGCTGCGCTGGTTCCGGGTAAAGGTAAGTTAATCCATACCGGTCAACTGGGTGATGTGATGCAGGAATCCATTCAGGCGGCAATGACGATCGTGCGAAGTCGGGCAGCCAGCCTGGGTATCGAACCTGATTTTTATCAGAATAACGATATCCATATTCATGTACCGGAAGGTGCTACACCGAAAGATGGCCCCAGTGCAGGGGTAGGTATGTGCACGGCACTGGTATCTGCTTTAACACAGATCCCGGTCAGGGCGACCGTCGCTATGACGGGCGAGATAACCCTGCGTGGTGAAGTGTTACCCATTGGTGGATTGAAAGAAAAGCTGTTGGCGGCTCACAGAGGTGGAATCAAAACTGTATTGATTCCTGAAGAAAATCGGCGTGATCTCACTGATATCCCCGAAAAGATCATGGAGCAGCTGGATATCAAGCCAGTACAATGGATTGATGATGTGCTTGAAGTAGCTTTACAGCATATGCCTGTTGCCTTGCCTGCCAAGCCGGATGAAGCAGTGGCCAGTGTAGAAAAGCCCAAACCAGGAAAGAAAGGAGACGTCAGGCCGCATTGATAGTAGTTGAAATATCCGTGACCTGATTTATCGATACACCCGGGTAAGCCAGTCTGGCTTGTCTTGGGTGTATTATAGTTTCTGGTTAATGAAGAATGGCTACCAGTAAAACAACAGCTTATTTCAGTTTGTTCAATTAAAGTCTGAGATTTCAGTGTTTAACGGTAGTGAAATACCATGAATGAAGTCATCTTTTGCGTATGACAGTAGCAATGTTCCCTGGCTAATATCGGTTTTTCAATTTGACACCCTATAAGCGTGCTTGGTATAAAGCCGTTTCTATACTTTTGTTGTCATATTGAATGGACTGGGTTGCCCGCAAAAACATTGCTGCCGAGTAGTTGTAAGGACTTCAAAAAAAAATTAATAAGTATCTATTAGGAGAGTCTCATGAATAAAGCAGAATTAATTGAAGCCGTTTCGGATGCAGCCGATTTATCCAAGTCTGATGCCACAAAGGCGGTTGACAGTGTTATAGAAGCCATCACCAATTCACTTAAAAATGGTGATCAGGTCACTTTGGTGGGCTTTGGCAGTTTCCTGGTACGTGACCGTGCGGCCAGAACCGGTAGAAATCCTCGTACGGGTGAAGCCATTCAAATCTCGGCAGCAAAAGTTCCTGGATTTAAGGCTGGAAAAGCGCTTAAAGATGCCGTAAACTAGCGCGCTCTTGATCGGGTGCTTAGCTCAGCTGGGAGAGCATCGCCCTTACAAGGCGAGGGT
>Ga0316205_10002734_pt1 | contig 17787 bp, 17 predicted proteins | sample 3monthpyrite_MG_FD_204941 | JGI IMG/M metagenome (GOLD analysis project Ga0316205, IMG submission 204941) | Microbial mat bacterial communities from mineral coupon in-situ incubated in ocean water Damariscotta River, Maine, United States -... | ecosystem: Environmental > Aquatic > Marine >... | reverse complement strand
CACTATATACACACTCGGGGTAGGTACTGCCCAAGGAGCCCCACTGCTTTCAGCCCAAAGTGGCTGGCTCGAGCATGAAGAACGTGCCATTGTTTCGCAACTTAATGAATCACTCTTGATTGATATAGCAAGTCTTGGCAACGGTGAATATTCACCTCTAACTGATGATGATAGTGATTGGGTTCAACTCTACGATAATGGGATTGCCAAACTAAATTATCAATCTGCTGATGACAAGTTGATTGAAAATACCCTCTGGCAAGAAAAATATCACTGGTTTGTCATTGCGGGCACGATCTTTTTATTACTCGGCCTCTGGCAACCTCGCTTACGGCAAACTAAAGACCACCCAACTAGCAATAAACTTCGCGCAACGACTTCTATCATAATATTTTCTTGCCTTATTTTATCATTAAGCTTAAACACAACTAACCCCACGTTTGCTGCAGATAATGATTATTCACTCGCATATGATCTTTATCTGCAAGGGGATTACCAGGCAGCACGTGATAGTTTTGCCAGAGTGGCAGGCTACGCTGCTCGATTTGCTGAAGGCAATATGTCGTATCAACTGGAACAGTACCAAGTCGCAATACCTGCGTTTATCCAGGCAACTCTTGATGCCGATAATGACGCACAACGAGTTAGCGCGATTTTTAACCTTGCTAATTGTTACTTTAAACTTGAACAATATTCAAAAGCAGAACGACTCTATCAGGATGTTTTGCGTTATCGTGCTGACTATACGCCGGCAGAGGTTAACCTGAAATATGCGACGGAGCTAAAGCGCGAGGCACAGGGCACTCAAAAAATTATCGCCAAAAGTCAGGGTAGAGGTCCAGGCACTGCTGATGCACCTGATGATATGGACATAACAACTGGCAAACTTACGCTTGGTGATTCAGAACAAAGTGGTGCTGACCGCGATCGTGACAGACTGGAGCAAATACCAGGCGCATCTCTACAAGAAGAGCTCGCCCACTCAACACCTGCATCTGAGAAAGTCGAACAAAATGAAGATCTAAGCTGGACCTACGATATCAGTAACCTTGAACAGCTCCAGCAACGTAACCCAAGGATCCATACTGACCAATCTATCATCTGGCAGCGTGTGTTTGAGTCCGAAGAAGACTTTGAAGCCGCACAGGATAAGCCAAGTACGCTACCGGGGGTTAAACCATGGTAGTGCGACTCGTAAAATTAATTTTATTCGCATATTTGATGCTAGTAGCCACCTGCATACATGCCAAAGTGGAGTTTACAGCCTCAGTGTCAACGCAGAAAGTAGAATTAGGCAAAGCCTTCACGCTGACCCTGGCATCATCTGGTGGCATAGGTCAACTTAGTAGTATCGACTTCACTGAGCTTGCACGCTACTTTCATATCAATAAATCCGCTAACATCGACTACGATGAGCAATTAAACCAACAGCGTTGGAAACTCCGCCTTAGTGCCTATAAAAAAGGCCAACTAGCCATACCTTCACTATTGTTTAACAATCTGCGTAGTGAGAGTATTCAGATAAATGTAACAGATGCTATTGATAAAAAAACAGGTACACCTATACATCTCATTACGCAGATCTCAAATCAACAACCCTGGGTGCGTCAGCAGGTTCTAGTCAACTTTCGACTAAAAACTAACATTGCCCGTGCTCAGCTAAGAGTTATTAAAGCAAAGATAAAAAACACAATCACTCAAACACTTGAAATTAATCATGAGCTAATTAGCTCGGAAGAACCAACACAACATCACTACCATACTGGCTGGGTGGTGTTTCCGTTAACTTCAGGTAAAACACATGTAAAGCTACCTGCCGTTGAACTTATTCGGGATGGCGTCACGACTCACCGCTTTTATAATGCGCCAATTGATTTGGAAGTTAAGGCCTTACCTTTATACATCCCCACAACTATCCCTGTAGGCCGAATCGTTCTAAACAACGATTCATCATTTCAGTACTTTATTAATGAAAAACTTTATGAATACAAAATTCGTTTAACGGGACATAATATGTTGGCGAGTCATTTACCTAACCTCAATAACCAGATGTCGAGTACTCCTTCATTACGTATTTATCCTGCGACGAAGACTAGCACACAGCGAAACACCTATCGTGGTTTAACCAGTTCGATTGAATATAACTTTCCAGTTAAAACATTGAAACAGGGTGCAACACGTCTTGAAAAAATAAGACTTTCTTACTTTGATCCAGAGACTGGCACACTAAAAACGACTTACCATTCAAGCCTAGGCTTTCTGTCTGTGAATAAATGGCTTAGCTGGTTGCTGGCTGTAGTGCTGCTTATTTTTCTAACTTATTTATTCAAACTCATTCTCACCAGGGCTAGCCAGTATTACAAAAAATTACGGACCTATGCGCATGCTATTAAGCTAATAAAAAACGATTGCACACCTCAACAGTTAAGAAACGCTATGGCTTTACTTTCTACGGCTGAGGGTTTTTCATCGAATATAACATTTAGTACCTGGTTCAATGCTGTGCCCAGGAATAATCAACCTAACGACTGTTTAGATGCTATAAATGAATTATTTTATAAAAAGTCAGGTTTAGAAACGAAAACAAGGGTAACTGAGAACATTGCTACTACGATATTGAATATAGCCTTGACGAATCAACCGATTCTACGATACTTTATCAGGCTTAGAACAAACTAACTGATAATTAATAGGATTCACCCCAGGAAATAGTCTGTTCCAGGTGTTCTATTTTAATCTTTTGCTCTTTGATGATTTCTTTAACGACATCACCCAGACTGATCATTCCAACCAGCGTTTTATTCTGCAAAACGGGCATATGACGAATATGGTGTTCTGTCATCATCACCATACAATCTTCAACACTCTGCCCAGGAAAGGTATATAGAACATCACGGGTCATAATATCATCGACATTCGTTTCGCTAGAAGAGCGACCTTTTAATATTACTTTCCTGGCATAATCGCGTTCAGAAATAATGCCTACCAGGTTATCGTTGTGGGTAACGGCAAGTGCACCAATTCCTTTTTCGTCCATCATCTGAATGGCTGCATAGACGGTATTCGTGGGGCCGATACTCCAAACCGTTTTTTCCTTGCTTGCTAGAAGAGTTTCAACAGTTGCCATGATATTTCCCTACTTTTAATCACAATTAAGCCGTTGTTCCTATTACTATTATCGGTAACTCTTCATAATTTATTAGGCCATTTTGGTAAGTTATTGAAAAATCGAGATATCAGCAACTTTCACACTATTTACCCGTGTTATTTACGAGTAGCCATTAAATCTAATGCAATATTCGCATTCTCACAAAAATGGCAAAAGTTCTGGAAGTCCTGTTCTTTTAGTTGTCGACCGGATTGTTTACAGTCAGCATAGATAAGCCCTTTTACAACACCGCCAATAATTAACGGCATGGCAAAGAAATCTAATACCCCTAAACATTTTTTGACTTGATTGTTTATATTGTGTTTGTATTTTGCAACGTTGGTAGTGTTTAACCAGAAGCTATCTGTCTGTGCAACAATCTTAGATAACAAATTGTCTTCACGACCCCCTATTGCAAACTGAAAACATTGCTTAAAACGCTCGCTGTCTTTTCCATAGACATACTTGGCCTTCAACGTCGCTCCATCTGGACCTATAAATGCAAGTACTGTTCTATCCATGCCCAGTGATCGGTATATACCTTCCAGTACCGTACCCAGTATAGTATTCAAATCTACTCTATCGCGTAACATTATGGTTAACTCACGCAATATACCTAGCTGTAAACTCAAGTCGGGCTCAAAGTTACTTTCTTCTGCATCAAGAGGATTTAACGTTAGATCAATATTCTCAGGCAGATTTATCATCTTGCCCGCATTGACAGCACCATATTCAATCGCGGTTTGTGCTGCCGCTTTTGCACTTTGATGTACCATATCCATAGTATCTTCAAATGACAACGCCGTCCTTTTTGCTATCGCTTCGATAGCTTCGCGTGTATCAATGCCACCCCAGCCTTGTTCAACGGCTATAACGAGATCATAGGCCTGATCGATGTCGTTTAGACTCTCTTTGCCACTTGCACCGTCTTTTAATAAATCGCTCAACAAGTGACTCAAATGCCATTCGCTATTAAGCGCTGCAGTTAGTTGTGTCAGACTAAAACCGAGTATCTTCTTTTCAGCCTGTGCTTCTGAATTTGCAATGGAATATTCAGCATCTAGATCCTTTGCTCCACCACGTGGAAAACACCAAAACGCCATATTGCCCAGGCGATAAAGCAATGCTGCAATAAATACCTCTTCTATGTCCTTCATGCCGCGGGCCTTAGCGATAGACTTGGCCTGTACAGCGGCATGAAGCGAGCGTGCCATCTCCTCTACCACATGCTCATGTTGAATGCCTCGCAAGATGGTGTCGACCATAGCAATAGACAGGGCAATACTACGCACTTCATTGAAGCCTAGCATCAGGATCGCAACACTAACGGTACTAATCGGTTTACCGGATGGGTTGTAATAAACGCTGTTTGCCAGACGCAGGACCCGTGCAGTCATCGAACTGTCCTGCAGGATGAGGTGGGATAACTCGGCAACAGGGGTGTCTATTTTGCCTGAGACGGCGGCTATACTGCGTGCAGTATGGGCAAACACCGGCATTTCTTCCTCGCCGAGATACCGTACCCAATCACTAAGGCTGTACTGTTCAAATTCCTCTGACATCTCTTATATATCGTTTAAACTGCTAAAAAGCTAAGCATTTTTAAGATAAATCAGAGACTTAATATAAGAATCAAACCACTAATTTTAATCCTGTAATAGTGGTCGATATTTGCTCAATAGTTTACCGACATTCCCGGCTCTGCGATGGTCACTTTATGGGTGAAGTTATCTTCAATCTTCGATTTAAATTTACTAAGCGTCTCTGTTTCACCATGCACCAGGTAAATTTGTGGTGAATTTTCGAAGTGCTCTAACCAGGCTAGTAAATCGTGTTGATCTCCATGAGCCGATAAGCCACCAATAGTATGCACCTGTGCGGCAACCCGAATGGTTTCGCCCCATAATGTTATTTCTGATGCACCATCGACCAGTGCACGTCCTGTTGTGCCATGTGCCTGATAGCCAACCATCATCACGTGAGCATGATTGCGCCAGGCATTGTGTTTTAAGTGATGTTTAATACGTCCGCCCGTGCACATACCACTTCCTGCGATAATAATGGCTCCCGAATGTATTCGATTGAGCTGCATTGATTCTTCGGAAGTACGCGTATAACGCAAGTTAGGCAATAGATCTTTGAAACCAGCTTTACCATAAAATGCGGCTGCCTCCTTATCGTATATGCGATGGTGTTTTTCATAGACTTCCGTAGCACGAATCGCAAGCGGGCTATCAAGAAATATCTTCCAGCGCCCCAAGCCCCATTCTTCATAGTGCTTGGCAAACAGATATAAAATTTCCTGGGTTCGACCAACTGCAAAGGCAGGGATTAAAATAATGCCAGACTTAGAATTCGCCTCAGAAAATACATCTTCGATTTCAAGATAAGTCTCTCGTTGGTCTTTGTGACATCGATCGCCATAGGTACTTTCTAATAACAGGATATCTGCCGATTTTATAATTGTAGGATCACGCAATATTGGTATACCACTCTGACCAAGATCACCACTAAAGACAAGTTTCTTAGTAATCCCATTTTCAGTTACATTTAGTTCGACAATAGAAGAGCCGAGAATATGGCCTGCGTCATGTAAACATAATTCAATATTAGACAATATTTTCTGAGGACTTTCATAGTCTAGTGGTTTGAATGAAGTTATTGCAGCTTCGGCATCTTTCGCTGTATATAAAGGCTCAACCAGGTCCAGTCCTTTACGTTCACGTTTACGATTTTCCCACTCTGCATCTTTTTCCTGAATGAAGCCAGAATCACGCAACATGATCTCACACAGGTCAACACTGGCACGGTGACTATACACAGGCCCCGAATAACCAGACTTTATAAGATAGGGAATCCTACCAGAATGATCGATGTGAGAATGACTTAAGATCACCGCATCAATTGAGGCAGGATCAAATGGAAAGGGCTCATGGTTGCGAGCTTCGTCTTTGGCACTGCCTTGTATCAGGCCGCACTCGATTAAGACTCGTGAGCCTGCGGCTTCGAGCAGATAACAGGAACCAGTGACTTCACCAGCAGCGCCATGAAAGGTTAGATTCATACAAATAAGTGTACTACAAAAATATTCCCACAAATAAAAAAGGCCGCAAAAGCGGCCTTTTTTAATAACTTACTGAAGTAAATATCACTATTACTTCTTGCCGCGCAACTTCTGAATAAGATGAATCTGTGCAGCTGCTTCTGCGAGCTGTGCCAGCGCTTCGGCCTCTTCCATATCGCCTGTTTTGTCCTTAAGAGCCTGCTCTGCTCGCTTCTGTGCTTCCATCGCTGCCGCTTCATCAAGGTCATGGGCACGAACCGCAGTATCAGACAGAATCGTTACGACGTGTGGTTGTACCTCAAGAATACCGCCACTGACGTAAATAGACTCTTCTTCACCACCTTGTTTGGTAATACGTACTTCACCAGGCTTCAGCGGTGTAATCATCTGCGTGTGACGAGGATAGATACCCACTTCACCGCGAACTGCAGGTGCAATCACAACTTCAGCTGTTCCTGAGAACAGTTCGTGTTCAGCACTTACAATGTCAACATGCATGGTCATCGCCATAATTTTCTCTCTTAACCTTTTAGGCTAGTTAATTATAGACTCTTGGCCTTTTCTACTGCCTCATCAATGGTGCCCACCATGTAGAAAGCCTGTTCTGGTAAGTGGTCGTATTCACCGTCAACAATGCCCTTAAATGCAGCAATGGTGTCTTTCAGTGTGACATACTTACCAGGTGCACCGGTAAAGACTTCGGCTACCGCGAATGGCTGAGATAAGAAACGTTGAATCTTACGTGCACGAGATACAACCTGTTTATCTTCTTCAGACAGTTCGTCCATACCCAGGATCGCGATGATGTCTTTAAGTTCTTTATACTTCTGCAAGTTACCCTGTACTGCACGGGCCACGTTGTAGTGCTCTTCACCAATGACGTGTGGGTCAAGCTGACGTGAAGTTGAATCCAGTGGATCCACCGCTGGGTAAATACCAAGTTCCGCAACCTGACGTGAAAGTACCAATGTCGCATCAAGGTGAGCGAAGGTGGTCGCAGGTGATGGGTCAGTCAAGTCATCCGCAGGTACATAAACGGCCTGGAACGAGGTGATAGATCCGGTCTTAGTAGAAGTAATACGCTCTTGTAACAGACCCATTTCAAGGGCCAGGGTTGGCTGATAACCTACCGCTGAAGGCATACGACCTAACAGCGCAGATACCTCGGTACCGGCCAATGTATAACGATAAATGTTGTCGATGAACATCAGGATGTCACGGCCTTCATCACGGAAGTATTCCGCCATGGTCAAACCAGACAGGGCAACACGAAGACGGTTGCCAGGAGGCTCATTCATCTGACCGTAAACCATGGCCACTTTATCGAGTACACCGGCTTCCTTCATTTCATAGTAGAAGTCGTTACCCTCACGAGTACGCTCACCCACACCTGCGAATACAGACAGACCTTCCTGTTGAACCGCGATGTTATTAATTAATTCCATCAGGGTTACGGTCTTACCAACACCCGCACCACCGAACAGACCAATTTTACCGCCCTTAGCGATAGGCATAATCAGGTCAACAACCTTAATACCGGTCTCAAGTATCTCCAGTGAAGAGGCTTGCTCATCATAAGCAGGTGGCTTCCGGTGAATCGGCATAGTTTGCTCGGCACCAATTTCACCAGCATCATCAACGGGCTCACCGAGAACATTCATAATACGTCCAAGCGTCTTGGGGCCGACAGGTACGTTAATTGGTGCACCCGTATTGCTTACTGCAGATTCACGACGGATACCATCGGTTGAACCCATAGCAATAGTACGTACGACGCCGTCACCCAGTTGCTGTTGCACTTCGAGAGTTAGATCAAACTCATCAACCCTTAGTGCATCAAATACTTTAGGCATTGCATCGCGTGGAAATTCCACATCGATGACCGCGCCGATGATTTGTACGATTTGTCCAGCACTCATTTTGCCGTTCCTCTTAAACTTAAATTTTTAAAATCAGTAAATTCTTTAAACTGCCGCCGCGCCGCTAACGATCTCAGAAATCTCTTGAGTAATCGCAGCCTGGCGTGCCTTGTTATAAACAAGTTGCAGATCATTAATAAGTTCACCCGCATTATCAGTCGCCGCTTTCATAGCGATCATGCGTGCAGCCATTTCACAGGCAATGTTTTCAGTTACACCCTGGTATACCAATGATTCGATATAACGAACCATCAGACCATCAAGCACATCTTTCGCATCTGGCTCATAGATGTAATCCCAGTGATGTTTAAGTTCATCTTCTTCTTTGATCGATACAACCGGAAGTAATTGGTTAACACGTGGTTCCTGTGTCATGGTGTTTACAAACTCGTTGTAAGCAACATATAAGCGGTCAATCTTGCCTTCATTGTAGGCATCTAGCATGACCTTAACCGAACCAATTAAATCATTCACGGTTGGCGCATCACCCAGGTGACCTGCTTGCGAAACAATATCGCCCTTCATACGTTTGAAAAAGCCAGTCGCTTTGGTGCCGATCGTGCAGTAATCAACTTCTACACCCTGGTCAGACCATTCAATTATGCTCTTTAACACGGCCTTGAACTCATTTGTATTCAAACCACCGCATAGACCGCGATCAGTTGAAATAACAATATAACCAACGCGCTTAACTTCATCACGATCCAGCAAGTAGGGATGCTTGTATTCAGTATGCGCAAAGGCAAGATGATGAATCACCTGACGCATCTTGTCCGAATATGGACGAGATGCCGCCATGCGATCCTGAGCCTTACGCATCTTAGATGCCGCTACCATTTCCATGGCTTTGGTGATCTTTTGAGTATTCTGAATACTCTTGATCTTGGTGCGTACTTCTTTGCCGCTTGCCATGCTTAGTAAGTTCCTGTCTGCTTGAAGTTTTCTATTGCCGCTTTCATCTTGGCTTCAATGTCATCATTGAAGTCACCAGACTCATTGATACTATCAAGCAAGTCCTGATTATTAGATTTAAGATGCGCTTGCATTGCATCTTCGAAAGCAACAACTTTGTTTACGTCAACATCGTCGAGATAACCTTCGTTGGCTGCTAGCAATGAGAAGGCCTGTTCAGCAACACCCATTGGCTTGTACTGTGCCTGCTTCATCAATTCAGTTACACGCTGACCACGGTCAATCTGTTTACGAGTTGCTTCATCAAGGTCAGAAGCGAACTGAGCAAAGGCGGCCAATTCACGATATTGAGCAAGTGCCAGACGAATACCACCACCAAGTTTTTTAATAATCTTGGTTTGGGCAGCACCACCAACTCGTGACACTGACAGACCCGCGTTAATCGCAGGACGAATACCGGCGTTAAACAAATCCGACTCCAGGAAGATCTGACCATCAGTAATCGAGATTACGTTGGTGGGTACGAAAGCGGATACGTCACCGGCTTGCGTTTCAATGATAGGTAGTGCGGTTAGTGAACCGGTCTTACCTTTAACTTCACCATTCGTTAGCTTCTCAACTTCCTCGGCATTGATACGCGCAGCACGTTCTAATAGACGTGAGTGCAAGTAGAATACGTCACCAGGATACGCTTCACGACCAGGCGGACGACGTAACAATAGAGAAACCTGACGATAGGCCCAGGCCTGTTTGGTCAAGTCATCATAAATAATCAAAGCATCTTCACCGCGGTCACGGAAGTATTCACCCATGGCACAACCAGCATAAGGCGCAATGTATTGCATCGCAGCAGAATCAGCCGCGTTAGCTGCAACAATAATGGTGTGTTCCATCGCACCGAATTCTTCAAGCTTACGTACTACAGAAGCGACAGAAGAGGCCTTCTGACCAATCGCAACGTAGATACACTTAACGCCAGTACCGATCTGGTTGATGATGGCATCGATAGCAACAGCAGTTTTACCAGTCTGGCGGTCGCCAATAATCAATTCACGCTGACCACGACCGATGGGCACCATTGAGTCAACTGACTTCAGACCAATCTGAACTGGCTGGTCAACTGATTTACGTGCGATTACGCCCGGTGCAATTTTTTCAATCGGTGCACTTTGTTTAGAATCAACTGGGCCTTTACCGTCGATAGGCTGACCAAGTGAGTTCACTACACGACCAAGTAGTTCGGGGCCTGTTGGAACTTCAAGAATACGACCCGTACACTGAACCTTGTCACCTTCAGAGATGTGCTCATACTCACCCAGTACCACCGCACCCACAGAATCTTGCTCCAGGTTAAGTGCCATACCGAATGTGTTACCAGGAAACTCGATCATCTCACCGTACATTACGTCGGCCAGTCCGTGAATTCGAACCACGCCATCAGCGAGAGATACAACAGTTCCTTCGTTACGAGCTTCACTGACGACTTCAAAGCTCTCGACGCGCTTCTTAATCAGATCGCTAATTTCAGATGGATTTAATTGCATTTTTTAATCCTCAAATATAAATTCTGTTTATTGCAGCAGCATTGTTTCAAGCTTGCTTAATTGTCCACTCACCGAGCCATCGATAACCAGGTCACCGGCTCGCACGATAGCGCCGCCCAGTAAATTCTCATCGACTTTGGAAACCAGTGAAACATCACGACCCAAACGTTTTTTCAGGCCTTCTATTAAAGTCCCTTGCTGTGCTTCTGTTAATGGGAAGGCGGAGATAACTTCCGCTTCAACAGTTTTCTCTGCATCAGCACGTAGTTCGTTATATAACACTGCAATTTCGGGTAAGACATTTAAGCGCTTATTTTCGACCAGAACTTTTATAAAGTTCGTACCCATGTCGTTGAGTTGGTCGCCACATACTTCAATCATTAAGCGAGTTAATGTGTCTAGATCTATTTTCGGGTTGCTAACGTAGTCCTGCATCGCGTCGTCAGTGACAACAACTGCCGCGAAGCCCAGCATCTCCGACCACTTGGCCAGATCTTTCTGTTCTTGCGCCAGTCCGAAAGCAGCAACGGCGTAGGGACGAGCAATGGTACTTTTTTCTGCCATGTCTTTTTATGTCCCTTACAGCTGAGCAGCCAGATCTTTGATCAGGTCTTCGTTGGCCTTCTCGTCGATCTCTTTCTTCAGGACTTTACCAGCACCGGCAACGGCTAATGACACTACCTGGCCACGTAACTCTTCACGAGCGCGAGTAATATTCTGATCAATTTCAGCTTGCGCTGCGTGAACCAGACGTTCGCCTTCTGCCTTTGCATCGTTCTTGGCTTCATCAACAATTTCGGCCGCACGTTTTTCAGCATTACGAATTACGTCACCTGCCTGATCCTTTGCTTCTTTAAGAATCTCGACAGCACGTTGCTTGGCTAACTCTTCTTCGTATTGACCTTTCTCTGCAGCAGCCAGACCGTCAGCAATTTTATTGCGACGCTCGTGCAGTGCATTCATGATCGGTGGCCACACAAACTTCATGCAGAACCAGATGAAGAAAAAGAACGTGATGCTTTGTCCGATGAGCGTGAGATTAATGTTCATACGCTTTTCCTAATCAGTTTCTTAATCAATAAGGCTCTTAAGCAGCGGCACCTGGTGCAACAGCAAAGATCACGTAGAACGCCACACCAACAGCAATCATTGGAACCGCGTCAGTCAGACCCATCATGATGAAGAACTGTGTGCGAAGTAATGGAATCAATTCAGGCTGGCGAGCTGCGCCTTCCAGGAAACGTCCACCTAATACACCGATACCGATAGCTGCACCCAGGGCACCTAAACCCATCATTAGTGCGCCAGCAATAAATAGCGTTGCTTGTACTTCGTTCATTGTTTTCTCCTATTTCAAAAATCTAAAAATTAAAAATCTGTTATTAATGTTCTTCAGCAACCTGATAGGCCATGTCCATATAGACAATCGCCAGGGTCATGAAGATGAATGCTTGTAACGTAATAATAAGGATGTGGAAGATGGCCCAACCCAACTGCAGGAAACCACCGAAGATACCCATTGCCCAACCCGCGCCATAAAGCAGCGCAATCAGTATGAAGATCATTTCACCGGCATACATGTTGCCGTAAAGACGTAGCGACAGTGAAAGAGGTTTTGCAATCAACGATACAAATTCCAAAACAAAGTTAATCGGAATAAAGAGTATCTTAAGAACAATATTATTCGAGCTAAATGGATGTAACGTTAGCTCACCCGCAAAGCCACCCACACCTTTGATCTTGATGCTGTAGTAAAGCATTAAGGCAAATATCGCAAACGACATACCAAAGGTCGCATTTGGATCCGTTGATGGAACAACCTTGAAATAAACATGATGAGGATCGACACCAAAAAATGCCTCGCCAATCATACCGGCAAGGTAGGGCAGCCAATCAACAGGCACCAGGTCCATGAAGTTCATCAGGAACACCCAGATGAAAATTGTCAGCGCCATTGGTGCAACTAAATCGTTTTTAGCAGTGAATGAACCACGTACCGAGGTATCGATAAATTCGCAGACCCATTCAACGAAATTTTGTAAACCAGAAGGAGTATCAACCGAAGCTTTTTTGGCCGCCTTACGGAACAACCAGATAAATAGGATACCCAAAGAAATGGACCAGAACATCGTGTCCACATGAATTGCGTTGAAGCCCATTGCTGAAGCTTCAGCACCACAATGTGCAAACTGCCAACCGGCTTCTTGAACTGCTGGTGCACCTTCACAAAGCTGTTTACCAACAGCAGATGCAGGCATATCGCCATAGGTCCAGTTTGTTAGATGGTGTGTAATATACTGCGCAGAGGTTTGTTCACTCGCCATTGGTTAAATTATTCCAAAAAGTTTTAAAATTCTTTTTTCTCTCTCCCCTCAATCAAGGGGGGAGAGAGAGGCTTTATGTCACACCGGCGCTGACTCAGCGGCCTGGTGAACGAGGTGCATAACCTCCAGCAAACATAAAGCCCAAATAAGCCACGATAAAACCGATTAGTACGCCCAGGGCATCCAGTTTCAGATACCCCATCCCAAAGGCCAGCAAGACAATCATGGCGCCTATCTTGAGTACTGCGCCTTTAAAGGCCTCAGTTGCCGCATTCGCCTGTCCCGCGATTGGGTCGCCAATCTTATCGCCATTGGCGTCATTTGTGGTGACGATCTTTAGCAGCCGCCAACCATGTAAACCTGTACCTATGCTGGTAACGGCACCGCCGTAAACCAGGTGTAGCGCAAAACTGGGCGACTTCACCAGTAGTGCAACTATGGCAGCAACCACCGTTAGCGCTACCTGTATCAGGAGTGTTTTGCGAAGTGTGACTCTTAGGCTGTCTCTGGCTTCCAACATGGTCAAAAAGTCTTACAAAAGCAGCCCAAAACGCAAGCTATCAGGGCCGCGAAGTATATAAGTTCGAGCTGAGAGGGTCAATCAGACACCCTAAAATTAAGCGCATTTTTCAGCTTAAATTTTGACTGGGACATTTATCGGAAAATGGCTGTAAATCGGGAGAAAAACCCAGCTTTTTACCCGGAATAGCACCCCGATTAAATTGAGAATTTTGCGCTACTTGATGTGCTCGAGGATGCCATCGAGCTCATCCATGGAGTTGTAGTTGATAATGAGCTTACCCTTGCCACCTTTACTGGCCTGGAAGTGGACTTTGGCGCCCAATTTCTCGGACAAATCTTGCTCGAGGCGTTCTGTGTCTGGATCCTTGATTTTGACCGTACTGGGCTTAGAGGTATCAGGCGAGCCAATCTTCCTCACCAACTTCTCTGTTTCACGGACTGATAAGCCCTTGTGCTCAACTTCCTGAGCAGCCTTGAACTGGGCACCGCCACGCAGACCCAGCAGGGCACGGGCATGACCCATCTCTATTACACCTTTCTCGAGCATCGCCTTAACGCCAGGTTCGAGGTTGAGCAGGCGCAGCATATTGCTGACTGCCGCACGGGAACGTCCCACTGCCTCGGCAGTTTGCTCGTGAGTGAGCCCAAACTCATCAATCAGTCGATTTAAGGCAGCGGCCTCTTCGATGGGATTTAGCTGCTGGCGCTGGATATTCTCAATCAAGGCCATTGCCATCGCAGCTTGATCATCAACATCGCGAATAACCGTTGGCACCTGATGTAACCCGGCTAGTTGTGCCGCACGCCAACGTCGCTCACCGGCAATCAGTTCAAAACGACCTGGACTGGATAATTTCGGACGCACCACGATGGGCTGGATAACGCCCTGGGCTCGAATCGAGTCAGCTAACTCCTGCAACGCCTCTTCATTAAAATCTGCACGTGGTTGGTAAGGGCTACGATCAACCAGGTCGACCGCAATCTCCTGCAGGCCTACTTGCGACGTGCTTGAGTCAGCAGGTTTTGTATCCGCTTTATCTGACAGTGCACTGCTACCAAGCAGAGCATCCAGTCCCCGTCCGAGTCCTCGTTTCTTCATAGTATTCGCTTACGTGTTAGTTAACTGACATTGCCAACCAACGTGGCATCTTCATGTTTGCGTAGGATCTCACCCGCTAAAGCAAGATAGGCTAGAGCACCACGGGATGACTTGTCGTATTGAATCACAGGGATACCATGACTGGGTGCCTCTGCGAGACGAACATTACGAGGAATCACGGTGCGATACACTTTCTGTGGAAAGTGCACTAACAGTTGACCAGAGACATCGTTCGCCAGGTTATTACGTGGGTCAAACATGGTCCGCAACAAACCTTCTACCTGTAATTCTGAATTGACCGTCGCCTGAATCTGGTTGACTGTTTCTAGCAATGCAGTCAAACCTTCCAACGCATAGTACTCGCACTGCATTGGAATCATCACTGACTGTGCTGCTACCAACGAATTCAGAGTCAACATGTTTAACGAAGGGGGACAATCGATCAGGATATAATCGTATGTGTTTTTTGCTTTTTCCAACGCACTACGCAAACGGCTTTCGCGATCCTGGAATTCAATCAAAGATACTTCCGCGGCGGTTAAATCACCATTGGTTGGCAAGATATCGTATTCAGCATCTTCAGAACGAACGATTGCTTCCTCAACTGTGCACTCACCTAATAAAACATCACAGGTAGTTCTTTCCAGTTGGTTTTTGTTAATACCCGAACCCATGGTCGCGTTGCCCTGCGGGTCCATATCAACTAACAAAACGTTACGCTTGGTGGCTGCCAACGAAGCAGCCAGGTTGATGCATGTGGTTGTCTTACCGACTCCACCTTTTTGATTTGCTATGGCAATGATTTTGCCCATTTTCCTCACCCTACGATATTCATTCCATTTTGGGCGACCCGTTCAGACCTCTGGTCTGATTAGTATTAGGTGTCGCTCCGCATCGAGATCAGGTACTTCCAGCTCAATAACCTCAAGATCTGTGGCTGGCTCCAGGCTCGATATTTCATCAGTAGGATAACGCCCTTTCATAGCGATCAACAGGCCTTTTTTCACACAAAACCTGGATGTTTTTTGTACAAATTCATTCAGACTGGTGAAGGCCCGGCTAACCACTGTGTCCATGCCCTGATCTGGCTGATAATTTTCTACACGACTGGTTATGACCTCAACATTAGCCAATTTTAGCTCCATCACTACCTGGCTCACAAAGCGAGTCTTTTTCGCATTGCTATCGAGCAAGAAGAAACTCCGCTCGGGCATTAACATCGCCAAGGGCAGGCCGGGGAATCCTGGTCCAGTCCCGACATCCAAAATTCTTTGTCCTTGCAGGTAGGGTGCAATGATGAGGCTATCCAATATATGGTGACTCAACATCTGCTTCTCGGATCGAATTGCGGTCAGGTTGTAGGCCTTGTTCCACTTCTGCAACAATTCGAGGTAAGCCTGTATCTTGTTCGAAAGCTCTGCTGATACATCAAAGGGCAATTTCGCTAAACAGGTTTCAATTGAATCATTATCCATCTGCGTAGTTTAACCGAATGGTTATTTTGTACATCTGTATATACAAAAAAAGCGGGCTAATAGCCCGCTTTTGCTAATCAACGAATTGGAAGTTAGTCTTTGCCAACCGCCTTGCTAGTCAGTTTATTCAAAGCTCCTGTCATTTTGTTGAAGACAGGATCTTTATCGCTAATACCGTGACGTTTCTTAAGATAAGCAGGATCGTTATAAACCAACCAAACCTGTCCCTTCGCATCTTTATAGGCTAATGCCTTCATCGGCAGATCGATACCAATTTCCTGGTTGCTTGCCATTAACGGTGAACCCATTTTTGGATTACCAAATATTAAAATTTCGGTATCGCGTATTGGTACACCCGCACCCTCGGCTTTCGCACCATGGTTCCAACGAACCGCAATGCCGATACCTTTTTTCTTGAGAACATTCTCGAGGCGATCGAGAGTAACTTTAACTGAGTGCGCACTCTTCTTTTTAATCAGACCATCGCCACCGGCAAGTGCCGTCGTGCTAAAAAATGCGCATAATAAAATAATCGCTGTCCGTTTTAACATTGTTATTTCTCCTCCAGATTTATTTATTCTTAGCCTTGATAGCTACATTCCGTTTACTTTGGCCCGCCCCCACAGAATCGCTTTCGAATTTTTTACACGTTATCACACTCTTAACGTACAGGAACAGTATTACATTTCTTCGACTATGGGCGTCGACATCAGTTCACTGTTTGCGAAACTATATAGAGACAAAAAACAGCCTAGGCTAATTTTCTATTTTCTACCAACTTGCGTTTTTTTAGATGGACTAAAAGTATGGAGATTGCAGCAGGGGTAATACCTGGAATGCGGGCAGCCTGGCCAATTGTTTCTGGTTTAATTCTCGCCAACTTTTCAGCAACCTCTGCTGACAGACCAATGACCTGATCATAGACAAGATCATCCGGCATGCGTGTAGCTTCATGACGTTGATGTTTAGCAATCTCATCGTGCTGACGATCGATATAACCAGCGTACTTAGCCTGAATTTCCAGTTGCTCGATTATCTTGTCATCTTCGATCACATCGTCCAGGCCAGCCAGCTCGGCGATGTCTTTATAACTTACACCTGGGCGGCGTAACACTTCCCAAAGTCGTGCTTCACGTGAAAGAGGCTTCTCTAAAACCCTGGCCTCAACTTCTTGATCGACTTTACCAGGGTGTACAAAGGTTTCGTGTAGGCGTTGTTGCTCACGTTCGATCGCTTCGCGCTTTTTACTAAACGCCTGCCAACGTTTTTCATCGATCAAACCAAGCTCATGTGCTTTTTCAGTTAGACGTAAATCGGCATTGTCCTCACGCAACAATAAGCGATACTCGGCGCGAGACGTAAACATACGATAAGGTTCATTGGTACCACGTGTAATTAGATCATCGATCAAGACACCCACATAGGCTTCATCGCGGCGCGGTAACCATGAATCTTTTTCCTGGATCTTAAGTGACGCATTCATTCCTGCAATCAAACCTTGCGCGGCAGCTTCCTCATAACCTGTCGTGCCATTTATCTGACCCGCAAAAAACAGGCCGCTAATAAAATTAGTCTCTAAGGACGGTTTAAGATCGCGCGGATCAAAGAAGTCATATTCAATGGCATAACCGGGACGCGTAATGTGTGCATTTTCAAAACCCTTTATCGAACGTACAAATTCATACTGCACGTCAAAAGGCAGGCTGGTTGAAATGCCGTTCGGATAAACTTCTGTGGTAGTTAATCCTTCCGGCTCAACAAAGATCTGATGTGCATCGCG
>Ga0316205_10002733_pt1 | contig 17795 bp, 16 predicted proteins | sample 3monthpyrite_MG_FD_204941 | JGI IMG/M metagenome (GOLD analysis project Ga0316205, IMG submission 204941) | Microbial mat bacterial communities from mineral coupon in-situ incubated in ocean water Damariscotta River, Maine, United States -... | ecosystem: Environmental > Aquatic > Marine >... | reverse complement strand
CTTCACATAAAGTGCGGCCAGCCAAAGCCCCCTGCCATCGGCGTTTTTTCCAATGCTTGCAGCTTTCAGCCCGGATGCACTCCGTCGGTGGTGACTGTATTTCGGCACAAGTTTATTCGTTAAGCCACCCGTAACATTTTGCCTCTATCCCTGACTTTGGGTGAGTTAAAAAGGTGGTGGAGATGAGTGCGCGCAACGATGTCGCGCCTATCATCATCAAGAAGAAGAAAATTATCGCCGGTGGCGGGCATCATGGAGGTGCCTGGAAAGTCGCCTACGCTGACTTCGTGACGGCAATGATGGCCTTCTTCCTGTTGATGTGGCTTTTGAATGCGACGACAGAACAACAACGCAAAGGTTTGGCGGACTATTTCAGCCCGACCATCCCGATCAACCGGATTTCCGGCGGTGGGGATGGTGAGTTTGGCGGCAGTAGCGTCTTTTCCGAAGAGGTCCTGCCGCAGAACGGCACCGGGGCCACAAACCAGCGCCCGACGGAATCGCAACAGGCCCGTGGCGAGATGGGGGTCAGCGCGGAAGGAACCGCCGAAGATAAAAAGGCCGAAACAGACGCCCTCAAAGCTCTGGAAGAAACTCTGACTGGCCGGGCCGGCGAAAGCACTGTGTCGCGCGAAACCCGCCGACACATCCTGACTAGGGTCACCGATGAGGGGCTGGTTATCGAGCTGTTTGATCTGGAAGGGTCTGAACTTTTTGAACGGGGATCGGATACACCAACCGCCCTTCTGAAGGAACTGGCTGAACTGGTATCATCGGTTGCTGCGTTGGTTGAAAATGGGATCGCGGTCGAAGGGCATACCCGCGCCGAACCCGTGGTTCTGAAAACCAACCCAACCTGGGATTTGTCCACAACACGCGCCAATCGAATGCGCCAGATGCTGCAACTGGGTGATCGAACCAATAACAAGGTACAACGGGTCACGGGCCATGCCGATCGTGAACCGGTGGTGCGCAATCCAATGGCCGTCCGGAACAACCGGCTGGAGGTGATCCTGCTCAGATCAAACCAGTAGAGGAAATAGAAAGCATTTTAATTGTTAGCCCGCTGTTAAAGGCGCGCCTGTAATTCTGTGTGTCGAAACCAATCGATGCAGCAGAAAGGCGTATCTATGACAATTTCCTCTTCGTTGAATGCAGGTGTAGCGGGTTTGCAGGCCAACGCGACGCGGCTGGCAGCCATCTCAGACAATATCGCGAACTCGGCAACCTACGGCTACAAACGGGTGGAGACTGATTTTCAGTCTTTGGTCATATCCGGCGGCGGCGGCAGCTATTCTGCCGGGGGTGTGCGCAGTTCCACACAAAGACTGATCGATGAAAGCGGGTCTCTGGTGTCGACCTCGAATCCAACCGATCTGGCGGTGCGTGGCCGCGGCATGTTGCCTGTCGCCAAGGCCAGCGAGGTGGAAGTGGGCAATGGCGGCGCACAAATGCTGCTGACCAGTACCGGATCTTTCCGCACCGATGACGAGGGCAAGCTGGTTACCGAATCGGGCCTTGTTTTACTGGGCTGGCCGGCTAATCCTGATGGAACTGTGCCAACCTTCCCGCGTGACACGGCCGATGGGCTGGAGCCTGTTCAGATCAACGTCAACCAGCTGACTGGTGAGCCGACAACCCGGATGGACCTGGGCGTGAACCTGCCCGCGACCGAAACAGAAGCCGGTTCACCGGGAACACCCCAGCAGCTGTCGGTTGAGTATTTCGACAATCTGGGTAAATCCGAAAACATCCAGATTGAATTCACGCCCACGATCCCTGGCACCGGGTCGTCCAATGAATGGACGATGATCGTCTCGGATTCGGCACAGGGTGGCGCGACGATCGGGGAATATACACTGACCTTCGATGATGCGCGCGCCTCGGGCGGGACGCTGTTGAGCGTCGCAACCGTATCGGGCGGGGCATATGACCCGGTTTCTGGCAGCCTGATCGTCAACGTTGATGGCGGTCCGATGGAAATCGGTATTGGCCAGATCGGCGTCGCCGATGGCCTGACGCAATTGTCCGACAGCTTTGCGCCTCTCTCGATTTCCAAGGACGGCTCGCCGGTTGGCAACATGACGTCGGCGATGGTTGATGAGAACGGGTTTGTCCACGCCTCGTTCGACACCGGGATCACGCGGATCATCTATCAAGTGCCGCTGGTCGATCTGCCCAATCCCAATGGCATGGTGTCACTGGATCAACAAACGTATCTGCCATCTCCTGACAGCGGATCGTTCTTCCTGTGGGATGCGGGCGATGGTCCAACCGGCGATGTGGTGGCCTTCGCGCGCGAAGAATCCTCCACGGATGTCGCAGGCGAGCTGACGGATATGATTCAGACCCAGCGGGCTTACTCATCCAACGCCAAGGTCATCCAGACCGTGGATGAGATGCTTCAGGAAACGACCAATATCAAACGATAACAGTTGTTTAATCCCCACCCCCTCGTAACAGGAAGGCCCTGCCATGAGTATTTCAAGCGCCCTGTCCAGCGCAGTCAGCGGGTTGGCCGCGTCCTCCCGCGCTGCTGAGGTTGTGTCGTCCAATCTGGCCAATGTTCTGACCCCTGGTTACGGCCCCAGACAGCTGGAACTTGAAACGCTCGGCTATGGGGTGCCCGGGGTGGGGATCACCGGAATCACGCGGGTGGTCGATCAGGGCATCATCGCGGATCGCCAAGCAGCCGGAAGTGAACTGGCATATGCCGACACGCGGGCCCGGTTCTTGTCGGATATCGCGCGTGTCATCGGCACGCCCGATGACCCCGCCTCGCTGAGTGGGCGACTGGCCGCGTTTGAAGCCAGCTTGGTCTCGGCATCGGCCAACCCTGATGACCCCTCCAGCCTTCAAAATGCAGTGCTGCGCGCGGGCGAGTTGGTCGGGAGCCTCAACACCGCATCATCCCAGGTTGAGCGCCAACGCACCGCGGCAGACGGGCAAATCGCCCGCGCCGTGGAAGATACAAACACCTTGCTGGGTCAGATTCGCGAGATCAACATCCGGATCGCCAATCATGGTACATCTGATCACCGCGCGGCGACCTTGCTGGATCAGCGACAGGGTCTTGTAGATCAGTTGTCCGAGTTCGTTCCGGTGCGCCAGGTCCCAAGGGATAACGGAACCGTCGCGCTATTCACACCGGGTGGGGCCATCCTTCTGGATGGAAACGCAGCCACGCTCGATTTTGCCCCGTCCAATGTGGTCGCCCCGCATATGACCCTTGGAAACGGGCTTTTGTCAGGCCTGACAATCAACGGTGTCAATGTGCCCCCGTCAGGGTCCAACAGTCCGATTGGCGGTGGCAAGCTCTCGGCCCTGTTCAGCATTCGCGACGATCTGGCCGTGGACATGCAGACCCAGTTTGATGCCGTATCCCGCGATATGATCGAACGTTTCCAACAGGCCGGGCTTGATCCCACCCGCGCACCGGGTGATCCGGGCCTTTTCACCGATGCAGGCGCGGCCTTTGATCCTCTCAATGAAGTTGGCATTGCCGGGCGGATCAACGTGAATACCGCGGTTGATCCCGATCAGGGTGGCGCATTCTGGCGACTGCGCGACGGCCTGGGCGCAACCGTTCAGGGGCCTGCCGGGAATGGTACGCTTCTGTCACAGCTGACCTCGGCTCTCAGCGCGGGGCAATCCCTTGCCTCTGGTGATCTGGGGGGTGTGGCACGACCTGCGGCAGGTCATTTTGCAACGCTGACCTCGCGTCTGGCCCAAGACCGGCTGACCCTGGATCAATCGCTTAGCTTTGCGACCGCTCGCCAGTCCGAGCTGGCCGAGATTGAGCTGCAAAATGGCGTGGATTCGGACGCTGAACTGCAACGTCTTCTGGTAATCGAGCAGGCCTACAGCGCCAATGCCCGCATGATCCAGACCATCGACGATATGATGCAAACCCTGCTGAGGATTTAAGCCATGACCGTGAATTCAATTGGTGATCTTGCACAAGCTTTTACCCTGCGCCGTCAAAGTTCTGTCCTGAAACAGCAGATGGAGCGGCTCACCCAGGAGCTGTCCAGCGGTGTCACATCCGATGTCACGCGCCACTTGTCTGGCAATTTCCTGCAATTGTCGGACGTGAAGCACAAGCTTGAGGTGCTCGACAGCCAACGGGTTGTTGCCGAACGCGGCCGCATTGACACCGGAATCATGCAATCCGCCCTGCAGAAATTTCAGTCCGAAGCTGAAACGCTGAGCACCAGCGGACTGACCATCGGCTCTTCGCAGACCACGACCATTGTTTTGGATTTTGCCAATGAGGCACGGTCCTCTCTTGCGTCAATGATCTCGGCCTTGAACACCCATGCCGGCGGGCGCACCCTTTTCTCCGGAGACGATGTAACGGCCGCGCCCATCGTGCCGGTCGACGACGTGATGACAGCCCTCAGCGCGGCCGTGGCCGGTGCCGCAACGGGTGCAGACGTCACCACCGCGATGGACGCCTTCTTCGACACGCCCGGCGGCGATTTTGAAACGCTGATCTATCGGGGCGGTACTGCGTCGCGTGCCTCGTACCCTCTGGGGGAAGGTGAATCCGTAACACTTGATCTGCGGGCCGACGATGCCGCACTTCGCTATGTTCTGAAACAGGCGGCGATCGGTGCAGTTCTGGACGATCCGGGCACAACATTATCTGACATAGACAAGCGCGCTCTGACCTACCGCGTCGGGGAAAACCTGCTGTCTGGCCAGGATCGGATAACCAAGATCCGGGCCGACCTGGGATTTGCCGAAGGCCGGATTGATCGTGCCGCCACACGTATCTCCGCCGAAATGTCCGGTCTGAACATGGTCCAGGCCGAATTGCTGAGCATCGATCCCTTCGAGACCGCGTCTGATCTTGAAACCGTCCAGCTGCGGCTTGAGACGCTCTATACACTCACATCGCGCATGTCGCGCCTCAACCTGGTGAATTTCCTGTCATGATCCTGTCCCGTCTCATCGCTGCCCTCGGCCTCGCCCTTGTTCTGATCACCCCGCACAGCGCCGCCAGCCAGATCCGCATCAAAGACCTTGTTGAATTTGACGGGGTGCGGGGAAATGACCTCGTAGGATATGGGCTAGTTGTTGGGTTGAATGGTACAGGCGACGGGTTACGCAATGCGCCGTTCACCGAAGAGATCATGTCGAACATTCTCGAACGGTTGGGGGTAAACGTTACCGGTGAACAGTTTCGCCCCAAAAACGTTGCAGCCGTTTTTGTCACGGCCAGCCTGCCGCCTTTCGCGCGCGCCGGCAGTCAGATCGATGTGACGGTTTCGGCGATTGGGGACGCGAAAAGCCTGCTGGGCGGCACATTGGTCATGACACCTCTGAATGCCGCCGATGGTCAGATCTATGCTGTGTCCCAGGGCACTATCATCGCCGGGGGGGCCGTGGCCGAGGGGGCCGCCGCCGGGGTTGTGCAGGGCGTGCCGACATCCGGCGTCATCCCCGCTGGTGCCCGGGTCGAGCGCGAGTTGGATTTTGATTTTGCGTCACTCGATACCTTGCGACTGGCGCTGCGCGAACCCGATTTTACCACCGCGGGCCGGATCGAAACTGCAATCAACCAATCTTTCGGCCGGAATGTTGCGATCATGTTGGATTCCGGCACTGTTCGGCTCAGCGTAGGGTCGACGAATGCACGATCTGCCGCCCACATGATTGGGCGGATCGAAAACCTTCTGGTCGAACCTGAACGCAAGGCGCGGGTTGTTGTAGATCAACGTTCCGGAACAATCGTGATGGGTCAGGAAGTGCGCATTTCGCGTGTGGCCGTGTCGCAGGGCAATCTGACGCTGCGGGTCGAAGAGGCCCCGATTGCGGTTCAGCCCAACCCGTTTGCCGAAGGTGAAACAGTCATCGTGCCGCGCACAAATGCTCAGATTGAGGAAGAGCCCGGCACCGGGCTGGCTGAGGTACCCGGCGGCACCTCACTGGCAGAAGTGATTGCCGGGTTGAATGCACTTGGTGTGTCGCCGCGCGACATGATCGACATCCTGAAAAGCATCAAGGCGGCAGGTGCCCTGCATGCCGAGTTCGTGGTGCGGTGAGCAACCCATCCGAAATTTGATAACAATGGCGAACCGCGGTTTGGTGCGATGACGCTTCCAGCCGTACGCATCGGAGCGAATCATGGCCGCGACATCCATCAACCCCGCAAACAAGAACAGCGCCACAGGTGGAACAGTCCCATCCATCGGTTGGAAGGATTGCTGTCAGTGAAGCGGTGTCAGGACACTTTGAAGTCAAAGAGGACAAGGCGGCGAAGGCCAGGCTCGTTCGGCTCTAGAAGTACCCGCGAACCAGGCTGTCGGCGATCAGACGCCATCCATCGGCAATCACGAAGAAGGCCAGTTTGAAAGGCAGTGAGACAACCACCGGCGGCACCATCATCATCCCCATCGACATCAGGATGGCGGCAACGACAAGATCAATGATCAGGAACGGAAGAAAGATCAAAAAGCCGATCTGAAAGGCGCGCGAAATCTCGGACAAAAGAAAGCTGGGCACCAGCACTGATAGCGGGGCGTCGGCCCCCTGCGCCATCTGGGCACCATCAGGTCGCAGGGCTGCCATTGAAGCAAGTGTTTCCGCATCAACGCGGCCAGCCATGAAGGCGCGAAACGGCTCGAGCGCGCGCTCGATACCAGTCTCGACGGGAAATTCATCGTTCAATAACGGAGCGACGCCCTGTTCCCATGCGGCCATAAAGACCGGCTCCATCACGAAATAGGTCAGAAACAACGCCAAGCTGATGATCAGCATATTGGGCGGGGATTGCTGCAGACCAATACCTTGCCGCAGGATCGACAGCACCGTCACCATGAACGGAAAGCAGGTGATCATGATCGCCAGCCCGGGCGCAAGGCTGAGCACCGTGATCAGAAGGATCAACTGAATCGTGCGGGTCGACAGGCTGGCGTCATCACCCAGAGAAATCGAGATGTCCTGGGCCATGGCAGGTGGGGCAGCCAGGAAGAGGCCCGCCAGTATCGCAATTAGGAGAAGGGGTCGGATCATCCCAGGCCGTCTTGCAAATCAGCCACCTCGATCAGGCGGACAGCCAGTTGTCCGGCCTGCTCACCTTCAAGCTCTTCCAGCTCGCCCCGTGCGACAAGCCGGTCACCGACATAAAGCTCGACCGGATCTTCAACCCGCTTGTCCAATGGCAAGACCGAATCGCGCCCGAGCTTTAACAGGTCGCGGATCAGGGGACGCGCTTTGCCAACCGAGATGGTGATTTCAATCGGGACCGACGAGAAAGGGTTCGCGGCGTCACGCGACGTATTGGCCTCGGGTATATGAGTGGCTTCATCGGTCATGCTGTTTCCTTCTGGTTTTCATCAAAAAAGCCCGTCATCGTTTGCCCGATCGTGGCCAGCACACCGCTCAGATCAATCTCGCGCTCGTGGGTGCCGAAGCGGACAAAAACCTGCCCTTCGCCAAGCGAGGGTTCCTCGATGACGGTTATGGGCATGGCCGGGTCATCACCCAAAACCGACTCCAGCGTGGTGGCATTGGCTGGCGCGGTGACCAGCTCGATCGGTTGCGGACCCAGATCGCGGGCCATTTCGTGCACCTGCTCGACCAGTTGAGCGCCCAATGTCTGGCGCATCAACTCGGGCAGGATGGTTGTCGATATCTGCTCCAAAAGCGGGCGCAGTGAAGCCAGCACTGCTGAGTAGGCCTCGCCATAGGTAAAGGACAGATCCTGCAGATTCTGGGCAAAATCGCTCGACACGCGCCGCGTATCATCTTCGGCAGCTTTCGACGAATCGTCCCAACCGGCCTGGTAGCCTTTTTCAAACGCCTCCAGCCGCTGTTCTTCCAGCGAGACATCGGTCAGTGACACCGGTTTCCCGCGCGCGTAGGCCCCGAAATCTTCCAATAGGTGGGAAATGCCCATCACACTTTCTCCTCTTCGCCTTCAAGCCAGTTGCGCAAGATTTCGACAGTCTCTTCCTGCCGTTCGCCGATCAGACTCCGCAAACGATCCACGGGATCTTCTCCGGACTGGCGCAGATCAGGCAGGGTGCTGCGCCCGTCCACATCCGACGCGGCAATCAGGGCCATGCTGTCGGGATCGCGGGCTTCATCATCAATTTCTCCGGTAAGCGCCGGCAATTCCGACATCGCGTCGGACGGGGTAGGCGCCGACACTACAGGTGGCGGTGCCAATTGAGACAGAGGTTCCTGAACCGGACGACCGAGCAGCGGGCGGATGACAAACAGACCCAGGATCAATGCCACAATTGCCAGAACAGCGGCTTGAATGATCGACATCACGTCAATCGCCATGCTGTTCAGCCACGACACTTCGGCCGCCGTTCCGATCGGACCGGCCAATTCAAATTGCATGGTTTTAAGGGTAATCACATCGCCGCGTTCTTCGTTAAAGCCAACAGCCGAGGCAACCAATTCGCGCAGCGCGCCCAGCTCTTCCTCGGAGCGCGGCTCGAACGTGCCTGCCCCTGTCTCGTCTGTCGCCACGGTCCCGTTCACCAGGACGGCCACGGTCAGCCGTTTGATCGCTCCGGGCGCTTGAGTAATCTCGCGCTCGGTCTGGGACACTTCGTAATTTACCCGCTCGCGGGTCTCGCTGGTCTGGCTTGAGGAACTGTCGCTGCCCCCGGCGTCTCCCTGGGGCAGGTTCGAGGCAACGGTGACATCGCTGCTGCCCTGATCCGAGGCCGAGTTCGAGCGTTCTTCGGTATCAATACTGACGGCCACGCGGCTTTCCGGATCAATCCGTCGCTCTCTGATCGATTCGGTGCGGGTCACCGTATCCACACTCACCTCAACCACGGCATTTCCAGGGCCCACGCGGGCCTCAAGCAGGCGTTCCACCTTTTGGCGAATCGCATCCGAACGATCATCAGCAGTGTTGGCCGGAGCCTCTTCCATTCCGCCGATCAATCCACCCTGGCTGTCGATCACCGACACGTCTTCGGGTGTCAGGCCAGTCACCGCCGACGCCACCAGAAACTGAAGGGCGCGGGCGTGTTTGGTGGTGATGCCGCCATCACTCGCGGTTAACGCAACCGATGCTGTAGGCTGCACATTACGTTGAAACGGATTCGTGCCGGTGCTGGCGATATGTACCCGCGCAGCGCTGACCAACGGGTGCGAGACAATGGTGCGAGCCAGTTCACCCTCTTTTGCGCGCCAATATGCGGCATCAAACATCTGCGATGTGGTGCCAAAGCCGGTCAACCCGTCCAGCAATTCATACCCCTTGCTGGAATTCGCAGGCAGCCCTTCGCTGGCCAGGGTCATGCGCAATTCATCGCGCCGGGCTGATTCGACAAAAATCGATCCGCCGCGCACATCATAGGCCACGCCGCGCTGTTCCAGCGCACTGACCACCTCACCCGCCTGGCCGCTTTCCAAGCCTGCATAAAGCAGAGTCAAGCTGGGCGATGACGCCATGCGTGCAAGGGCCAGAACGGCTGCGAACATGGCGATGGTGGCCAGGATAATGACCGTCCGTTTGCGCGTATCCAGCGCCAACCAGAGAGTTGCGATCTGCTGCAATTTCTTTGCCTCCTCATCCACGACGTTCTGCCGTGCTGTGAAGTCATCTTTCGCTGATCAGGCTTAACAATCGGTTAGTTCCTACCGGTCTATAGTCATGGAAACGAACACACAGGTGGCGACATGGCTAACGACAAGGAACCCGAAGACGCCCCGCCTAAGCGGTCTTCCAAATTGTCCCTGATCATCGGACTTGTCCTGGCGCTTGCCGGGGCGGGAGGCGGATTCTACGCGGTGCAATCCGGTCTGCTCTTCGGGGGCGATTCGCAAGCTGAGAGCGGGGAAGATGGGTATGACACGTCTAAAATGGCCAGAATGACAAACTTGCCGGATGTCGTCTTTGTCCCGGTTGAACCGATTGTTATTTCACTGAGCGGGCAAGGCGGCCATCTGCGGTTTCGCGCGCAGCTTGAGGTTCAAAGCGGCTATCAAAGCGAAGTTGAGACATTGATGCCCCGGGTTGTGGATGTTCTGAACAATTATCTGCGCGCGCTTGAGGTTGAAGATCTGGCCAACACCAGTTCGCTTTCGCGTCTGCGCGCGCAAATGCTGCGCAGGGTCCAGATCGTCACCGGCGGCGGGCGTGTGAATGACCTTCTGATCATGGAATTTGTACTGAACTGAGGACGCAAAACATGGAACTGATTGCTGATATTCTGCTGGTTGCCGGAGCTTTGGGTGCCGGGTTTTATTGCTACATTCTGGCCCGGCGGCTGAGCCGGTTCAACGATCTGGAAAACGGTGTTGGCGGGGCCGTGGCGGTGCTCTCGGCGCAGGTTGATGATCTGACGAAGACTCTGGAAGCGGCCAAGAACACCGCAGGCGCATCCACCTCATCACTGGAAGGGCTAACAGACCGGGCCGAGGGCGTGGCCAAGCGGTTGGAACTGCTGGTGGCCTCGATGCATGATCTGCCGGATATGGCACGCGTGTCTGAACCGCCTGCCCCACCTGTTTCCAAACCACAGGCCGCGCCAAAAGCGCCAGCGCCCGAGACACCACCAACCGGCCCGGTCTTCAAACGTCACAGGGAGGCCGCGGAATGATATTCAAAACCGGAAAATCGCAGCGCAAAGGCCGCAATACCGGACGCGGTGCATTGGTGATGGTGGCCGCCCTTTTGATCAGTTCGGCTGTTTTGCGCATGGGCGATAGTGCTGGTCAGGCCCTTGCCCTTGCACCCGAAGAGATGGCGGTCAGCGCCCTTGATCCGGCATCCACGCATGCCGCTTGTTCCGCTCCGGAAGATCTTGAACCGATGCTGGCTGCGTTCCAGAAGCGCGAGGCCAGGATCGCCGAGCAGGAAAGCGCAATTCGCAACCGTTTACAGGCCCTGAGCGTTGCCGATGAAGAGATTGAGAAAAAGCTGGCCGCCCTGACCCGGGCCGAGATTGATCTTCGCCAGACAATCGCGCTGGCCGATACGGCCGCCGAGGGGGATCTGGCACGTCTGACCAAGGTATATGAGACGATGAAGCCCAAACAGGCAGCAGCGCTTTTCGAGGAAATGAACCCCGAATTTGCCGCCGGGTTCCTGGGCCGCATGCGCCCCGATGCGGCCGCCGCAATCATGGCCGGCCTCACGCCTGAAGCAGCCCATTCCTTCAGTGTGGTTTTGGCGGGACGAAATGCAGAAGTACCGAGCGAATAGTGCTGAAACGCACGGTTTCTTAACCTGACACTGGCAGTCTGTCAGCGAACACTCGGGCGGAGAGAAACATGGTCGGAATACTCGGCATTCTGATAATCTTTGCGATGGTCTTTGGCGGTTATCTGGCTGCCGGGGGCAAGCTTGGAATTATCCTCAAGGCGTTGCCATTCGAGATGATGATCATTGGCGGCGCGGCGGTGGGTGCATTTCTGATCGCCAATGATATGTCGGCTGTGAAACACACGCTGAAGGACATCGGAAAAGTCTTTAAGGGCCCCAAGTGGAGACCGAATGATTACCGCGACCTGCTATGTCTGTTGTTCGAGTTGATCCGCCTTGCACGAACCAACCCTGTGGCCATCGAAGAACATATTGAAAACCCGGAAGAATCGTCGATCTTCACCAAATATCCCAGGGTCTTGACCGATGGCGAAGCAGTGTCGTTGATCAGCGATACGTTGCGTTCGGCCTCGATGAATTACGATGACCCGCATCAGGTTGAAGAAGTGCTTGAAAAGCGGATGGATGCCAATCTTCACCACGCCATGCATTCCAGCCATGCCTTGCAAACCATGGCAGATGGACTGCCTGCTTTGGGCATTGTCGCCGCTGTTCTTGGCGTGATCAAAACCATGGCCTCGATTGATCAGCCTCCGGAAATTCTGGGGGGGATGATCGGCGGTGCCCTTGTGGGCACCTTTCTTGGGGTGTTTCTGTCCTACGGTATTGTCGGGCCGTTTTCGGGCAAGGTGAAAACTGCGGTCGAGGAAGACAGCCATTTCTATCAATTGATTCGCGAAGTCCTGGTGGCCAATCTGCACAATCATGCCACCAATATCTGTATCGAAGTCGGACGGCAAAACACACCTTCCCACAATCGACCCAGCTTCAATGACCTGGAAGAAGCATTGAAAACAGTCAAGCAGGATGCAGCATGATCGCGCGGCTCTTGATAATCATTGCAAGCCTCGCGATGGCGTTTCCTGCCGCTGCTCAAGTGGTTCAGCTGCGATCCGGCGAACACGAGACGTTTTCCCGGCTGATCATTGAATTGCCATCCCGTCTGAACTGGAAAATTGAACCGGGATCAAAGGCCGCAATCGTGAAATTTGAGGCTGCCGATTTGCAGGTCGATACCAGTGTTGTCTTTGACAAGATCCCACGTGATCGGGTTTCAGATGTGACCTGGAACAACACCTCCAAAACCCTGCAACTCGGTTTGGGATGCGATTGCGAAGTGAATGGGTTTTGGCATGGGGCGTCCTTGTTGGTTCTTGATGTACAACAGCGAACAGCCCGCTCAACGCCCGCCGAACCTGAGCCTGAGCCTGCGATGGCCAAGCCTAAGCCCAGTATAGATGTTCAAACTCAACCGCTTGCGCAAGCGGCGGCGCTTACTACAATGGATTTGCCGGGGCCACGTGTCCCTGACCCGGTCGAGCCGGCCGCAGTGCCGATGCCCTCCAGTCAGACGGCCCCGATGGATGACGCCCGTGATCGATTGCTACAGCAATTCGCCCGCGCAGCATCCCAGGGCTTGCTTGAACCACGTAACTCGCTTCCGGTTCCGTCTGCCGCGCCGAAGGCCACTGCGGAATTGCCTGAACAGCAACAGCCAGACATAGACACGGACAATCGGCGTCAAATAAACCTCAAGGCGGAAAGCAGCATTGATCGGGATTTCTTTATCTCGCAATTGACGACAGATGGTGATGAGAGCACCAACGGGTGCCTTCCACCCCATCAGGTCGATGTTGCCTCATGGGGCAACGACGCACCATTTGGCCAACAAGTCTCGGCTTTGCGCATGAACCTGACAGGTGAGTTTGATGCCGTTAGCCCTGATGTCGCGCTGAATCTGGCGCGCCTTTATCTCTATTTCGGATTTGGCGCTGAGGCGCGCGATACCGTGGAGCTGGTTGTGCCGGGGACGGGGGATACCGGTATCCTTCTGCAGCTTGCTGATATTGCCGAGAACGGTCATGGCAAGGACGCTTACTATCTGGCCAACCAGATGGATTGCACATCCTCTGCCTCCCTCTGGTCCGCCTTGTCTTATGAGGTTCTGCCCCCCGGCCTGCCGATTGATACCGATGCGATTCTGCGCGCGTTTAATGCGCTGCCACAGCACCTGCGCACGCTTTATGGCCCAACCCTGTCCCGTCGATTCCTAGACGGTGGCCAGCCTGACATCGCTCGGAAACTTCTGCGCATTCTTGATCGCCCCAACACGCCCTCGACACCAGATGCCGAAATGGCCAAAGCCCAGGTCGACAAGGATGCCGGCCAGACACAAGAGGCAGATGCCCGTCTGGAAAAGGTTGTGGCAAGCAATGCCGAACCATCGGCAGAAGCGCTGGTTGAGATGATAAATGATCGGATCGCCCGCAAGGAACGGGTGTCTTTCGACAAAGCTCAGCTTGCCGGGTCCTACGCATTTGAAAAGCAGAACGAGCCTATCGGAGCAGAATTGTCAGCGGCCCATATCCGCGCGTTGGCGGCATCCGGGGCCTTTGATATGGCCTATGAAACATTGATGGATCGGGGCACTGCCCTGAGACCAGACCAAATTCCGGGGCTGCATTCAGACATGATTGCGCTTCTTGCCCAACATGCCAGTGACATGACCTTCCTGCAACACATTCTGGCTCAACCTGTAGACCCTGGCTCTCCACTTGATCCGTTTGCCGCCAACCAGGCCGCACGCCGGTTGATCGACCTTGGCTTTCCCGAACCTGCGACGAAGTTCATCGCAAAAGATGCCCCGCGCAGCAGTTCAGCCTTCAGTGATCGCAAACGTCTTCGCGCCGAGGCGGCACTTGCGTTAAACAGGCCCCGTCAAGCTCTTGTCGAACTACTTGAACTTGATGGAACCGAGACCAACATGCTGCGCGCGCGCGCCCAGAGTGCGGTTGGGAACCATGCGGCGGCATATTATCTATTCGCCTCTTCTCAATATCCTGACAAAGCACGACAAGAAGCTTGGCTTAAAGGTGATTGGCCAAATGCAACTGATCCCTCCGAACCGGCATATACCGCGCTGGCCGATATGATGGCCGCCAATGACCCCGCCGAGGGGGCTACCCCACCCACGAATCAGGCCGTGTTGGCACGCAACCGCGATCTGATCGATACCAGCAGCGCGGTCCGCTCGACTTTATCCGCTTTGCTTGTCGCCAATCCCTTGCCGGTTGGGACCGATTCCAATCCCTGATCCATCGGGTGCTTACCAAATCTAAAGACCCAGCGCGTAACGTTCATATTGAATCGCCAGAAGGCGTGGACGAAAAAGGACATACCTGTGAACGCGACGGTGAAACCGACGGGCATTACGTCAATTTTCAAATCTCATCTTGGATGCCGGGATTTCGATTTTGGCCTTTCATGTGTTTTGCGGCGGACCTTTTTTGTCCTCTTCCTGTTGGGTTCAGTTGTGCCAGATGCGGGTCGGGCCAGCGTGCCAATCGGCCAAATCTGCGATCAAGCTGCGCAAATTGCCGCCACAGAAAGCAACGTGCCGGTTTCGGTGCTGCGCTCGATCACCCGCACGGAAACAGGACGCACCCACGCCGGATCGCTGCAACCCTGGCCCTGGACCGTGAACATGGAAGGGGTGGGCAAGTGGTTCGACACCGAGGATGCTGCAAGAGCCTATGTTTTCAAGCATTTCAAGCGTGGCGCGCGCAGCTTTGATGTTGGCTGCTTTCAGATTAATTATCGCTGGCATGGTCAGGCCTTCCGCTCGATTGACGAGATGTTCGATCCGGTAGAAAACGCACGTTATGCGGCGTCTTTCCTAAGCGAGCTCCACGCCGAAACCGGCAATTGGTCAAAGGCGGCCGGAGCATATCACTCCCGCACGCCAAAATTCGCCACAAGGTATCGCGCAAGATTCGACGATATTCGCCAAACAATGGAAGCCCCGCATTCCCCCCCGCCTGCGACAGTGGTCGTCACATCACAGGACAGCGGCGACTACCAGTTGGCGCGGATCAACCGATACCCCCTGCTGCAACAGGTATCCCACCAAGCATCGCGCGGCTCACTTGTCCCGCTGGGCCAAGCCACAAGCGACCCGATGAGGCGCAGCACTCAAGGCGCTCTGATCTCGTTTGATAACCCACGCATGGGGCTAGTGAATTGAAAAACATCAGCTTTTCAGAGATTTTCCAACCCACTGTCCTGCTTGCCCTGGCATTGATGGCCATTATCGTGATGATGATCCTGCCAATGCCAGCTTGGGTGCTGGATATCGGTCTTGCTGCGTCTTTCGCTCTGGCGATTTTGATCTTCACCGTGACACTTTTCATTGAACGGCCTCTGGATTTCTCGGCCTTCCCGACCATCCTGTTGGCCTCGCTTATGCTGCGGTTATCGCTCAATGTGTCCTCGACCAAACTGATCATTGGACAAGGCCATACCGGGACTGATGCCGCAGGCGAAGTGATTGAGGGATTTGCCAATTTCATCATGGGTGGCAGCGTGTTCCTGGGCCTTGTCGTGTTTGGCGTGCTGTTGATCGTCAACTTTATGGTGATCACCAAGGGCGCCACCCGCATGGCCGAAGTCAGCGCGCGATTTGCCCTGGATGGCATGCCCGGCAAACAGCTGGCGATTGACAGTGATATGTCTGCCGGTGCCATCGACCACCAGGAGGCAAAAGAGCGGCGCGAGCGCGAACAGCAGGAAACCACATTCTTCGGTTCGCTCGACGGGGCCTCCAAATTCGTGAAAGGCGATGCAATCGCGGGCCTCTTGATCACGCTTTTGAACCTGGTGATGGGGTTGATCATGGGTGTGGTTGTGCATGACATGCCCTTGGGTCAGGCCTTTGAAACTTATACGATTCTGACGGTTGGCGATGGGCTTGTCACGCAAATCCCGGCCGTCGTGATCTCGATTGCTTCAGCTCTTTTGCTGGCGCGAGGTGGCACCCAGGGGGCCACCGATCTTGCCCTGACATCACAACTGGGTCGCCATCCCTCGGCGCTGGCCACTGTTGGCGTTTTGATGGGGGTGTTTGCGTTGGTGCCCGGGCTTCCGTTCCTGCCCTTCATGGCCGGCGCGGTGGCCCTTGGCACAGCTGCAACATGGATGGTCCTGAAACGCCGCAAGGCGGCATTGTTACCTGACACCACGGCTGACCAGGCAGAGGCCCCTGCCGAAAAATCACTAGGTGATATTCTTGAGCTCGACGATATCCATGTCGAATTTTCAGCCGACCTTGTCAATCTCATGCTCGATCCCGGCACCGGTCTGGATGCCCGTATCGCGAACATGCGCAATCATATCGCGACACACTTTGGAATGATCCTGCCCGAGATCAGGTTGACCGATGATCCGTCACGACCCCCGGGCACCTATGCCATTCGCCTTCAGGGGGTCGAACAGGCCCGCGCAACCTTGCGTGCCGATCATATGCTGGCACTTGATCCGGCCAGCCATCCCGACCTGCCCCCGGGAGAAGATGTGAAAGAACCGGTCTATGGTGCGCCAGCGCGGTGGATACCTGCCAATGCCCAGGATGATGCGGCGCTGGATGGGGCAACACTGGTGGCCCCAGCCGAGGTGATGGCCACGCATCTTCTTGAAGTGGTTCGCAAAAATCTCAGTCGTTTGCTTACCATGAAATCCATGCGTCGTTTGCTGGACGAGATGGTCAACCTCAGCGATCCCACACGGGCCGAAGCAAACCGCAAACTGCTGGACGAGATTATTCCTGACCGCGTGCCCCCGGACATGCTGCATTCGGTATTGCGGCTTTTGCTGGCCGAACAGGTTTCGATCCGCAACCTGCCCCTGATCCTCGAGGCCACGGCCGAGGCACGTCAGATGCAAGGTGCCCAACCCGAAACGATTTGCGAACATGTGCGTCAGCGCCTTGGGTTTCAACTGGTCGCCAACCTGCAACGGGATGATGGCAGCCTGCCTTTGATCCAACTGGCCCCTGAATGGGAAGACACGTTTTCGACCTATCAGATCGACGGAGATGCAAATCGGCTGGATGTGGCGCTGCCGCCCGAATTGTTCAATACGTTGACCGAGGCGGTTTCACATGAGGTGAGCAAGGCCGGGGATCAGGGACTTTTCCCTGCGATTGTTACCTCGACCGCGCGGCGACGGTTCTTGCGGACCGTGCTCAGCGCACGCAATATTGCCAACCCGGTCTTGTCGTTCGAGGAAATCGGCATTGAAGCCAAACCTTCGCTTATCGGCGTTGTCGCTGCATGACTGCCGCTGCCGAGCTCCTCAATCTTTCGCAGGATCTGCTGTGGCTGCATTTCATCGTGTTCCTGCGCGTGGGTCCGGTGATGTCGTTGTTGCCCGGAATGGGCGAAAGATCAGTGCCGGTCCGCATCAAGCTGATGCTGGCCCTGGCGATCACCACGATCATCACACCTGCCGCCGCACCGGGGCTTATGCATCTGGTTGAGACACCACCGCACATTGGATGGCTGGTGCTGAGCGAATCCCTGGTGGGGCTGATCATCGGCATTGGAATCCGGTTGTTTTTGCTGGCGCTGCAAACTGCGGGCGCGATCGCGGCACAATCCACATCATTGGCACAGATTCTGGGAAATGCCGGTGTTACGCCTCTTCCCGCGATAGG
>Ga0316205_10002732_pt1 | contig 17797 bp, 22 predicted proteins | sample 3monthpyrite_MG_FD_204941 | JGI IMG/M metagenome (GOLD analysis project Ga0316205, IMG submission 204941) | Microbial mat bacterial communities from mineral coupon in-situ incubated in ocean water Damariscotta River, Maine, United States -... | ecosystem: Environmental > Aquatic > Marine >... | reverse complement strand
TCTCCCGCTCATGCCGGAACGCCTCACGGATCATCCGCTTGACCCGCCCCCGCACCACCGCATTGCCCACCTTCCGCCCAACCGACAACCCAAGCCGATGGTTGTCCAATCCATTGGGCATCACAAACACCGTCATCGCCCCGCGAGATTTGCGCACCTTGAAATCAAACACCGCCGCGAACTCGTCCGAGCCCTTCACCCGATGCCTCTTTCTATAGAACAACCGCTCACCCATACCCAACCCTACCCCCCAAACCCCCCCAAAGTGCTGCCTCACCCCAACAAGGCCCCGAAGGCTCGAAAAAAGCACACCCAAAAATAAAGAAGGCCCGGTTGAGGGGGACATTCCCAACCGGGCCAGTAGAGCGGTCGGTCATCCAACCAGCCGCTCTGTTCTAAGCAGGGCGCCGACTCTCCCCAGGCGGCACACGCACACTTAGATTAATCACCCATGACGCGACGCAAAAGAAACCGCACACAGCGCCAAGCATCACAGGGAAACTCCGAGAAGTCCTACCCACCCGGAGCCGGATGAAATGACCAATCCCCCTTCCGAAGAACCGATCACACAATGACAGCCGCAACAACTCTTTCGACACACGAACGCACATACAGCGTGCCCGAGCACCACAACCATCCAAATGTCTTCATTCAATCTCTGATCCACACCGAACACACATACCGGCTTGGAAACGCAAATCAGATACGACCCGAACGGGCCACGCCCAAAGATACGCACCCCAAAACCCCCGGTTGCAAACATACAGACCGAATTAGAAAAATTCTAAACCACCACCAAAACCCCGCCCCCAGACCCCAAGAACCTCAATAACTCCCATTTCATAACTCCCCCCTCGCCCCCCACACAACCACCCTTATTCCTTCTCATGCCGAACCAACCCCGTCACAGAAACCGCCGCCAGCGTCGTCACAATCCACCCCGCCAATATATGAAACGGCAGATACACCCGCTTCACCGCCCAGTGCTTCGGCGTCCAGTAGGTCTCCTGATGCAAGTTCACCAAAGGCAAAAACGCATCCGCCGAATACGCAAGAGGACGAAATGCCGGATAGTCCTTAAGCCAAGGCTTCCCCTCATTGGCCAACGCTAGTGCCTGGGTCGGCTGCATCACAATCGGAGATGCATCATCCGAACCAAAGATCGCGCCGGCACTCAACCCGCTAAAGATAATCGCCCCAAGAACAATCATGCCCACAAGAAAGAAGAACGGATTCCACCTCTTGTAGCCATACCCGGTGAGTCGATCATAAGCCCAATATATGAAACCCATGATCAAGCTTGCAAATGTACCAACCCAATCGCCTATATCCCGAAGTTGCTTCACTCTCGATTTCGCCTGTTTGCGACTGGCAGCGTACATCACCTTATCCGCAAACTGATCATGCCCACTATGCCGAAGCACTTTCGCAAGTTGCCGATACGGCTGGGGATCAAATCGCACTGCTCCAACGCAGCTCGAATCATGCTTTGCAAGCCACGCCAACCGATCATTCAAAGTTCCAACCGAATTTGGATAAATAGATCGATACTGGAATCCAGTCAGAACTATTTCCTCAGGCCAATCAGACAAATTGTCCCACAACGTATCCGCCTGTGTTGCGCCCATTGCAACAATGCCACGCCTCACGACAATTCCATCGATGAATAATGTCATCTCTACAACACAAGTACTTATGTCGACAGCATATAAATTATTACTCCCCAATTGACTGTTCCGTAGTGACAGATTGCCTTGAATTTTTGATCCACAAAGGTGAATCTCACCGGTCGAACAAAAATTATTCCGAAAATGTACGCTACCGCGAACAATAACTCGACCAGCATCCACATAGCCAACAAAGCTACCATCCAGCATTAGCGATAATAATCTGGCATCAAATAGTCGAATACCTTCTGGAATTGCACACCGAAACAAAGATAAGGAAAACGGGATGTCTGCACCTTGTAAATCCAACTCCCCCTGTAGCCAGGCACCATCTAGACTCACTCCCTGTAGCGAAACAAGTAGCCGTGCGCTTTTATCAGTACACAACCATCTAATTAGGGTTGACCGCACAATTGCTCTAGAATCCCATTCTTTCCAAGGTTCATCCCCATCAATCAATGACTCCCAATTCCATACAGGAGGCTTGCCCTCATAGTTATCAAACTTCGTACTCCCTCCTTTTGCGGCTGACCGAAGTATTAAATGCTCCTCCCCACGCAACTCTCCAAACTCCGCCTCAGCCAAACGAACTAGCTCTTCCGCCCGCTTCCGCTGCCCAGGTGTCCCCCGCGTGTTTTCTTGATCATCCATACGCCCAGTATACAAATAAACAGGGGCGACCGAACACGGACACCCCAATATAAACTTCAAATATCATCCAAAACTTATGTACCTGCATGCTCCGATTCACCCCGAGCAAAGCTGAACCCAGACCCCGAATCATCAACAACAATCCGGTCCCCGCGTTCAAACTCCCCGCTCAATATCTTCGTCGCCAGCGGGTTCTCGATCTGCCGTTGGATCGTCCGCGCCAAAGGCCTCGCCCCGTACGCCGGGTCGTACCCCTCCGCGATCAACCTCTCAAAGGCACCGTCCGTCAACTCAAGCCCGATCCCCCGATCTGCCAATCGCGCCTCAAGCCCGCCAAACAAGATCCGCGCGATCCCTCGCAATGTCTCCTTGCCAAGCTGATGGAACACAACAGTCTCATCAATCCGGTTCAGAAGCTCAGGCCGGAAAAACTGCTCCCGCATCCCAACATTCAGGTTCGCGTTCATCCGCCCGCTCTCAAGATCAGGCGTCAATCCCTTGGCATCAAGATCCGCACCAGGCCCGCGCCGGATCAAATCCCGCACCGCCGCCTCGATCTCCCAATCCTCGGACCCATGCTCGGCCATCTCAAGAATCTTCTGGCTGCCGATGTTACTGGTCATCACCACAAGCGTGTTCTTGAAATCAACCGTCCGACCCTGACCATCAGTCAACCGACCATCATCAAGCACCTGCAAGAGCACATTGAACACATCCGGATGCGCCTTCTCGATCTCATCAAACAGAATCACAGAGTACGGCCGCCTCCGTACAGCCTCAGTCAACGCCCCGCCCTCCTCATACCCAACATACCCCGGAGGCGAACCAATCATCCGCGACACCGCGTGCTTCTCCATGTACTCGCTCATATCAATCCGCACCAACGCATCCTCGGTATCAAACAAGAACTCCGCAAGCGCCTTGCAAGTCTCCGTCTTCCCCACACCCGTAGGCCCAAGGAACAAGAAACTCCCGATCGGCTTGGTCGGATCACCAAGCCCAGCACGAGAGCGACGCACCGCATCACTCACCGCACGAAGCGCCTCGTCCTGCCCAACCACCCGCTCAACAAGGTGCGTCTCCATCGTTACTAATTTATCACGCTCCGATTCAATCAGTTTCGAAACAGGAATCCCCGTCCAGCGACCAACAATCTGCGCCACCGCCTCAGGATCAACCTCTTCCTTAATCAGCACATCGCCCGTGCTCTGCCGAGCATCAATCACCCGCTCAGCTTCTTCAAGCTGCTTACCAAGCTCGATCAACTCCCCGTACTGAATCCGAGCCGCAGTTTCCAGATCCCCGATCCGCTGGGCACGGTCAAGCTCGATCTTCTTCTGCTCCATCTCGTTCTTGATCGCCCGCGATACATCAAGATCCTGCTTCTCTTCCTCCCACCGAGCTGTCAAAGCGTTGTTCCGCTCGCGAAGTTCCGCAAGCTCACCCTCAACCCGCGTCACCTCGCCCGCACTGATCTCCGAAGACTCTTCGAGCTTGAGCGCCTCGCGCTCGATCTCAAGCGACATAATCCTCCGCCTCAGCTCATCGATCTCCCCAGGCATCGACTCGATCTCCATCTTCAGCGCACTGGCCGCCTCATCAACCAGATCAATCGCCTTGTCAGGCAAAAACCGATCCGTGATATACCGATCACTCAAGCTCGCAGCCGCCAAGATCGCGCTGTCAAGAATCCGAACCCCATGATGCGTCTCGTACCGCTCTTTCAAGCCGCGCAGAATCGCAACCGTTTCTTCAACACTCGGTGCCCCAACCAAGACCTTCTGGAACCGACGCTCAAACGCCGCGTCCTTCTCGATATGCTTGCGATACTCATCAAGCGTCGTCGCCCCGATACACCGCAACCCGCCTCTTGCTAAAGCCGGCTTCAAAAGATTCCCGGCGCTCACCGCCCCCTCCGCAGCACCCGCACCCAGAATCGTATGAAGCTCATCAATAAACAGAATCACCCGCCCATCGCTCGCCTCGATCTCCCGAAGCACCGCCTTCAATCGATCCTCAAACTCCCCACGATACTTCGCCCCCGCAAGCAACTGCCCGACATCGAGCGCCATGATCCGCTTGTCCTTCATCCCCTCGGGACAATCCCCATGAACTATTCTCAGCGCCAGACCTTCCGCGATCGCCGTCTTCCCAACCCCAGGCTCACCGATCAACACCGGATTATTCTTCGTACGCCGGCTCAAAACCTGCATGCACCGACGGATCTCTTCGTCCCGTCCGATCACCGGATCAAGCTTGCCCGATGACGCCAGCTCCGTCAGATCAATCGAGTATTTACTCAACGCCTCAAACGACGCCTCCCCGCCCGCATCAGTAATGTTCTCAACCCCCGAGGCCTTGCGGATCGCCGCGATTGAGCTCTCAACTTCTTTCGTCTCCACCCCATTGATCTTCAGCAGCTCCCTAGCCGCCCCCGACACCTGCGTCAGCGCCACAAGCAGATGCTCGCACGACACAAACGAATCCCCCATCGACTTCGCGCTCGCGTCGGCCTTACCAAGAATCTCCATGATCTCCCGACCGCTCGACCCCGCCCCAGAGCTCGTCGTAGGCAGCCGACCGATCTCGCCCGACAGCATCGCCCGCACACGCCCAACATCAACCCCGATCTTCTTCAAAATCGAATCCACAGGCCCGCCCTCATCTTCAACAAGTGAAGACAACACATGCAACGACCCCACCTCCGGGTGCGAACCCCCAAGAGCCAACTGCTGCGCTGAAGCCAACGCCTGCTGAGCCAAACTGGTCATGCGATCCATCATGTGAGCATCCTCCTTTTAACCCCTTGCACAAGCGCAAGCGATATCACTGCCAGCATCACAAGTTGCAAACCGCGCGCCAATCAAAAAACCGACCTATTGAATCTAAAACACCCCAGCAGACTCAAAAACCCTGCCAAAAACCCCATCCCTGCCACCCCGGCAGCCCAACTCAAGCCCTACTCAAACACCACAGTCCGGCAACCATCAATCAAAACACGGTCCTCAAGATGCATCCGAACCGCAGAGGCAAGCACAACCCGCTCAAGATCACGCCCCTTCCGGATCATGTCCTCAACCGAATCACGGTGCGACACATGCGCCGTCTGCTGCGCAATGATCGGCCCCTCATCAAGCTCCTCGGTCACATAATGCGCCGTCGCACCGATCAGCTTGACCCCCCGCTCAAACGCCCGGTGATAAGGCCGCGCCCCCGCAAACGCCGGTAAAAAACTATGATGAATATTGATCACCCGCCCACCAAACCGCTCGATAAACGCCGGGCTCACCACTTGCATATACCGAGCAAGCACCACAAGCTCCACCCCGTCCCGCTCAAGAAGATCAATAATCTCCCCCTCCTTCTCCGCCTTCGTCTCAGCGGTCACCGGGATCGCATCAAACGCAAACCCAAACGACTCAGCCAATCCCTGCGCATCACTGTGATTCGACACCACCCGAGTCACCTCCGCAGGAAGCTCCCCGATCGAAGCCCGCCACAGCAAGTCCGCAACACAATGCGTCTGCTTACTGCAAAGAATCGCAACCCGAGGCAGCGCCCCCTCCCACCGCACCCGGTACCCGATATTCATCGAAGACAAAGCCCCCTCAAGCCAAGCCCGGTCCCCCACCCCCTCAAACACCAGCCGCATTGAGAACCGCCCGTCCCCGGGGTCCGCGTGCTGATCCGCATCGAGCACATTCCCGCCAGCCTCGGCCACCGCCACAGTCACCGCCGCGATCACCCCGCGCCGATCCGCACAGCTCATCACCAGCCGCGCAACCCCAACACCCGGGGCCATCCCGCCTGATTGAACGTTCGATGTCAAAGAATGTACCTTCCTACAAAGTGAAAACTGCCTACACCATCTATCGCCCATCGGAGCCGTCCCCGCCCAAAATACCCCTTAAGCCGCACTCGACAGCCCAGGCCTCCCCCACCGCCTGCACATCGAAACCAGCTTGGCACGATCGATCGGCTTGGTCGCAAAGTCATCACAACCCGCCTCCAAACACAACCCACGATCATGACTCATCGCATGAGCCGTCAACGCAATAATCGGGATCTCCACCCCCAACGCACGCAACTCACGGCACGCACCATACCCATCAAGCACAGGCATCTGCATATCCATCAGCACCAACTGATACAACCCCGCCCCGCCCTCATCAACCAGATGATCTACCGCTAGCCGCCCGTTCTCGCGGATCTCGACTTTCGCCCCCGCTTTGGTCAGCACATGTCGTATCAGCCGCTGGTTATCAATCCCGTCCTCAACAAGAAGAATCGAAATCCCATCAAGCTCACCATTGAATCCGATCCTGCCCGGAGTCAAAGAAGCCTCGCCGGGCACATTGACCGAACTCTTAATCTCCGAAACATCAATCATCCCGCTTGGATCGACCAAACCCCCGCCAACCGCCAACCCCTCAACCCTCAGCGTAAACAACGAACCCCGGCCCTCAACAGATTCCGCCGTTAGATCCCCACCAAGAAGCCCCGCGAGCCGTTTGGAAATATACAGACCAAGCCCCGTCCCCCCATACTTCCGAACCATCGAGTTGTCCGCTTGTTTGAAACTCTCAAACACCCCCTCGAGCTGCAAAGTGCTCATCCCGATCCCGCTATCCTCGACGCCAAACTGAACCATCCCGTCATCATACGAAACCAGGATCCGGACACTTCCGCGATTTGTAAACTTGATCGCATTCCCAACCAAGTTAATCAACACCTGCCGCAGCCGAACCGGATCGCTCCCAATCACCCCAGGCAGATCAGTGCAATAACACACCTCAAGCCCGATCCCCTTCTCCGCTGCCTGATCAGCAAACATCTCACGCACCGACTCAACAAGACCAAGCAGCCTCGTCTCGATCCGCTCGACAGTCATCTTCCCAGCCTCAACCTTGGACATATCAAGAATGTCATTGATCAATGCCAATAGATACTCGCCGTTCCGATGAATCGTCTTGAGCCGCCCCAGCCGCTCCTCTGCGCTCTCATCACCATCAAGCAGCACATCGGTATATCCAAGAATCGCCGTCATCGGCGTCCGCAACTCATGCGACATGTTGGCCAAAAATCGAGACTTCGCATTCGATGCCTCTTCAGCAAGTTCAATCGCTTTCTCAAGCCCCGCGGTACGCTCAGCAACACGCTCCTCGAGCGCCTCGTTCATCGCAGCAAGCGCTTTGTTGGTCTCCCAAAGCTCCCGAGCCTTGTTCTCGAGCATCTCCTCAGCATCGTGACGCGCACGACGCTCCCGATCAAAGGCCCTCCGACTCACATGCTCTGGATGGTCCTTCACAAGCCCCTCATCCTTCCACGCCAACCACAGGCAGAATACGGAACACAGTACCGCCACCCTCAGCCTCGATAGGGATCATCTCGATCTCAACATCATGCCCAAAGTGAGCCATGCACCCCTGGATCATCCCGAGCGCCAACTGCTCAAAGCAACGCGCAGAGGTGTACACCATCTCAAGCCCACCACCCTCAATATCCCGACACTCAAACCGAGGAAGCTCCGCATCGGGATACAGCTTCCGCACCTCCACATGAATATACGAATCCACAGATTTGAGAAACGACCACCCATCCGAGTTCTCCTGAAAGAAGGTCGGATATAACCTCTTGAAACGACCAAACAAATGCTTCCCAAAAGAACAAATCAGATCAGGCACAGCCGTCCCCGTCTTCTCGCTCAACTTGACCACCATCGCCACCAACTCCGTATGGTCGTATGTCCCAGTCGCCGTATACGCCCCCCCAGAAGCCGGATTCGTCTCATCGATCAGGTCGTCAACCATATCGATCCCGAAGCCATCTTCGACCATGTCAATAAATCCTGTAAACACAATACCTTTCATCGAGCCAACTCCTGTGTTGCGCATCGATCCCGCAAAACAGTAAACCGATGCTAATTTCATCGGCCAGCATAACGCTGTTATACGCTCAAATGCTTGTTTTTCGGCAAATCCCCACAAATCCGAGCCATTGGCCAAAAACCCCTATATATACAAAAAACGACACGCCCTCGCCAGCAGCAGTATCCGAAACCCTGATATCAAGGTGGGTGCCTCAGCCCGGATCCCGATCGTCCACACAAGGAGGCATGATCTTCGCCCGAAAACGCCTTGGCTCCCAATCAGAGGTCCATAGGGATCGAATTCAACCCCTGCCAGCAAGAACGCATCGTCACCAAAAATCTACCACATCATCCCAATTAGAACAACCCCATTCTCCCAACATCATCAACAATTGAGCACAACCAGTGGATAACCACCAACGGGACACAACTCTCTATCCAACAACACGAAACATCTCCCCACAATCCCCCGTATAGTGGGCCAACGCCCTCATCCAGCGCTATCGTGACCCCAGCACAATCAATGCAAAATCCACATCAGTAACACAAGGGACACCCCCCCCAATGACCAACATGACCAATAAGACCAATAACAAATCAACCAAAGCCGCCGCAACCATCATCCTCGCCGCAGGCCTCCTCTCCCTGACCGCCTGCACAGGCTCCTCAACAAGACACGCTGGCAACATCAGCTCCATCAGAGCAAACCCAACCCCAGCTATGCACACCCTCGCTCGCCGCGCAAGCGACCGTGCAAACACCCACGCACGCACCATCGACACAGACCTCCGGTCATTCAACAACGACTTCGACCGCGTCCTCCACCTCAACCGCCCATCTCGCCTCCACAACAACATCAAACCATAAAAACCCCCATAGATACCCACACAACCAGCCTCACCACAAAGCCCACACCACCCGTGGGCTTTTTTACGCGCATTCCCAACCCAAACCGCACAACCCCACCCTAAGCAAATTTCCCCCCCCGACCAACGCGCCATCACCCCACTCATAACGCATATTCAAACCGAGTCCCAGCGGGCAAAATATCCCAGGCGTCCCACAACTCGCGGCAGTGCCGAGCCGCCGCGTAAGCCGGGAATGCCCGCTACCGCCCCGCGTCGATCCCCCCGACGCGGGGCTTCTTTTACAGACTCAAACCTCAGCCACGATCCATCAACTTCTCCACAACCCTGTACCCAACCTAATCAATCAACACCCGCCCAAGCACCCCCCTCATCCGCTCCACATACGCCCCCTGCGACCACCCACACCCAACAGTCAACTGCTCCCAGTTCTGGATCGAAAGCATCGTCCAAAGCAACGCCACCGCCTCCTCCCGACCAAGCCCATCACGCAACACCCCCTCCCCAATAAGCCCATCGACAATCTCCCCCCCAGCGTCCCGCAAGCACCCCATGCACTCATCCCACGCCTCGGCCGCCGCCTCGTCAGAATCCCGCACCGCAAGCAGAGCCTTGGCCAAACCATAAATCTCAGGCATGTAGTTCCCCCACATCTCCACAAACCGAGCCAACGCCTCTCCCCCATCCCCCGCTGCTTTCACATGAGCGATCCGCTCATCAAGCCCCAACCGCTCATCCACATATTGAGTCGTCGCCCGCATCAGCTCAATACGAGACTCGAAATGCAGATACACCGCCTGCCGCGAAACACCCGCAGCCTTGGCAATATCCCCCATACGGACACCCTGGCCACGCTGCTTCTCCATCAACTTCCAGGTCGCATCAAGAATCCGAACACGAGTTTTTATATCTCCGCTTGACATAGTGTCAAGTATACGGTACTCTTCACCGATATCCACTTGACACTGTGTAAAGCGACCCCGTCATCGAATCTCCAAACCCAGAAAGAGCGCCCCATGAACATCACCCTCTTCGGATCAACAGGAAGCATCGGCCTGCATCTCATCAACCAAGCCCTCGACCAAGGCCACACCATCACCGCCTTCACCCGCGACCCCGCAAAGCTCACCCAGAACCACGACCGCCTCATCCCCATCCAAGGCGACATCCACGACCCAGCCGCCGTCGAACGCGCCACCCAGAACCAGGATGCCGTGATCTGCGCCCTCGGCATGCCCCTTCTCAACAACGAAAAACTCCGCGCCAAAGGCACCAAAAATATCATCCACGCCATGAATACCACTGGCGTCTCCCGCCTCATCTGCCTCTCATCTATGGGCACCGCCGAAAGCCACAAACTCCTCCCCGCAAAATACAAATACCTCATCGCCCCCCTATTCATGCGCCGTCTCTTCGCAGACCACGCCCTTCAAGAGCACGCCATCAAACAATCCAACCTCGACTGGACCATCGTCAGACCCGGCGCATTCACCAAAGACGCCCTCAACCCATCCACCCAAACCTACAGGCACGGCTTTACCATCGCAGACAAAAAATCACAAGCACAAATCTCCCGCCCCCATGTCGCAGAGTTCCTCCTCAAACAACTCACCGACACCCTCTACCTCCACAAATCACCATCAATCTCATACTAAATCCAATCCAACACCAACCCCGGCATACCCTCACAAACAATGCCCGCGCACACCAGAGTCCTCAAGTTCACCGACACCCTCGCCGACATCAACGGCGTATGCCGCTTCATACAAAACACCGCCAACACAGCACTCAAAACAAACCACGACCTCACCGTCTACACCTCAACACGCCTCCTCCCAAATGAGCAAATCCCAGACACACCCAACATCAAAAACTTCACCCCCATCTACGCCCGCCCCATGCCCGGTTACGACACCCTCGACCTTGCCATCCCCCCCTTCCTCACCATGCTCCGCGCCGCCGAGGACCACCGCCCAAATGTCATCCACATCTCAACCCCCGGACCAGTAGGCACCGTAGGACTCATCACCGCCAAGCTCATGCGCGTCCCCATCGTCGGCCTCTACCACACAGACTTCCCCGCCTACATCGACGAACTCTTCGGCTCCTCCCTCATGTCACTGGGCGCCCGCATCACCATGCGCACATTCTATAAACAGTTCGCAACAGTCCTCACAAGATCCTCCGACTACGCCAACAGACTCGAACACCTCGGCATAAAACCAAACCGAATCGAACGCCTCACCCCAGGATTCGACAACACACAGTTCTCCCCCTCCTTCCGCGATCCAGCAGTATGGAACACCAACGGCGTCCCAACCGATGGCATCAAGATCATCTTCTGCGGCCGCATCTCCACAGAAAAAAACCTCCCCGTCCTCACACAATACTGGCCATCAATCAAACAACGAATCGAAGCAACAGGACAAACCGCCCAACTCATCATCATCGGCGACGGCCCATACCGTAAAGAAATGCAATCCAAACTCCAAAGCCAATCCGCCCACTTCCTCGGATTCAAACACAAACAAGAACTCGCCACCCTCTACGCATCCTCCGACATTTTCGCATTCCCCTCCACAACAGACACCCTTGGCCAGGTCGTCATGGAATCCCAAGCCTCGGGAATCCCCGTCATCGCAACAGACCAAGGCGGCCCAAAGGAAGTCATCCTCCACGACCCATCAAAGCAACAAACAGGCCTCGCCCTCCCCATCGACGATCCCAAACAATGGACCGACGCCATCGTGGACCTCGCCCTCGATCCCAAACGCCGCGCCGCCATGGGAGCCGCAGGCATCGAGCACATGAAATCTTTCACCTTCGAGTCAAGCTTCAAACACTACTGGTCAATCCACCAAAACGCACGCAAGCCCTAAACTCTTCCACCTCCCCCGGGCTTCCGGGGGAGGTGTCGCGCAGCGACGGAGGGGGTCTTTCTATTCTCTGCCCCAGTGGCCAGTGGCTTATCCCCAATTAAAAAAAAAGCAGCATCCCACGAAGAATGCTGCTCTTGTCCCGAGCGTCGATCACACAGGAGGATCTGTGATCAAAACGCCCAAGTACTTTGTCGATCGCAACCACATTCCTATCAAACCCAGCGCAAGAGAAAGACGCTGAGAGAGACCCCACCTCCCCGAAGGAAGGCAGCACAGGAATGGATCAAGCGATCACAAAACCCTGTCAGCCACGACGCCGACGCAACATACTCCCATAATTCCGCCCCCGTGTCAAAGCCAAACCACCCAAAAAGACCCATTCCCAGAATCTCTCTTCCAATCAACCAAAAGATTACCCAACTTCACATCATTTCTGCGCATTGATCGCCGTACCAGCCATCTTTAGCCGCATTCAGTTCAGGGTTTTTCCCCAATCCGCAGCACCACAGATTTAATCCGCACCCTCGCAAGCTCCCGGATCAACTCCAATCCCCCCGACCGCAGCCACCGATCAACCTTGTGCCGCGCCCCCGCGCTCCCCACCCCGATCTCCAGCCGCCCCCCCGAAATCCCCAACACCCACCCAAGCTCCCGCAGTTCATCGGGCGCCGCCGTCTCCCACGCCGCACCCACCGCCGCCTGCTCCTTGCTCACTTTCGTCAGCGAACGCATCAACCCCTCGCAATCCTCCTCGATCCCCCGCGCCCGCCCAGGCCACACCCGGAACCCACGCAACCGCGTCAACGGATCGAACCGCTTGATCTCCCCTTCCCCATCAACATGTTCATCCCGATCACCCATCACACCATCGACCTCCCCACAACCTCCACCGAAGCGCACACAATCTCGATACCCTCATCGATCTCCGCCTCCGTCGTCTCCCGCGACATACTCAGCCGCACCGACCCACGCCCGACCCGCCGGTCAACCCCCATCGCCACCAACACCTCCGACGCCTCAAGCGAACCCGATGCACACGCCGCTCCACCTGAGGCACACAACCCCCGCTCCGACATCGCAAGCAAAAGCGCCTCGCCCTCAAGCCCAGGAAATCCTAGATTCGAAACATTCCACATCCGCCGTGCGTTCCCGCCATTGACGACCACCCGCTCACCCATGATCTCAGAACACCGCTCAACAATCACCCCCTCCATCCGATCCCGCATCTCAGCCAGCCGCGCCCGTTCGCCGTCCCCAAGCGCCAACCACTCCATCGCTTCCTCCGCCGCAACCCCCGCCCCAACAATCGCAGGCACACCCTCAGTACCCCCACGCCGACCAAGCTCCTGCGATCCCGCAACCATCGGCACCATCCGAACACGACGCGCCGAATCCGACCTCGCCCACAAAACCCCAACCCCCTTCACCCCATGAAACTTATGAGGCGAACATGTCAACACATCAATAAGCCCCCCAAAGTTTGGATCACCGCCATCGGCGCCCCCCTCCAAACCAACCTCTAAACAAGCTTCCATCTTCCCGACCCACTGCGTCGCATCACAATGAAACACAACCCCCCGCTCCCTACAAAGCGCACCGATCGCCCCAACATCCTGCACCACCCCCGTCTCGTTGTTCACCCACTGAACACTCAGCACCGCAACCCCCCCAAAGCTTTCGCTCGTGCGATCAAGCATCCTCGACAACTCATCAAGATCAATCACACCATCCCCATCAACCCCAACAGTCCGAACTTCAATCTCCCCATCACTCTCCAACTGCGAACACACCCCCCGCACCGCCGAATGCTCAACACCGCTCGTCACCACAACCCGTTTCCCAGTCCCTTTCATCGCGTGCATCACCCCACCGATCCCCAGCGCGATCGCCTCACTCCCGCTCCCTGTAAACACAATCCCCCTGCCCCCGCCCCTAACCCCAAGCAACTTGGCCACCTGCCCGCGTGCAACCTCAACCGAATGCTTCGCCTCCTGCCCGAACCGGTGCACACTCGAAGGGTTCCCCCACCCCTCAACCATCGCCCGCGTCGCCGCCTCAACCACCCCGGCTGTAGGCTTCGTCGTCGCATTGTGATCCAGATACACCATGAACCATCATAGGAACGCCATTCCACCCAACAAAAAAGCCCCGGCTACCGCCAAGGCTTCAATATCCATTCACAGTCAAGAGCTCACCCCTTGCGGAGCATCGCCCACCCGATCCCGCCGAGCACAAGCATCAAACCAAGCGACCCGCCCATCACCATGTACAGCATGTTCTGATCAACAGATGCAAGCACCGAGTCTGACCCGCCGCTCAACCCCAGAATCATCACCGCCATCGCAAGCATCAAGACCAGCACCGACCCCATCGCGATCCCACCAAACAAACCAGAAGAAGGCCCGTCGTACGCCTCGCCCATAGGCATCGCCATCGGAGCCGAAGCACCCTGAGCACTAAACGCACTCGGTGTCTCCACAGCACCCTCAAACAACGCACCGCCCACAGCTCCAACCGCAGACTCACCAAGAGCAGAACCGCCAACCGCAGACCCGCCTCCCTGCGAATCAGACGCAAGGTCATCCAAAAGATTCCCACCAAGCGATGTGTCATCAGGCTCAAACGCAAGCTGCGCCAAACCAGACCCGCTCGCACCCGCGTCCATCCCAAACCCGGAGCCACCACCAGAACCGCCAAGCGCGATCCCGCCAAGCCCACCACCAGAAACAAGCGTCTCAGCGTTGGACTCGGCCTCGTCATCGTCATCAGCATCAAAGATCGAAACCCCCGTCGCGTCCCCGGTCCCTTCGAGCGACAACGCGCTGGCGCTCCCAGAAGCCGTCAGCGAGATCGGATCAATCCCAGAACCACCAGCCCCGGTCCCGCCAAGAGCGGTATCAGCAAGCGTGATCTCTTCGATATCATCTTCATCATCCCCACCCAGCAGATCGACCTGATCAACCTTGAACATCAGATTGTCCCGATCCCGGAACTCCTGCAACTGCCCAGATTCAACAAGCGCCTGAACCTCTTCAGTCGTCATCCCCAACTTGGCCGCCGCTTCTTCGAGTGTGTAAAACATCTTCGCCATAGGTCATCCGCTCCGGTTTCTTCATTCAGCACAGCCCAACCCATTTCAAACGGACTGGCCACGCAAATATCCATCTATACCCAGACTCATCCAAGTCCAGTCAGCCCCAACAATAGCGCGCCAACCCCCGTCTCACCGCCAAGATGCAACGGAATTGATGCCACAGACACCGCCAGGCACTCCAGATACGCACCCCCATTCAGCGCGGTTGCTCTTACAGATTCATTGCAATTCGCCTCCTGAACTCACCCGGATCACGAAAGATTTCTCCATAATTCCTCCTAATTCCCCTACAAAACACCCCCCACACCCCAAACACGCCTCAACTTTCCCCTTCCAATTCCACCCAAAATATGCATAATAGAACACAGTCCTAGATCATCGGCCCACTCCACAGGCCCATCCGCCAACCAATCTTTACCCCCCTTTGTGAAGGCAGGCCGCTGATCGAAACCGGAAGGAATCGGTCATGAATACTGTCGCACAACTCCTCGCAAACAAAGAACACTGGAACGAAGGCGATCACGGCAACAACCGAATCGAACGCGTCCACACCATCCCCCAATCCGCCTCCGCCCTCGAAGCCGCACGCGCCATGAACGAACACCGCGTCGGCTCCCTCGTCGTCACCGACACCTTCAACAAAATCGCAGGCATCATCACAGAACGCGACATCCTCACAAGAGTCGTCACCGCACAACTCGACCCCGCAATAACAACCGTCACCAACGCCATGACCAAAGATGTCATCCACTGCACCCTCGAAACCTCCCTCACCGAAGCACGCCACCTCATGAGCGACTGCAAAATCCGACACATCCCCGTCACCGACAACAAAGATGGCAACAACGAACTCGTAGGCATGATCTCCATCGGCGACCTCAACGCAGCCATAAACGCAGACCTCACCATCGAAGTCAAAACAATGCGCCAGTACATCACCGCCGGCTAAACACAACCTACAACCCGCCTCACAATCAATCCTTACTTACCCCACAAGGCTAATCCGACCCAATAGCCCGCGTCACACTCACCCCCGCATACAACCCCGCCACCCTCTCACGCTCCACAATCATCGGCCCATACGCACTGTTCATAGGCTGAATCCGGATCATCTCCGCCCCATCCTCGCCCCTCTCAAAGTACACCCGCTTGAAAGTCGTCTCCGAATCAGGCTCCAACCGAACAAAGCAATCCATCCCGCTCTCAACAACCTTGCCCGGAGAGAACACCACAATGTCCCCCTCCCGGTACTGAGGCTCCATCGAATCCCCAACCACCCGCGCCGCAAACGCATCCGGATCATGCACATCAGGCGCCCGAATATATTCATCCGCCACCCGCGCCGGGTACCCCATGTCCGTAAACGATCCCGGATACCCCGCCGTCACCTTATTAATCAAAGGAATCTCCACAGGCAACCCCACACGCTCAACACCACCACCCCCATCATCCCTGCATCGCGCAGGCGTCCCGCCCGCGCTCCTTTCTTGCTCTCTCACCAGCCCCCCTCCACCTTCATACACCTTTATCAAAGATTCCAACTTCCCCGTTTTATGAATCTCATCCAGATCCCCCCTGAGCAACTCCGCGATCTCCCGCCCCGCCTCATCCCGAACCGCATCACGAGCGCGCATCGCCTCAACATCCGCCCGCACCGACGCCGGGGTACGCGCCCACACCGACATCTCTACAAGCTCCCCCTCCCGGAACGACAGCACCCGCTCAAGCCGCCCCGACAACTCCTCACCGGGCGCACCCTTCACACCATTCTCAATCGCAGACAGATACGACTTGGCGCATCCCGCACGCCGCGCCACCTCAGCAAGCGACAACCGCAACGCCGTTCGACGCTGGTGAATCGCCACACCAATCCCGAGTTCTTTCTCAGAATCACTCAGCACTAAGCCTCCAATAGAAATCAATCATCACACTGTGGACAACTCTTCATATCACAACCTTTCATCACACCCTAATTTTCACACCAGGCCCCATACTCGGCTTCTGAACGGGATACACAGACAGGTTTTGTGCGCGAATTAAAACAGACTCCATACAATACCCTTGCAAATCGTTCTCACTTCGGCGTATCATAATCAAATGAGCGTTCTCTGTATTGTGAACACATGTTCGTGGAATGTCAAGGGTTGACGCCACAAAAAGGAGTTATTTATGCCATCAAAGGTCTACCAAGCGGACTGGCTTGATCAAGTTTCAGAAGGAATCGACTTCCGCCGCAGGCAAAACTCCGCCCTCACAGACTCCATCGTCACCCGTGCCCAGCACCTCAAAGGCAGCGACAAAACCCTCGTCCTCGCAATGTACCGAGACGGACAATCAGCCGCACAGATCGCACGCCTCGGAAACCAAGACCCAAGACAGGTCCGCCGCAGAATCCGCCGCGCCCTCACAAGACTCACAGACCCCGTCTTCATCTTCGTCATCACACACCAATCCAAATGGTCCAACACCCGCCGAAAGGTCGCCCAATCCCTCTTCCAAGCCGGCTGCTCCATCCGACAAACCGCAGACAACCTCAATCTCAAAATGCATCAGGTCCGCCGCCACCGCGCCGCAATCCTCGAACAACTCAACGATCCCCCCTCCACAAACTCCCCAAACCGCTCCTGGCAATACCCCCCACCCCCAAAAGTAAATCAGTAAAGATCACACCAAAGAACACGACTGAACATCAATCGAATCAAACTCAACGGGGTGGGCCCAATGACAACACAACAAAACAAAAAAACACGCCCCCTCTGCGCGCCCGCAAC
>Ga0316205_10002731_pt1 | contig 17800 bp, 17 predicted proteins | sample 3monthpyrite_MG_FD_204941 | JGI IMG/M metagenome (GOLD analysis project Ga0316205, IMG submission 204941) | Microbial mat bacterial communities from mineral coupon in-situ incubated in ocean water Damariscotta River, Maine, United States -... | ecosystem: Environmental > Aquatic > Marine >... | reverse complement strand
CGTGCAGTTTCATCCAGTATCCATCGCTTCTCAGCATGGTCATGCGCTGCTGAAAAACTTCCTTGATGTGATGAAGGTGCCCGCATGAGCGACGCCCTGAAACCACTGATCGGTACAGCCGCCGACCGCGCGCTGACCCGCGACGAGGCCGAGGCCGCCTTCCAGATCCTGTTTGAGGGCGAGGCCACACCGGCCCAGATCGGCGGCTTCCTGATGGCCCTGCGCACGCGTGGCGAGACGGTTGACGAATTCGCCGCCGCTGCAGCCGTGATGCGTGCCAAATGCAACAAGGTGGCCGCCCCCGAGGGCGCAATGGATATTGTTGGCACGGGCGGGGACGGCAAGGGAACGCTGAACATCTCGACTGCCACGGCTTTTGTTGTGGCCGGTGCGGGCGTGACCGTGGCCAAGCATGGCAATCGCAACCTCAGTTCCAAATCCGGTGCGGCAGATGCCCTGACCCAAATGGGTGTCAACGTGATGATCGGCGCGGATGTTGTTGAAAAAGCACTGAAAACCGCTGGTATATGTTTCATGATGGCGCCCATGCACCACCCGGCGATGGCCCATGTCGGCCCTGTGCGTGCCGAGCTGTCCACCCGCACGATCTTTAATATTCTGGGGCCACTGACCAACCCTGCGGGCGTCAAACGCCAACTGACCGGTGCTTTCAGCCGTGATCTGATCCGCCCGATGGCCGAAACGCTGGGCCAATTGGGGTCCGAGCGCGCCTGGCTGGTGCATGGCAGCGATGGCACGGATGAATTGACTATCACCGGCATCTCATGGGTGGCCGAGTTGAAAGAAGATGGCACGGTTGAGGAAACCGAAACCCACCCGGATGCGTTTGGCCTGCCGGTGCATCCGTTCCAGGACATTCTGGGCGGCAGCCCCGAGGAAAACGGTGCGGCCTTTCGCGCCTTGCTGGACGGGGCACCGGGGGCGTATCGTAACGCCGTGTTGCTGAACGCCGCAGCGGCCCTGGTCGTCGCGGGCAAGACAGATGACCCCAAAACCGGCGTCGAGATGGCGCGCGACAGCATTGATAGCGGAGCGGCACGGCGCAAGCTTGACCTGCTCGCCCAGCTGACATCGGAGAGTAAATGAGTACCCCAACCATTCTGGACAAGATCAAGGCCTATAAGCTGGAAGAAATCGAGGCCGCCAAGGCCGCTATCCCGCAGGCTGATATCGAAGCCGGGGCAACCGCAGCCCCGGAAGTACGCCCGTTTGGGGAGGCGCTTTTGCAAGCCAGCAAGCAAGGTTACGGCCTGATCGCCGAAATCAAAAAAGCCAGCCCATCCAAAGGCTTGATCCGCGAAGACTTTGATCCTGGCACCCTGGCCGAGGCCTATGCCGCAGGCGGGGCCACCTGCCTGTCGGTGCTGACCGACACGCCCAGCTTTCAGGGCGCGCCCGAATTTCTGCAGCAGGCCCGCGCGGCCTGTGAACTGCCGGTTCTGCGCAAGGATTTCATGTACGATCCCTATCAGGTGGCCGAAGCGCGCGCGTGGGGCGCGGACTGTATCCTGATCATCATGGCCTCGGTCAGTGACGCGCAAGGCGTCGAGTTGGAAGACGCCGCCACAAGCTGGGGCATGGATGTGCTGCTTGAGGTGCATAACGAAGACGAATTGCTGCGCGCCTCCAAGCTGAAATCGAATTTGGTTGGCATCAACAACCGCGATCTCAACACCTTTGAAACCTCGCTTGATACCACACGAACGCTGTCCAAACTTGTTCCCGCTGATCGGATGATCGTCTCCGAAAGTGGGCTGAGTACGCCCGATGACCTGAAAGAGATGGCGATGTATGGTGCCCGGTCGTTCTTGATCGGCGAATCCCTGATGCGGCAGGACGATGTGGCCGCCGCTACGCGCACCCTTCTGGCCAACCCGATGACTGCTGGCGGAGGCTTCTGAATGGCCGGCCTGACCCATTTTGACGGCAAGGGCGACGCCCATATGGTCGATGTCTCGGACAAGGCCGTTACATCGCGTGTCGCCGTCGCGCAAGGTTACATTAAGATGGCACGGGAAACCTTTGATATCATTTCAGAAGGGCGCGCCAAGAAGGGCGATGTTCTGGGGGTTGCGCGACTGGCCGGGATCATGGGCGCCAAGGAAACCGCGCGGCTGATCCCGCTGTGCCATCCGCTCCCGATCACCAAGGTTGCGGTGGAATTGACGCTGGATGCGGAATTGCCCGGCGTGCAGATCGAAGCGACGGTGAAAACCACCGGCCAGACCGGCGTCGAAATGGAGGCGCTGACCGCCGTCTCCACAGCCGCGCTGACCGTCTATGACATGAGCAAGGCCGTGGACAAGGCGATGGAAATCGGCGGCATCCGCGTGACGCTGAAAGATGGTGGAAAATCAGGGCGGTACGAGGCGACATGATCACCGTAGAAGAGGCGCTGGCGCATCTGTTCTCACTGGTCAGGCCTCTGGGCTCCGAAATTGTCCCACTCAGCGCTGCCGTTGGCCGGGTTCTGGCCAAAGACGCTATTGCAAGGCGCGACCAACCCCCGTTTGCCGCCTCGGCGATGGATGGCTATGCGGTGCGTCAAAGCGATGTCGCCACCGGGGCCACGTTGCAGGTGATCGGTGAGGCCGCTGCCGGGCACGGCTTTGACGGGTCCGTCGCGGCCGGTCAGACTGTGCGCATCTTTACCGGCGCCCCTGTGCCCGACGGGGCCGACCGGGTGATCATTCAAGAGGATGTCACACGCGCGGGCGATCAGATCACCTTGGGCGAAAACCTCAGCAAAGGCCCCCATATCCGCCCTGCCGGGGCCGACTTTGAGAGTGGCGATCATATTGAGGCCCCGCGCCTTCTGACCCCTTCGGACATCGCCCTGCTCGCGTCGATGAATCTGGCCGAGATTACCGTGGCACGGCAACCCAACGTGGCGTTGATCTCGACCGGGGATGAACTGGTGATGCCCGGCGAAGACCCCGGCCCGGATCAGATTATCGCGTCCAACACCTTTGGGCTGAAAGCGCTTCTGGAACAACACGGTGCCCGCGCCCGCATTCTGCCCATCGCGCGTGACAATCGCCCTTCTTTGGAGGCCGCTTTCGCACTGGCCGAGGGGGCCGATCTGGTGATCACCATTGGCGGTGCGTCTGTGGGCGATCATGATCTCGTGGGTCAGGTGGCTGCCGATCTGGGCGTCGAACAGGCGTTCTACAAGGTCAGAATGCGCCCCGGAAAGCCGTTGATGGCGGGCCGCATGGGCGCGGCAGCGATGGTCGGCCTGCCTGGCAATCCGGTGTCTGCAATGGTCTGTGGTCACGTGTTTTTGCGCCCCATGTTACGCGCCATGCTGGGGCTGGGCCCTGCTGCCGTTCCGCGCCACACGGCGCGTCTGGCTGTCGATCTGGGTGAAAACGGACCCCGCGAACATTATATGCGTGCAGACGTGCAGGATGGCACAATCCGGCCCGAAAACAGTCAGGACAGCGCCCTGTTGACGGTTCTGGCCCATGCCAACGCGCTGATGATCCGCCCTCCTGATGATGGTCCACGCAAAGCAGGCGAGCAGATCGACTATATTGCACTCTGAAAGGGTCAACACGAGTTATCCACAGAACATGTTGACACAAAACGGGAACATGCGTAGAACAAAATGAAACGCATGGCCCCGGAGGACGAGCATTATGCTGACAAAGAAACAGCTGGACCTGCTGGAATTTATCCACAAACGCGTGCAGCGCGACGGCGTACCGCCCAGTTTTGATGAGATGAAAGATGCGCTGGATCTGCGCTCGAAATCAGGTATTCACCGGCTGATCACGGCGCTGGAAGAACGCGGGTTTATCCGCCGCCTGGCGCACCGCGCCCGCGCCCTTGAAATCGTGAAACTGCCCGAGACTTTGGGCGGCGAGGCGACGCATGGCTTTACTCCCCGGGTGATCGAGGGCGACAAGCCTGACGCACCACAACCTGCCAATTCGCAACCGGTTGAGGCGAAAGGGTTTGAGCTGCCGGTGATGGGGCAGATCGCCGCCGGTGTCCCGATCGAGGCGATTGCCCATGCCAGCCATAACGTGTCGGTCCCCGGTTCGATGATCAGCGGGCAAGGTGAACACTATGCCCTTGAAGTCAAAGGAGATTCGATGATCGATGCGGGTATCAATGACGGCGATGTCGTGGTGATCCGCGAAACATCCGTGGCCGATAATGGCGATATCGTTGTGGCGTTGGTCGAAGACCAGGAAGCCACCTTGAAACGCTATTTCCGCCGCGGCAACGCGATTGCACTGGAGGCCGCAAACCCGGCCTATGAACCCCGCGTGCTGCCCGAGAACAAGGTCAAGGTACAGGGCCGCCTGGTCGGGCTGATCCGCACTTACTAAATCTAATCCGCATTCCACAACCGCGTGCCGGTCACCTGGCGCGCGGTTATTTCTTTGTATCCCGCCTCGGTCTTGTAAATCGCCATGGCCCCGCTTTGACGCAGACTGGCAGGATGTAATACAGCACACGCGAGCCCCTCGGGAACGCCTTCGGGCGGGTCCGCATTCATCACGATCCAACGTACCTTGTCACAGTCCAGCGGCGCGGCGGCGGCTTTCTTGCCCCGCACCGTGGCAAGCGGCAGGCTGGCGGGGTTGAGCATGGCCCACCGTTCGGCCGCCTTGTCCTGTTCAGCGGGATCCCCATCATTCTCAAGCCAGTTCTGAGCAATGAATCCGCCCCCCTTGGGCCGGTTCAGCGCCCTGCCATCGGGTGTCATCACACCCACCAGGGCACCCGTGTCCGAGATAAGGATATCGGGCCGCTCGGTTTGTATCCACAGGACAAACGCAACCAGCGTCGGGATCACACCGGCAAAGCGCAATCGCCCCTGCCACAACACCAACATCAATGCGCCAAGGGCGATCAGTGGCAAAACCTCGGGTCCCGGGCTGATCACCGTGCCGCGCGCGCCGTCCAATTCGCTGACCCATTTGGCCACACCCAATATCCAGGCCACGCCCTTGCCCATCACCCAGAGTGCGATCCACTCCAGCCCCAGCGGCATCAGAAACGCAGCGACAACGGCCGCAGGCATGACCAGCACACCCATCAGGGGCACGCTGAGAACATTGGCGATCAGACCGTAATGGGCGAACTGATTGAAATGCGCAGCCGCAATCGGGGCCGTGGCCAACCCCGCGACTGTCGAAGATATCAGCACCGCCGTGATGGGCCGGGTCCAGCGCGGACCCAAAGGGATCTGATAATCGCGGATCCAGTTGTAAACGGCGACCAGAGCGGTCGTGGCGGCGAAGGACATCTGAAACCCCGGCCCCAGCAACGCCTCGGGCCGCAGGATCAGCACAATCACGGCGGCAAAGGCCACTGCGCGCAAGCTGAACGCCCGCCGGTCCAGCAGCACCGCCGTCAACGCCACGGCCACCATGATGAACGCCCGTTCGGTGGCCACATTACCCCCCGACAGCGCCAGATATCCGGCCGCGACCGGCAAGGCCCCCAGCGCCGCCAGTTTCTTGGCCGGCAGGCGCAGCCCAATGGCCGGAATGGCGGCAAAGAGATAGCGCAGCGTGGCAAAGACAAACCCCGCCAACAGCCCCATATGCAGACCGGAAATCGCCAACAAATGCGCTAGGTTGGTGACCCTGAGGGCGTGCAAGGTTTCTTGCCCCATAGCCGATCGGTCGCCGGTCATGATCGCGGTGGCAAAGGCCCCTGGTTCGCCCGGCAGCGCCTCTTGCACCTTGGCCGACACCGCCATACGCGCGGCAAACACCTTCTGGCTGCCATCCGGGGGCGCGCGGGCCAGAACCGGATTGCGGGTATATCCCACCGCACCAATCTTTAAAAACCAGGCATGGCGTTGAAAATCAAACCCACCCGGCTCGACCGGGCCGCCGGGGGGCGACAGATGCGCGGTGGTCATCACATATTGGCCCGGCGCAGGTACAAGAAACCCTTGCGGACCATGAAGGGATATCCGAACGCGATCCGGCGTGCGTGCGGCGCTGACCCGTTCCAATTGCACCTTGTCCAATGTCAGACGGAGGGCATTTGAGGAGGATCGGTCAATACCGACAATTCGCCCTTCGACTGGGCCGTAGTAGCGCCAGCCCAGCACGGGAAAGTCCATCTGATGGGCGCGCCAACCCGCAAGGCAGAAGCCTGCAACCATCAGGGCTGCGCCCCAGGCCAATGGGGACAAGGCTGCATTCATCCAGCGGCCCAGCAGGATCAACACGGCGATACCCGCCAGCGCATAGGCATATTGCACTGTCGGAGGTTCTGATTTCATAACAAAATAGGCTGCGACCCCGGCGCCAAGACACACTGGCACCCAAGGGAAAAGATATCCCCGTTGGGCCAGCCATTCGGCCTGCCAGGATTGCCAGATCGCCATGTCTTGTCTCCCCTCCGGCGGGCCGATAGACAGGAGTGAACGCTAGCCCCCTCACAGTTACCGAAAGGTTAATGCCGCCCATGTCCGAGACAATCGTGACCCGTTTTGCCCCCTCGCCCACCGGCTATCTGCACATTGGCGGCGCGCGCACGGCGCTGTTCAACTGGCTTTTCGCACGGGGCCGTGGTGGCAAATTTCTGCTACGGATCGAAGATACGGACCGGGCCCGTTCAAATCCTGCCGCGACACAGGCGATCCTGGACGGTATGGCGTGGCTGGGACTGGATCATGATGGCGATGTGATCAGTCAGTTTGAGCGCGCAGGTCGCCACGCCGAGGTGGCCCACGCCCTTCTGGCTGACGGCAAGGCGTATAAATGCTTTTCGACTCAGGACGAAATTCAGGCGTTTCGGGACAAGGCGCGTGCCGAGGGCCGTTCAACCCTGTTTCGCAGTCCCTGGCGCGACGCCGACCCGGCCACGTATCCTGACATCCCCCATGTGATCCGCATCAAGGCCCCACAAGAGGGTGCAACGGTGATCCGCGATCAAGTGCAGGGCGATGTGACGATCCGCAACGATCAACTGGACGATATGGTGCTGCTGCGCAGCGATGGGACGCCGGTTTACATGCTGGCCGTGGCAGTGGACGATCACGATATGGGCGTTACCCATGTGATCCGCGGTGATGACCACCTCAACAATGCCGCGCGTCAGATGATGATCTATGAGGCGATGGGGTGGCCCCTGCCGGTTTATGCCCATATCCCACTGATCCACGGGCCGGATGGTAAAAAGCTGAGCAAGCGGCATGGCGCGCTCGGCGTCGAAGAATATCAACAGATGGGGTATCCGGCGGCCGGCATGCGCAATTACCTGGCCCGTCTGGGCTGGAGCCACGGGGATGATGAATTTTTTACCGACGCACAGGCCCAGGAATGGTTCGACCTGAGCGGGATTGGCAAATCACCTGCCCGGTTCGACTTCAAGAAACTCGACAATATCTGCGGGCAACATATGGCCGCCACTGAAAATGCTGCACTGCTGCATAAACTGGAAGAGTTCCTGGCGGCAACGGACCAGCCGCCTCTGTCCGACGCAAAAAAATCGCTCATGAAAGCGGGGATGACATGCCTGAAAGAGCGCGCGAAGACCTTCCCCGATCTCATTGATAAGGCTTCGTTTATACTGTCGGATCGCCCAATAGAATCGGATGAGAAGGCTGCGACACAACTGGATATTGTATCCCGTGGTATACTGAATGAATTGACGCCGCAGTTGCAAAATGTTAGGTGGGAGCGAGACGAAATCGAGGCGGCTGCGATGCAGTTTGCCGAAGCCAAGGACATGAAATTCGGAAAGCTGGCGGGGCCAATTCGGGCCGCACTGGCCGGGCGAACTGCGACACCCAGCGTGTTTGACATGATGCTGGTACTTGGTCGGGATGAAACCATCGCCCGGCTGACCGACGCGGCCGACAACGGGGCTTAACCCTGTTGCAACGCGCCCTGGGATAAGCCCAACAAGAATGGCCCGCGCACCCTTCGCGCAGGCAGGACGAGGAGACCATAAGATGGCCGACACAAAGAAAACCGCGACGCTGGATGTAAATGGCGCAAGCTATGAACTGCCAATCTTTTCCCCCACCGCCGGGCCTGATGTCATTGATATCCGTAAGCTTTATGGCCAGGCGGGCGTGTTCACCTATGATCCGGGCTTTACCTCGACCGCCAGTTGCGACAGCACCATCACCTTTATCGACGGTGGCAAGGGCGAACTGTTGCACAGGGGCTATCCGATCGACCAGCTGGCTGGAAAATCCCATTACCTAGAAGTCTGCTATCTGCTGCTTTATGGGGAACTGCCCTCGGCTGCACAGCTGGAAGACTTTGAAAGCCGCGTGACCAACCACACGATGCTGCACGAACAGATGCACTTCCTGTTCCGCGGCTATCGCCGGGATGCCCACCCGATGGCCATCATGGTTGGCGTGGTTGGCGCGCTGTCTGCGTTCTATCACGACAGCACCGATGTCAGCGATCCGTGGCAGCGTGAAGTCGCCTCGATCCGCATGATCGCCAAGATGCCGACGATTGCCGCGATGGCCTTTAAATACGTGCTGGGTCAACCGTTCGTGTACCCGCGCAATGACCTGGATTACGCGTCGAACTTCCTGCGGATGTGTTTCGCTGTCCCTGCCGAGGATTACGAGGTGAATCCGATTCTGTCCCGCGCGATGGACCGGATTTTCACCCTGCATGCCGATCACGAACAGAACGCATCAACCTCGACTGTGCGTCTGGCGTCCAGCTCAGGCGCCAACCCGTTTGCCTGTATCGCAGCCGGCATTGCCTGCCTCTGGGGTCCTGCGCATGGCGGGGCAAACCAGGCCTGTCTTGAGATGCTGCAGGAGATCGGGACGGTGGATCGCATCCCTGAATACCTCGCGCGCGCCAAGGACAAGAATGACGATTACCGCCTGATGGGTTTTGGTCACCGGGTCTATAAAAACTTTGATCCGCGCGCCAAGGTGCTCAAGCAATCCGCCGATGAAGTGCTGGAACTGCTGGGGGTTGAGGATAATCCGACCCTGCAAGTGGCGAAAGAGCTTGAGAGGCAGGCATTGGCCGATCCCTACTTCGCCGACAAGAAGCTGTTCCCGAATGTCGATTTCTACTCGGGGATCATCCTTGAGGCGATGGGCTTCCCCACGTCGATGTTCACCCCCATCTTCGCGGTCAGCCGCACGGTGGGCTGGATTTCACAGTGGAAGGAAATGATCGCCGATCCACAGCTGAAAATCGGCCGTCCGCGTCAGCTCTACCAAGGGGCGACACTGCGCGATTACGTGGATATCGAGAACCGCTGAACAGCGGGGCATTAAAAAACCGGACCACGAAAGAGGCCCGGTTTTTCTTTGTCTTTTTGGGGACTCACCGCCCCTGAAAATGCGGCGGGCGTTTCTCCATGAAGGCCACGACGCCCTCTTTGAAATCCCGTGACATGGCACATTTTCCCTGCAGCTTTGCTTCCAGGTTCAACTGCCCGTCAATGCCATGTTCCCACGACGTACGGATCGCCTGTTTCATATGGGCATAGGCCCGGGTCGGGCCCTTGGCCAGATGTGCTGCACGGGCCTGCCATTGGGCGGCAAATTCGTCATCCGGTGCACATTCCCAAATCATCCCCCAGTCGCTGGCTTGCCGGGCGCTGATCGGTTCGGCAAACAGCGCCGCGCCCATTGCCTTGGCCGCGCCCATCTGACGTGGCAGCCAATAGGTACCCCCGGCATCCGGGATCAGGCCAATGCGCGCGAAGGCCTGTAGGAAGTACGCGCTTTCGGTTGCAATCACGACATCCGCGGCCAGCGCCAGGTTTGCCCCTGCCCCGGCGGCGGGGCCGTTGACCGCGGTGATTGTCGGGATCGGGCAATCGGAAATCGCGCGCAGCATCGGTTCGTATTCGTCCCGCAACACACGCTCCAGATCCAGCGCCGACAGATCGCCACTGTCACTGAGGTCCTGACCGGAGCAAAACGCGCGGCCCTCCCCGGTGATCACCAGTACGCGGGCGCTGCGCCCCGCCTCGGTGGCGGCATCTGTGATCTCGGCGCGCATCTGCGTGTTGAGCGCGTTCATCTTGTCAGGCCGGTTCAGCCGGATCGTCGCGATATCCGCCTCACACTCAAGCGCAAGGGTTTGATAATCTTTCACCGGGCCGCCTCCTTTTCATTGGACAGGCGTATCAAACGGTAAAGCCCGCGTAGATCAAGCGGAAACGGCGCGTCACCAAAGCGTTTTGAGAAAAATCTGGCACACTGATTTTTCTCAAACGCGGCGATAGGGGAATGGGACGCGCGCGTTTCTAGTCACCTTCGTACCTCAGGTGTCTTTCGAAACGCTTTCGCGCATGATGTCGTCCAGCCGGGCTTTTTCCTCGACACTCAGATCATCATGCGCCTCGTCCGTGGCCTTGGCCCGGCGGCGCAGATAGTTTGCCCCGATCCCCGCTGCGATCAACAGCATCAGAGGCCCTGCGGCCCACAGCAAAAGGTTGGAGCCACCCAGCTTGGGTTGCAACAACACGTATTCACCATACCGATCCACAACAAAGTCAATCACCTGTTCGTCGCTGTCGCCCTCGACCAACCGTTCACGCACCAGAAGGCGCAGATCACGAGCCAGCGGCGCATTGGAGTCGTCAATGCTTTCATTACGACATACCAGACAGCGCAGACCCTTGCTCAGATCGCGGGCCCGCTCCTCGAGCACTGGATCGGACAGGACTTCATCGGGCTGAACGGCATAGGCCGGGAAAGCCAGTGCAAAGCACAGCAGAAGTACCAGTCGTTTCATTCGGCGGGCACTCCTTTTGGGGTCTTGCGGCGTGCGTTCTGCGCCCCTGCGGCCACACGATAGCGCCGGTCACTCAGTGACAGTGCCCCGCCCAAGGCCATAAGGATCGAGCCACCCCAGATCCAGTTGGCCAGCGGCTTGTAATAGCTGCGCACCGCCCAGCCGCCACTGTCCTGAGGATCGCCGATCACCACGTAGATGTCCCGCAGGAAACCGTTATCAATCGCTGCTTCTGTGGTGGGCATCTGCGCCACCGGGTAGAAGCGTTTTTCAGGGCGCAGTTCTGATACATCACGACCATTGAGATCGATATCAAAGGTCGCCTTTGTGCTCAGATAGTTCGGGCCTTCCTCATCATGCACCTCGATCAGCGTGACCGTATGGCCGGCCAACTCGAAGCTTTCGCCGACATTGACCACGCGAATATCCTCGACCTTCCAGGCCATCATCGCCGCCACGCCTGCCATGGTTACACCAAGGCCAGCATGGGCTACCGATTTGCCCCAGTCCGCGCGCGGCAGGCGGCGCAGACGCCCAAACCTGTCAGGTCCGCGCCCGGTTCGTGACCACAAATCAACCACGGATCCCATCACCAGCCAGGCTGCGAGGAACATCCCCACTGGCCCGAGAGCAGAGCGCCCGGTTTGCATCGCATAGGCCAGAGTGCCAATGGCGATGGCCAGGATGAACGGCCATTTCAAGCTGTTTAGCACCCTGTCCAGTTTGGCCCGTTTCCAGGACAGCATCGCGCCCACCGGCAGGATCAACCCCAGCAGCACCATGAAGGGGGTGAAAGCCATGTTGAAGAAAGGTGCGCCGACGCTGAGTTTGCGGTCAAAGAACATCTCGGCCACCAGCGGCCAGATGGTGCCGACAAAGACCACGAAACAGGCCACGGCCAGCAGGATGTTATTGACCAGCAGCACGGACTCCCGACTGACCAGCCCAAAGACGCCTTTGGCCTGAAGCACATTCGCGCGGGCCGCAAACAAAGTCAGGCCGCCCAGCATAAAGGTCGCCGTGATCATCAAAAGGAACACGCCGCGTTCGGGATCATTGGCAAAGGCATGCACCGACGTGAGTACACCAGAGCGGGTGATAAACGCCCCGATCATCGAGAACCCAAAGGCAATGATGGCCAACAGAATTGTCCAGCTTTTCAGCGCCTCGCGCTTTTCCACCACGACTGCAGAATGCAGCAGGGCAGCGCCGATCAACCAGGGCATGAAACTGGCATTTTCAACCGGATCCCAGAACCAGAAGCCGCCCCAACCCAGTTCATAGTAGGCCCACCAACTGCCCAGGGCGATGCCGATGGTCAGGAACGTCCACGCGGCCAGGGTATAAGGCCGAACCCAACGCCCCCAGGACGCATCAACGCGGCCCTCAATCAAGGCAGCGATGGCAAAAGAAAACGTCATCGAAAGGCCGACATACCCGACATAGAGGAAAGGGGGATGAAAGGCCAAACCGGGGTCTTGCAATAACGGGTTCAGATCCTGCCCGTTAAAGGGCGGCACCTCAAGGCGCAGAAAGGGATTCGAGGTGAAGACGATAAAGGCGAAAAACGCCACGCCGATCATGGCTTGCACCGACAGCACCCGCGCCTTCAGCCCCGGCGGCAATCCCTGACCAAACCATGCAACAAAGGCCCCGAACAGTGTCACGATCAGCACCCAAAGCAGCATCGAGCCTTCGTGATTACCCCAGGTTCCGGTGATTTTGTACAGCATCGGCTTGTCCGTATGGCTGTTCAGCCAAACCAGACGCAGCGAGAAATCAGAGGTCACAAACGCCCAGACCAGCGCGGCAAAGGCCAACGCCGTCAGAACGAATTGTACTGTCGCTGCAGGTTCGGCCACAGCCATCCAGCCAGGCCATCGCTTATGCGCCCCGATCAGCGGAACAACAGATTGAAAACACGCCACCATAAGGGCGAGGATGAGGCTGAAGTGACCAAGTTCATTTATCATATCCCGACCATAGACTGCCGCCGACCTCGGGCCAACACAAACCGCTGCGACAGGTGATCACATTTGGGGGTCTGAGAGGCGCGCTTACCGCTCGGGGCCGTCGAATTTGCGCCATTCGGCCAAGGCGCGATTGGTGTCAGGTTGGGTGGCCTCGGCCGTCAGGGCCGCATCCGTGCCCGTTGCGGCAGCACCGGGAGTATCATTCTCCAGCGCGCGCAGAGTTCTGAGGCCGCTCACCACCTGCGGCGTCATGGCCATCGTGCTGGCCAGCGAGCGTTGAAACTCTTGCCCTTTGAACTGGTGGCGCGCGCCAAAATAAAACGACACGATCGCACCCAACAACCACCACAGCGGTTCGGGCACCAACGCGATGCCTTGCATGCGTTGTGAAAACCAGATCGGATCGACCATGGCTGAAATGAACAGGCCCAACGTGCCAAGGGCCATGGCCGGGCGCGGAATGCGGTTGATTGCGTCCATCAGCGTGTCAAACAAACCACGACGCTTGAGGCCAAACTCGTTTCCGAATTGCTGCAACACCTGTTGCGTGACCAAGGTTTCCCGCTCGGCACCGGCCTCGGCATTTTCGCGGAACACCTCGGCAGTGTCGGCTATGACATTGCGACCATTGCCAAAAATGACCGTCAGGAGTCTCTCGATCAATCCCATGCCGCCACCCTTTGCTGAAACTCGGCCGGGGTCAGGTGATAGCGAGGCTGGATGAATTCTTCGGCCCGCGTGATCCATCCGCCCTTGCCGCCGCGCCGTGTGCGCGCAAATTTTCGGCTGGCTGGGCGGCGATCCGCGATACGGAAGTAATAGTTGCGCCGGGCAATGCCATAGGCATCGCTCAGATGATATGGCGCGGCATTGGCCGCCGCATGGGCAGCGTCGGCGGTCTGCGGACCGATCACACCATCGACCGCCACATTATGCCCCATGTCGCGCAATAACCGTTGCAGGATTTTCACTGCATTGCCGCCCGCGTTGACATACATGTCGAAAACAGACGCATGCAGGATGTCCGGCAGCTTTGCTATGTTCGGACGGTGAAAATAGTGCTCGACAAAGATGTCTTCAGCTTGCCCGCGGGTCAGCTGGCGCACATCCCGGCTGTCGATATCGCCATCACGATCCAGATCCAGACCCAAGCGGCGCATCGTATGAATGGTGACGCCAAAATTCGTCGCCCCGCCGGGATCATCCGGGTCTTTCACATAACCGCCTTCGCGGCCCACGATTTCACGTGCAATCTGGCGTACATCCTTCATCCGCAATCCCTTTCCACCGGTCTGGCAGCAAGGGTGCGGTGAATGGGTTAACGGCGCGCTTAACTACCGTCCGGCTGATAGACGCCCTGTTCCTTCAGCGCATCGACCACTTCCTGAGGCATGTAATCCTCATCATGTTTGGCCAGCACTTCGGTGGCGGTGAAAACGCCGTTCTCATAGCTGCCAAGGGCCACCGTGCCCTGCCCCTCGCTGAAAAGATCGGGCAGCACGCCGGTATAGCTCACAGGGATCACGGCTCCGCCATCGGTGACACTGAAGGTGATGGTTTCACTTTCACCACGCACAAGGCTGCCCTCTTCGACCAGACCACCAATGCGAAACACCTCGGTCGGTTCCGGAGGTGCCTCGGCCACCTGGCTGGGCGAGCGGAAAAAGTTGATCCCATCGCGCATCGCATAACCGATCAGAACGGTTGAGATGATCAAAGCGACCGCGGAAATGGCGATGATCTGAACGCGGCGCTTTTTCTTGAGCGATTTCATTGTCGCACCCTCTTCATGGAAAAACGGGGGCCAACATCAGCCCCGTGGTCTCATCTTCACCTAACATCAGATTGGCGTTCTGCAAGGCCTGACCACTGGACCCTTTGGTCAGATTATCAAGGGCGGCTACCACCACGGCGCGCCCGGCAATCCGGTCGGCCACCACACCAATATGACAAAAATTGCTGCCCCGGATATGGCGGGTACTGGGGTGTTCGCCCATCGGCAACACGTGCACAAATGGCTCATCCGCATAGGCACCCGCAAGCGAGTCATGCACTTGGTCGGGTTCGCCCTGCACATAGACGGTGGCGATGATGCCACGGTTGGCAGGCAGCAAATGCGGGGTGAATTGTACCCGCACGTCGCGCCCGGCAACGGCCGAAAACTCCTGATCGAACTCTCCCAGATGCCGGTGCGTGCCGCCAACCGCATAGGCGTGTGCTCCCTCCGACAACTCGGCATGCAGCAGATTTTCCTTCAGGGCGCGCCCGGCACCACTGACCCCGGTCTTGAGGTCGATAACGATGCTATCGAGGTCAATCACCCCGTCTGCGATCAAAGGCCGCAGCGCATATTGTCCTGTCGCCGCATTGCATCCGGTGCCCGCCACTAAACGGGCGGTGCGGATATCCTCGCGGTAAAACTCGGTCAGGCCATAGACCGCCTCTTTCTGCATCAAAGGGGCGGAATGCGGATTGCCATACCACTTCTCATAGGCTGCCGGATCGCGCAGCCGGAAGTCTGCAGACAGATCGGCGATCTTCAAATCACGCGGCAAGGCCCTGATCACGTCCTGGCTGGTTTTATGTGGCAGCGCGCAAAAGCACAGATCAATCTCCGAGAAATCAATCTGATCAATGGTCACAAGATCCGGCAGGTCCAGATGACGCAAATGCGGAAAGGCCTGTGCCATCGGCTGGCCCGCCTTGGAATGGGCCGACAGGGCGGCGATCGCCATGCCCGGATGGGTGGCGATCAACCGGACCAGTTCGGCCCCGGTATATCCGGATGCGCCAAGAATGGCGATGTTATGTGTCTTGGTCATAGGTATTCTCACTTTGCGCAGCAGGGCTAGGCGTTTACCCCTTACGCGTCAACCAATCTAGCGTCTTCTGAAAAGCCTTTCGTTGACTAAAATCAACACGCGGGCGGTTCGGCGACATTCCAGGTGGAGGCACTTAGGGGCGTCAGGACATTGCGGCTTTATCGACGGATGTCAGGCCGCTTCAAATCGAATTTCTCGTCGCAAGAACTGCGTCGCGCGGTCCGATACGCGGGCGGGATCACCGGTGGTGAGGAACTTCGGTTCACTCCCCTGCCCCTGCGTACCTGGGTGACGATCCAGATAATCCGCAAGGCTTTCAGCCACCAGATTGGCCTGGCTATAGACTTTGACATCTGCGCCAAGGGCCGCCTGAAACGCGTCCTGCATCAACGGATAATGGGTACATCCCAGAATGGCGGCTTGCGGGTCTGGCATCTTGCGCTTCAGGGCATCCACATGGCTGCGCACCAGAGCCTCGGCCAGGATCATATCGCCGTCCTCGATGGCATCCACCACACCGCCACAGGCCTGCGCCTCGACATCCACACCGATGGCGCGAAAGGCCAGTTCGCGCTGAAACGCGCGGCTCGATACGGTTGCAGGGGTCGCAAACAGCGCCACATGGGTCACCGCCACTTCGCGAGGCGGAGAATTGTCGCCCCATTGCCGTTCGGTCAGGGCCTCGATCAGCGGCACGAAAACGCCAAGAACCCGTTTGCCCTGCGGCACCCAGGATTCCTGCATCCGGCGCAGTGCTGCGGCCGAGGCTGTGTTGCAGGCCAGGATCACCAGATCGCACCCTTCGGCAAACAACCGGTTCACCGCTGTTGTGGTCAGCCCATAGATGTCGTCCGCCGTGCGCACGCCATAGGGCGCATGGGCACTGTCGGCCATATAGACAAACGGCACCTCCGGCAGCCGCTTGGCCACCGCGTCCAGAACGGTCAGACCGCCCAGTCCGCTGTCAAAAATGCCCACCGCCATATGCCCGTGCCTTTGCGCGTCAGTCCCATTCAAACCCGCGGGCAGAACTGTCCAGCGGGCTTGGGGACAGCTCATACGTCTTCATACGCAGGAATTCCATAAGGGATTTCCCATCCCCGGCCTGATCCAGTTGATCCCGACCAATCGGATCGCCAATGACCACATTGACCGGTGTATCGACACGTTTGCCAAATTCCTTGATCAGCAGCCCCATACGCAGGGTCGAATGCAAATGGCTGGCCAGTTGAAACAGGCGGCTGCAATGGCCTTCGAAAAAGACAGGCACGACGGTGGCATTCGATTTGGCAATCATCCGCGCCGTGAAATTGCGCCAGCCCGGATCCATCGGCTTGGAAAACGGTGTCGCCGAGGTGCTGACCGCCCCACCAGGGAAAACTCCAATCGCCCCGCCCTTGCCCAGATACTCCAGAGCGGTCTTGCGGGTCCTGAGGTTCAACTGCACCGCCTCTTTCGTCTCGTCAAAACTCACGGGAAGAACCACACGGTTCAGATCCTGCGCCTTGCGGAACACATGATTGGCCAGAATGCGGAAATCCCCGCGCGTCTGGCTCAGCATGTGACCCATCATCAGCCCATCCAGAATACCGTAAGGGTGGTTGGCTATCATAATCACCGGGCCGGTTTGGGGAATATCGCTCAGGCTACCGCCCACCACATTCAAGGACAGCCCGTAACGATCCACCATCACCTGCCAGAAATCACGCCCCTGCGCGACGTCATCCTCGTAGCCGCGCGCGCGTTTGATCAGACGCAGCCGTCCACTCAGGGTTTCCATCGTGCGGATCATCGCCCGCCCGCCGCGGGTCTGGGCCGAGTAGGCATACGAGATATCCCGCGCGATCTGGCGATCTGGCATAGGTTTGCTCCGTGATCTGGCTGGCCTTCTACCGTGCATTGTCTATCAGATCACATGAAAATTCTGTGACAGTTACTGCGCGGCTTTTTGGCCGGTCTCGCCACCTGTGCCGATCACCGAAAACAATTCTGCGCGACGTTTTTCAAACTTTGCCACGTTGGCATGCTTGACCGGACCGAATCCCCGGATACTCAGCGGCAGTTCCGCCAGTGCCAGGATCGCGGGGCGTGTGGCCTCACTCAGCAGTGGCAGCACATCCTGCATGTCTTCCTCGTATTGCCGGATCAGGGCGCGCTCCATCTTGCGCTCGGCGGTATAGCCGAAGGGATCAAACGGCGTGCCGCGCAAGGTTTTCAATCGCGCCAAAACGCGCATCGGGCCTTCCATCCATGCGCCGAATTGCCGCTT
>Ga0316205_10002730_pt1 | contig 17804 bp, 22 predicted proteins | sample 3monthpyrite_MG_FD_204941 | JGI IMG/M metagenome (GOLD analysis project Ga0316205, IMG submission 204941) | Microbial mat bacterial communities from mineral coupon in-situ incubated in ocean water Damariscotta River, Maine, United States -... | ecosystem: Environmental > Aquatic > Marine >... | reverse complement strand
GTGAAGTGATGGAAAATAGATATGGTGTTGATGTCACTTATTTTGAGGCATGGAATGATAGGATTTTTAATAGCGAGAGTGGGCTAACTAACTACAAGCCAGATGAACTTGCACGAGAATTAGCAAGAATGTCACGAACAGCAGATTCAGAAGTATTAAAAGAGCCTGAATTTAATGATCGTTTATTCAACCAATCAGAACTAGACCAGCGAATAGCGGAAGCCACTGAACAGGCTTGCAGGGAGCAGCGGGAGAAAGATTGTAAAGCAGTCAAGGTAGCGTATCTTAAGTATCTAAGGGAAAACCAATATAGAGAATTAGTTCCGGCTTCTGTGTTTGATAAAGCATTTTACATCAGCTAGCAGCGAGGGGGAGTGATGCGAGATAAAAATCAGCCAGGCAATGATCTTGTTTTAGTTATTATATTCTTTTTTCTTTTTTTCGCCGGCGGGTTTGCTGTTCAGCTCATCGCATGGATGATTGGTAGAATATTTTCTTAGTTTTTTTGGATCGCGTCTGCATAGTCATAGCAGGCGATTAAGGCTTTTCTGATTGTGTCTGCTCTGGCAGCTTCCCTTGTAAGAAACTCTGCATCTGGTCCCGAAAGTTCTCGCCCACTGGTACCCTTGCAGTCAGTTTTGGTATCTCTGGCGCTGTTTCTGCGACTTGGACGGTTCCGCAGGCTGATAAGGTCGCGCTGCATATGAGCATGAATGCTGGCAAGTTCAGTGATCTGAGTCTGAGTGATTTCATTAACTTCATCCTGTTTGATTTTTTCTTGAGCTCTGGCAGCGGCCACGGCCTCATTGATTGCAGTTTGTGTTTTGGCTATCCATTTTGTATCTGTTACCTCTACGCCATAAAAATAACCGCCGATGCATGCGGCAATAGCTCCGAGTATCAGATACTTATTCATGCTCCTTTTCGCCTCTCGTTTTGTTCGTAATCGTAATGCTTTTTCCCGCTGCAGATGATTTCGTGCTTTATTGATATGTCCCTGGCAATAAGAATGTAACACGCGCTGACGGCAACGATGGTCAGTATTGTTTCATCACCAGAGATATCCAGCTCAAATAAAAGCCAGAGCGCGAGAGAGTTTAGAAGAGCTCCAACAGCCATGTATAGGGTCAGCATATTTACGGTTCTTTTCCGCATGTTACTTTCCTCCTTTTTTAATAAAAATAGCGAACAATGCTCCAGCCCCATCTCTCGCCACCATTGATACAATTGATAGTGCCATTATTCCAGCAAAAAAACCGGCAGGAAATGCAAAAATTTCATAATTGTAATGAATTGCTATGAGATATGTGGACCAGCCCACAGGCAGAGCGGCAAAAAATAACAATGCAAACTGTTTGGTTTTTGGTACTTCTGGATCCACGTTTAATAAAATCCTTAATAAACCACCAAGGCCGGCGGACAGTCCTCCGATGAGCTCTTTGTCTGAAAAGTTCGATAGATCCATGTTTTTTCCTTATTTATTATTACTATCGCCGGTCCCATCTTGTCATTGTAGACCTTGAGTCAAGATGTGTTCGGCCATTATATCTGCCGATTCCGCAGCTGTCTGAATGTTTTGATTCAAGATAATCAGCGACTTCATCGTCGTCAATATGGTCGCCAGTTTTATAATCACCTGTGTTTTTGTCATACAGGAAAAAATCATCAGCTTTGTAGTGGGTGTGCTGGCTTGTTCTCGATGCACCTTTTATTGTCGAATTGTATTCCGGGCAACGATTTCCACTGTTGATGTGTATAGCTATTTTTTTATCTTGATACTTGTCTTGAAAGTGATCGACGCAGTCCTGCAGGTTCTGCACCTGGACATGGTCGTGCGTGTCCTCGTTACACCCACACGGGCATTCTATTTCCCATCTGCTTAGACTCTTACTTAAATCGCCCATAATGTTTTCCTTTTATTTTCCTATCAACCATTTAGGTATTTTGCCAGGGTTTGTACTAAGCCATTTAACTGTGTCGCTTAATACGGCGTTGCTCGGAGCGTCTGCCGCATCCCATGCCCACACTTGATAGTTTCTGACCGATGTCGAGACTGCATCGACACCTGTTATCGCAAACTTACCATCTTGCGCTAGTAAACTAGATACTGTTGATATGTCGCCTACTGGAACGCCTAATGTCGTGGTTTTTGTCGCCTCGCCATTAACTGAATTATAAACCGCCGTGCTCGGTATAAATGCACCAGCGATAACAGCTTGGCCGCTTACTACGGTTGTTTGATTGAAATAATAGTTAGGGTTAGGGTCAACATATTTTGTCGCTCTAAAATAATTAGATGTCCCTGCCCCACCCACCATCCAGCCTTGATACGGGTCTGTTCCTCGCTCATTTATATCGTGCGAAGTTCCAGCATCAATATCTCTAGTCCCGTCATTGTCGTAATACATATCACAACAAACTAAAACGACTTTATCCTGTGTATCCAAAAGCGTTCCAGTAATATCTATTTCACCGCCGTCATATCTTTTAACTGATAAGTACCCAGCTTTAAAAGCCAGCATTTCTTGCAAAGTAGAGAAAGAGTTCGCGCCATCGAGAGCAACATTAACGGACAAGTCATAGCCATTACCTGAATGATCAGGAATGACTCCATCAGCTGCATCAGAGCACTTGTAATAAGCTATTAATGAAGGGGTACTAGCCCCATCTATATCATCAATAGTTATATTGGTGGCTTGCTTAACAGCGCGTGCTATTTTGCGGCGCATTACTCAGGCCACACTATTTTATTATTTGCGGCCCAATTTGCAGAATTAAATCGTATAATATCGCCTATGTTTTTAGGTAGCGTATCATAAACATACAAAGCCATTCCTGCCAGGGTAGTTATGCCTGAAAGCGTTATTTCGTCTTCTAAAATTATAGAGCCAGAGCCGTCGGCGTCAGATGTACCAACTATAACCCCGTTTTTATACAGAGCTATGTTTCCAGAGTCATTAGAGTTTCTTACTAACGCCCACGATGCATCATCCGCGTCAGTATTTGATACAACAGAAGTTGTGCCACTAGCGCCGTTCACTTCAGTATTTGCAATGACAGATCCCGCAATTTTTAAACTGTGACCAGTTTGCGCTCCAATATCGACATAGTTAACGATTCCGACAACTCCTTTAAACATAAAGCAAAAATCTTTAGTGCCTATCGCTTCAGGAGTTGCAGAAAGTGCGCCGTCTATCAATGAGGGGAGGGTAGTAATAATCCCATCACTTGATGTAATTGCAGATATATCTATGTTTGCACCATTAATCGTATCGACAAGAGTTGTAGCGCCTGTGGCTTCGTCGCATTTCCACCAATGCTTTAACGTGCTTGGATATGTTTCGGCCGTATTATTTTCGGCCGCTTTGTTTTTTAAGGTTTTATGTATCATTATCCTGCCTCCACAATTACGCGCATAATCGCATTAAGCGGCTCGCAGTCAAATCTGGTTATAGGACTGTCTGATGTGATTACATTTGGTTGATTTGGGTGTAATACGAAATACTGAACATCTGTAGCAATCCCGCCCGCTGCACCTAGCCATGATAGGGCCTCGGCCCCATCGGTTGCATCTAATACGCCTAAGCAAATATCATCATTCTGCAAAGCCGTACCGGTTGTAGGCAGAATAGTAATTACTAATTCTGTTATGTTTTCGCCTGCCGTCCACGTACAAACATTGTTTGTGTCGTCGCCTGGGTGTGTTGTAGCTGCTGCTGCAATATTTCTATTATGACCTATTCCCAAAGGCCCGGATGATGCAATGTTTACACTTTTACCTCCAGCCACACCTCTGTCTGCCGTTGGTAGGCCTGTCTCTACATCTTCTGACAATGTTGAAGTCGGATTTGTTGCTGTCATGCTTTTCTCCTTAATCTTATTTTAAAACATATCATACTGGTAGTTCTCTATTAACTGTTTTCTCGCCATGTAATTGATCCGCGAACAGTTATATTTGACGTAATTGGCGCACAACACAGGACAAGCTCGTCAAAGTCGTCCTTTGCAATGTTGGCACCAAGTTTTAGTGAATTATCTATTGCATTGCTGGTTGGCGTGGCTGTTGAAAAAAAATCTGAATCGACTTGGTGGCCGTTTGTAACAGTGTTTGTATTATCCGTTGCCTTAGCTACCTGGACCACTGAGTCGGTTTCGTCGCTGTAGGTAAAAACGCCGGCTATCGTTGGATTCCACATCAGCCTCCATTGCGCTTGATCGTTGTTGGTTGATGCGATCATGGCTATTTTTTTTAAGATGACAGATGCGTCATAATTTCCTGCCTTTAGCTTAAACCCTACAATAGCATACAAAGCTGTATTGGCTAGTGATGCCACAGGACCTGTGCTGGCCGATCTTAGCGGCCCGTTTTCCTGAGTCCCTCCCTCAGACATTACTGAGCTGCAGATGTGCTCGATTTCGGCTGCTGAGGCGTAATTTCCATCGTTAGCGATCCAATAGCGAACAGGCAGGTTTGGCGTGCTCATATAGACGCCCTGCTCGTTGTTTGCCCACATGAATTGATGCACGTAATATGGCGTTCCGTCGATTACAAAGCCTATGCGTACACGGCCGACGCCTAACCACTCCATGTCTATAAGAAAAATCATAGACTTTGAGAAATCCATAGTTATTTTCGATGCCCCGCTTCCGTTCATCTTGTCAAGGTTCCAGTCGGACTGGGCCACATCAATATCAACAGTAGAGCCTGTGGTTGCTGTCCGGCGTCGTATAATAATTTCCCCATCGCTATCAACAAGAAAAAATCCGTTTCTTTCATCCCCTAAGCCGACCCCTCTTTCCAGTCCTGCCCCTCCTGTCGCCGTTTTTAGCAGCGTGCCTGTAATAAGGGCGAGTTGTGATTTGCCTGGCTGGTAGTTAAAGCGCTGGAATGTCTGCCTAATAATTGACTCATTAGTTGATGCATCGACGTCCATGATCGTGGATGCGCCGCTTTGTGACCATGTCCCGGCCGCCGCTCCAGTAATTAATTCGTCCCAGAATAGCGGGGCCTTAGAGTGTATCTGCTTGCTATCGAATAGAGTCTCAGGCTCTGACACGCGAAGCCTTGCGAATGCGTCTAAGTTTGCCGTGTTGGGTGAAAATGCAACGGGCAAAGGGGAGTTATTTGATACCCGCTGAGGCTGGTCTTTTTCAAGACTGTGATAGTGGACCTCAGTTGGGCTGACTGTACTCATCTTTTACTCCTAAAACTCGAATGTTATACCCATTGACACCAGGTCTAATGGGTTGTTTTTTGGTATGTGGCTTCTGTCTAATACGCGCCTGCCGTTTGAGAAATGATCCCAGTACAGGCCCCAGTGTACATTCTTAGCTATTGCGTGATTCCCTACCAGCGCCGCGCCCAGATGGAAATTAAACTGCTCGCTATCATTAATCGCTTTTTCTGCCATCGCGTATCCAAAGGTTAGGCGTATGGTTCCTGCGTCTGGCCTGTGTAGTGCCTTGTATGTAAAATCGATACCCGCAATTCGGTTACTTACCAAGTCTTTGTCATTATGCAGCTCGATACCGAAAATACTCAGGCAGGATGTGCAGTCGCTCTGCTCTAACCAGATGCCACCAAAGTTCGTATCGTCAGGCTCGTCCGATGCGACCATGCCGTATTTCAGGATGATGTCGCTGTGTGCGTTAAAGCTTGTAAGTATAAATATAATTGCGAGTAGTTTTTTCATGGCTAATTTTCCTTATGGTATGGCTGTTATGCTGTAGGTGTTACTTAAAAACGTTTTTAATCGGCTTTTTAGTAACTGTGCTTCGGCAAGCGTAAGGTTTTCAGTGACCCCCCACGCGCTGAATCTTGCAGAATACGGTCCGCCGGCATTAGTTCCAAATCGAGCATCATTGACGCCGTGGTTGTCTGCGCCAATATACACCTCATTTCCACCTGATGCCGCATTTGTGGCGCCCGTTACTGTGCTAGTCGATGCGTTTCTGGTGAAAAATGCATCATCCACATCTGCCGGGTTTTGGCTCGTTAATGAAAAGCCATTTGTTAGCCCGGCCACAGTGGCTGCTGCTGAGCCATTAACTTGACCGCCCACATTTGTGGAGCCTTTGAATGCGGTCGTCTTTACTGCTCTAAAGCCGTTCGCAAAGCCGGCTAAAAAAACATTCTCAGTTGATCCGCCAGAGCTGTATGCATGATCAACCTCAAACACGCCGCAATCGTTAGCGTTTCCACGGGTTATTTGTGTGTTAATGCATACGCCGGTGCCACCTAGACTTTCATTGTCTGTTGCGCCTGTTGTAATACCGGCCGTGTTTCCGGGGCCGACCGAATGCGTCAAAGTCCCGCCGCCTGAAAATAGATCATATTCTGCCGAGTCTGAGCTTCCCTTAATGCCGAGCAGGCTGTCGGCCAAGTTGTCATGCAGGATACAGAAGTCTACGATTTTGTCCCAGATGTCATCTTCTTTAAGTCCGACAATAAGGTCTAAAATTTCAGCGTTTAATGTGGCGTTTGATTTGTCCGTCATGCGACCAAGGTGGGCATCGAAGTCTGAATCCGTACCACCTGTCAATATAAAGCCATAACCAAAGGATGCCCCGCTCATGCGTCATTGCCTGCGTCGATAGTGTAAAACAGTTTTATGCCGATCAGTATTGCGTCGTCTGCATAGGTGTCTGCTCCGTTTGTTGGGTCCCTGTAGACTCTGAAAAAGCACATTTCATCAACGGCTGGCGCTCCTGCAATGGTGATTGCGCTAGATGCCGCGCTTACCATGATGTCCTCTGCCGTGCCGCTATGGGTGTCAGTGACTTCCTGAGCCGTACCGTATGCCACGTCGATGGTGTCGCTATCGCCGCATGATACGCCTTGAATGCCCCATACAACACCTGTGGCTGATGCGGTTGAGCCTGTCCAGAAAAACTGCGCGGTGATTGTGCCCTCATTCCACTGTTTTGGCATAGCGATTTGAAATTGCGCGTATTCCTGGCTGGTGTCATCGAACGGGGCGCCGACGATGTCAGGGCGTCCCGATGTTGTTTCTGTTGCCCCTGTAAATCCAGAGCCATTGCTAACAGTGGGGCGCAGACCAGCGGCGGGGACAAAAATTGTTTGAGTGTTGATTAATTGCTGGTAGCGCAGGAATTCGCCGGCAGCTGATGCGGCAGCTACACCTGTGAATTTAAATCCACCCATGGGTATATTAGCCGATGGTGAGTTTTCGCCGTTACGGTTTAAACAGGCCTCAAGTCCGGTTGCGTAGTTGTCAAATTCTGCATCCATCCGGCTGGCCGTGATATCGATCGCTGCATCTCGGTCATTAACCCAGTTGTGTTCGCGGTCAAAGCCGCCTGATCCGTCCCATCCCATTTCATTTTCCTCGTTCGTATGTAAAGATATTGCTCATGGTTGAGATCATAGCAAGAATCATCGGGTTTTCACTGTTTGCCGTTGCCTGGCTGTTTATAGGCAAGGCTGGCGTTTTTGTGTTTTTGGCTATCACAATCATTGTGTACTTCCTTTTTCGTCATCGCCTAGAGCCTGAGCAGCACCAATCGCGCTCAATCCCCCGACTGGACCACCAACACGACCGATAGCCTGATCTCTGGTTTTCGTTCCTGCTTTCTTTATTGCATCCAACGTTCGTTTGCTTGGGTTTACTGCGTCTTGAGCCAGTTCCCGCATGTATGCGTCGGATAGTTGCTTTTTGGCCTGTGTGCCGCCTTTTCTGACGACCTCAGCCCCAACTCTTGCCCCTGGTGATGGCGCTCGCTGGAGTATTTCGGCAATCATATTTGATGCTCGCTCGATAGCCGGTGCAGATGGGCCATACCCGAGCGCTGTGCTGCCTGCGCTGTCGATGATCGGTGTTCGAATTCGGCCAAGTTTCATTATGTCTAAAATCTCGGTGATTTCATCTGGCTCAAACAATATATTCAGCTTGCCTTTTTGGGTGTAGCCGTCGATTACATTCTTAAAAGCTTTCTCATTCCACAGCTGGTCGCCGAGCTGAGTTTTGCCGCCTTTGGTGGCTGCATCAATGCCGTCCTGCACTATTTGTGCTCGCATGTTATTCCAGATCATGCGACCGTCATCGTCGCCCATCTCAACCATAAATTGCTTCAATCGCTTCAGGTCATCCACGCCGCCTAGCATTATCCGGTCCAGGGCGCGGTCTGGTGTAATGCTCCCATCATAGAGTTTTTCCAGAATATTGGCTCCGCGCTTCTGTAGTTTGTGTTGTTTGAAATCAGTATATAGAGCGTGAAATTTACGTTTAGCCGCTCGGGCCGCAAGAAATTCGTCTTTACCCAGATAAGCAAAAACGTCTTTATCGAGCGCGTCTTTTGCCTGGGTTGCCAGCATGCGGGCGGTTGGGTTGCCGTCGGCATAGATTTGATTCAGATTCTTTCTGATTTCTTCTGCTACATCTGCGCTCACACGCCCTACCATTTTCCCTTGTTTGTTAATGACGCCGCGAGCCTGCAGGTCGCCCCACATATTTTTAATTGCGCCCTGACTCATTTCGTTTTTTGACGAGTTTTGCTTTATCCAGCTAAACAGATTTGGCGTCTTGATTATTTTCTGCTCTGGAAGGCGATCACGTACGGCTTTGTAGTATTGCGACACAGCTGCGTCATCAGCCAGTGCTCGCTTTGTCACATAATCGCTTACATCGGCCGACGTGGACTGTCTTAGGTTGGTTATTCCGCCTGTTTTGCCCTTTATGGCGTCCGCTTTCGCTATCATCTGTTGATTTTGTGAGTCTAGGCGCTGTGTAAGGTTCTCGCCGACGTCAGAACGGGCTACTTGTTGCTGGTCTGCAAAGTCGGTTCGTTTCTGTGTTAGCTGCGCCTTGGTTGGCTTCATGCCTTGTTTGGTCATAAAGTTATAACGATCCGCTGCTTCTTTGCTAAGCACGCCGGTCTTTTCTAACTCGCCTCGCATGATGTCGTCGAGCATATCTGGATCCACATCATTTTTGCGTAGCATCTCGATGCCGTCGTCTGTCCATTGCTCGCCATCAAAATATTTGGCTACATCGTCTGTTTTGCCGAATAATTTATTCCATGCGCGGCCCACAAGCGGGGTCAGCATACGTCCGGCCAGCTCGCCTCCCATTGCAAAGGCCGAGGCAGTTAACACTGTGCCGTAGTCGTATCCTTCGTCTGCGCCCGATAGTGCTTTTTTGGCCTGGTACATCGATTCGTTGATGCCTTCGACTAGACCGAACCGTGCGGCCTGATTGATCATGGTTTTACCGGCTGATGCGTATCCGCCGCCTGCTGCTGCAGGAAGTATTCTACTTAACCCAATCACGCCAAGGTCTACATCGTTCAGGCTTGGTCCCGGCTTGTTGAAGTAGAACGGCTCGCCGTCTGCAACAACAATCGGATTGCCATGTTGATCTTGATCAAGATTTAATTTTTTGTCTTTCGCCCAGTGCGATTTTTTAACAATGTTGTACATGCCGACGGGCGTGTCTGCCAGCTGAAAATCACCGGTAGGCCCTGCGCTGGTAGGTGATGCGGGGAGTTCTCCATAGTCTTCTGCGGGTGGACTCATGACGCCGCCAATCATGTCCTTTGCTCTATCCCATGTGGTGGTTTCTGGCGTCGTAGGTATTGTCTCGGCCTGTGTTTGCGTAGGTAACGGGTCACCAAACTCATTAAGTTTTTTCTGAGTCTGAGCGGGCGCACTACCTGGCTTAGCGTCAATTGGGTCACCAAATTCGTTCAATTCCATTATCGCTGCACCTTGTAGACAATTTTCCCAGTTTGTCGATCACGATATGGGGCACCGACTGGCAATTGACTATGGCTCTGCTTATCCTCCGGCATTGGCAATAAGAAATATTTTTTATATGTCATGCGGTCATTGTTCAGCGTGTAGCTGCCCGTTTCAGCGTTAGGGTCAAATATTGGATTTGCTTCGATATATTGATTCCACTTGCTGCCTGCACCTTCGAGGTGCTGATTGACTAGCTTGTAATCTTTCATGAATTCAATTTTATCTAATCCGTTTTGCTTTGATACCTTGAGTCCTAATCCGACGTTCTCGTTAGCTTCAGGGTCTTTATTAGTGCCAAGTGTCGCGCTTCTGAACATAGCGGTATCGCGCTCAGACGCCGAACCTGGAAGGCCCTGTCTCATGCCCGGTGTCATTTTATCGGTGATGGATTGCATTTCCTGAAAATCTGCATCAGCCAGCGATCGAACAGCCTTGGCTCCGGGGACGTCCATAACCTTGCCGGTATAATTTGATTTATTCAGGTATAGGAATCGATCAATATCGCCCAGCGTGTCCGCATACGTTTTTGCTTCGGATTCCATCGCACCAAGGCGCTTATCAGCTTCAAACCCATATTTCACGCGGGCCTTGTCTCGCTCTTTGGGGTCGCCAATATTAGCCCATGGCGCACGGATAGCTAGTGGCGCTCCGACTTGTTCTGATACGGCTTTGTTCGCTTTTCGCTCGCTGTCCGCCTCTGACGGTGGCTGACCTGTACCCATGTTGATTTCGGTTTGCGCTTTTGCTCGATACCCTGGTCCTAGTGGCTTATATTTTGCTGGATTAGTGTTCGGGAAAAAGACCTGCTGACGCTGATCTGGTTTGCCTTCGACGCCCACAGTCGCAGTGCCATAGCTTGGCGGCGCCATAGCTTGTTGTATTTGCATTTGCGACGCCATACCGGCCGTGTCTGGGTTAGTCATCATGTGCGCGAGCATGGCCTTTTGATTCTGTCCTGTGCCGAGCTGGGTTTGCTGTGGGCCTTGAGGGCTGTAGTTTGGCGTATCGCCTCTGTACTCGGCAAGCGCTTCCATCATGGTGTTCTGAGCGCCTTGCTGACGGTTTTTCATATCCGTTTCGCCTTGCTTCATTACCTTTGCGCCGGTGTAGGCGTTCAGCATGTTGGCGAGCACATCAAATGGGTGTTTTGCTTGCCCGCTGGTACCGCGCTGCATCAACATATTTGCAATGGCTTGTTTGCGATTATCTGTCGATGTAGGTGCTACCATTGGTTTGAAATAATTCATTAGGACACCTCTGGAACGATCATACCGATTTTATAATTCAGCTCTTTTACAGCTTTAAACAGAATGCCCACTGCGTCCATCATGTTGATTGTGACGCCGTCACCTATGCCGAATAGCTGCTTGAACTGGTCCGCATATGGGCCGATGTGAAATCCTGCGCTACCGCCGTCAGCAAAGCCGTGTTTGTATTTCCAGGCCATCACATCAAGCAGGTCAATGCGGGGCAGGATATCGCCTACTTCGCGGTGGTCTTCTTTAAATGCTGGATTTGATAATGCATAGGCCATCATGGCGGACCCGCCGAGATTAGACAGGCCGCCGATGCCTGCATTGTAGCTACTCATTTCGGCATTGTATGCGTTGTTTTCTGCGCCCATTAGATCGGCCGGACTCATCTGCAGGCCGGGCTGCCCTGGCATTTGGACTGTATTTTCGGGATTCAATCCCATCATTTGAGCTAGTTGCTGTCGCAGGTTCTGCTGTTGCATCTGGTCTTGTCCGAACATTTGATTTGCTTTGTCCATGCCGATCTTGTCTGCTGCTGCGGCGATTTGTAACTGCTCGTCTGTTTCCAGTCGCATTAAATCATCCATTTCATTACCGAACGCTTCGCCCGTGTCTGGCAGGCCTCGCTGTGTGAGCATGTTTTCAGTGCGATCGAACCGCTTATCCTGGAAGTTACCCAGCCTGCTTGCAAGCGCTTCATATGCTGCGTCGGATGCTTTTTGTCCGTATTCTGCGGAGTTGGCGGGCTGGTATTGATTCATTTGATAAATAGAGTCAATAGAGCCTTGATTCATCATGTCGGCAAGTCGCTGCCGATCACCTGTCAGGCTGTAGTTTACTGATCTGTTTTCTGGCGTTCCGCTGTAAGAGACATTAAAACCCGGACCGAACTGGTCCATTGCATTTATATTGGACGATGTGTACAGGGCATCGCGATTGATGTCCATTTGTGCTTCTGATGTTTGTGTTGGATCTGGAGCGCTTGGCTCACTTCCGAATACTGCGTCTACTATGCCGCCCATGCTATTTCACCCAGCGACATTCGTCGCGTTTTATTCCAAGTATTAGGAGATCGCCGTGGGGCAGTGCGTCGCGTAGTCTGCCCTCTTCAACGAAACCTAGTCGTTTTAAAAATTGGCAGACCTCCGGGATGGATGGGTCTGTTGTCGCTGTTACCCGCTTGCAGTTGAGTGTGCTTAGCGGGTATTCAAATATTTCTTTCAGGATGCGCCGGTTGCACCAAGCTGGGTCTGTCGTCTCGATTCCTATCTCAATGTCCGGCCACCTAAACCTATGATAGATCACTGAGCCGATGATTTCACCATTTTTCAGGATACCGGCACACTTCACTGCCGGGTTTTTATTGTATTTTTGGCCCGTTTTCAAGCAATGCCAGCGCCACATAAGTTCGCTGCAGCACCATGTCATGCTTATGTGTTCTTGATCGGTGTCACTCTGTAGTCGGTTTTCAGCCATGATATTTCCTGTTTTGCGTTGACAGTAAGGCTTGCTGATAGGTACTGACCTTGCCCCGATACTGATCGCCATGACTTAAAGACAAGGCCTTCAGTTGACCATGGACTGGTATCCCAGGGAGACGAATCCCATGATGATCCAGAGCTGGCAGCTGCCTCGGGTGTTGGCGCTTCAACGTCTTCAAAGTCAAAACCTAAAGCCAGACCGTAGCTGATGGAGCCTTGCGCCGTGATAACAGGACGGGCTTGTTGTGCCAGTTTGTCAAAAGGCATATTGAGCGCACTCCATGCCTGCAGGGCATCAGCGGTGATACCAGCTGTGGCGTCGGTGTTCCCGCTCATTTGGTAGACTTTACCGTCCAGCCCGCCAAATACAGCCACGCCGTTAAAACGGTTCCATGCCTTGGTTGCAATGCCTGTGTATCGACACCACGCACCTGTCACGGTGTTCATAACCAGCTGATTATAGGTTTGGTTGTAGTCCGGCTGATTAATGGTCAGTGTTTTGCCTTTCGGGCCGACTGTGACTTCCCATCCAAAAGACGAGCCGTGGATGGTGGCAGCCTGGCTTAATGCACCGGTTATTTTGGTTCTCGGCATCTTCTCGTATCCTAGCTGCACGGTTTGTGTCATGGATACGATGTCGCTGTTTGTAATTACCTTTAGGTCGCCGCCTAGCTTTACACAACAGCGTTTGCCGCCCAGCGGTTCTGGCAGGCTGTAGACGCCCACGATGCTCCATGATGCTGCAGTGCCTGGGTCATCGCCTTGGTACACTACCACCTCGCCACTGCTGAAAATCAAACATATAAAATCGTCTGGCCCGGACCCGCTGTCGATGGTCCATGATTTGATATTTATCAAGTTTCCACCCAGACCAGTTACGCGGGACAAATCAAATTCTGTCAGGGTTCCTGATACTGCATTTGGCGCGGCATACCAAAACGATTGGTCAATACCTGTCCAGAAATAGAGGCGGAATTTGTGCACGGCCACGCCGGACAATGTACTGGCGTCTGCGATACCGGTCCAGCTAGGGGCTGATATGGCGGATCCATCCCATTGCTGCGGGGCATCGGCGCCGTTAACCAAAGGCATAACGCCGTTAAAGTTGACGGCCATCCAGCGGTTTGAGCTGTAGCTGGTCCCGATTGGCGTGGTGATTTTGTAGTTTTCGTCGCCGTCCGGGAAATTATCCGCATCCAGAGTCAGATCGGCCGCTAAAACGCCGGTTACGTTGGCGTATGTGCTGTCTGTGGTGTTAATAGCGATACTGTCGGTTGTAACGCCATCGGTTACAAAGTCAGCTGTGCTGTCGATTAAGTGGTTCAGTGTGTCGCCATCTGCCGTGCCTTCGGACGTATAGGATGCTTCGTGCAGTCGGTTGTTCACGCCAACAATAAGTTGTTGATAAGCGCCGGCCCTGAATTCCATCATAAATTCAATATCTGAGCCGTTTTCGCCTGTGTCGTGCGTCTCTGTGTAGCCTGATCTGACCGAAACCTTGCCTTCTGATGGAAACCAGTTGTCTAGTTTAACGGCATCAGTTGGGGGCATGGCGTTCAGTGCGTCCCGGGTGTTTAGTCCGCCGTATGGCGCAGGTACCTCCTGCGGCATGGTCATCTGATGGCGACGGGCTCCCTTCCTGCGTCGACGCTCTAGCTTGCTGATCATTGTCCGAATCCAGTATCTGGTACATTACAGGTCGTTAGCAGGCCGTTGCGTGATTTGCGCGTCAGGCTTAGTGTTCTCGCACCACCATCTCGCCCCATCGCGGTTTCAACAGCGTTATTCCATTCGTCCCACTCTTCCTCGTAGGGCAGGCCTTTCCTGGACAGGTATCGCCATGTTATGCCGAGTTCGATCAGGTATTGGTCAAGCATTGGCGTGTCGGTGTCTTTGGTCCAGCTGTTGACCACGGATCCGTCTGCTACATCGATCGCGTATCCGTCTGAGACATATTCAAACACAATGTCCCAGGCTTCCGTCGGGGTTGGGTCCATAAAAAATTTGACTGACGGGTTTGTTGCTGCTGCATCTGATCGGATTTGGAATCGGCTTCGCGGGGTGACTGATTGACCGAGCACTGATGATTTAACGTTCTGCCATTCTTTCTGGCTGAGCGGTCCACGTAGCTCCCAGTAATTGGAGCGGTCCCACATGGTTTCATCGACAAAATACTTAAAATCACTTGGTAGATCATAGCTGGCTGTTGATGCGACTGTGGTGAAGGTGTGCTCTCGAATCAGCGCCTTCCATCCATCCTCGTTTCGTCGGACCAGTGCTTCGCATTCATGCTTGGCGCATTGAAGCAGCAGTCTCGCTGTGTCATCTGTCGAGGTTAGGATTGCCGAGGGCCGGTCAATCTGCAGTTTATCTGCTACGTTTTGGCATATTTTTAGCAGGTTGTCGGCCATCGGTTATCTCCTATTCGGATTGAGGTTTAGGCGACGCCTTTTTCTTAGGCGCTGCCTTTTTCTTAGGGGCTGGTTTTTTCGTTGCTGCTTGCGATTGTAGCGCAGCATTTTCCATTTGTAACGTAGACACCTGCGTCTCTAGACTGGTATTGGATAGCGTTAGCTGTTCGATCTGTGCTTTGAGCTCGCTGTAATCCGCTGTAGCGTGGCCTATTTCAGAGATTTGGCGCTTCAGGTCGTCCATTTCGTTTTGCATACGCTGGTTGTCGGCTGCCAGGTGCTGAGGTATCGCTGTTTCTTTTGCGGCCTCAAGATATGCCTTGGCTTTTACGACCATTTCACGTCCACCCATGCCAATGTTAGATATTCCTTGATCGGATATCTGGGCCAGCGCCTCAACAGTGAAAATATTCAGGTGCTTTAGTTCTGCCACCTGGCTGCGTGATATTGTCGGCCATTGCTCTAGGGGCGTGCCTGTTTGTGCGACGCGCTCGCCTGCCTGAAATGCCTGATAGTAAGCTGCAAAGCGGACCTTGTCCTCTGCGCTGACTTTGCGTGATATTTCGCTGTTTCTATCACCTGCCACGCGAATGGTGATCCATTCAATATCGTCATATATCGGGCGGCCTTCCTGTGTCGACTTAAATTCGTTCTTGACCGCTCTGATTTTAAATTCAGGAATGATGCCTGTTTCTTTTGCCTGTTGTGATGCTATTGCCATGTTTTGCTGCATGGTTGATTGTGGGGCCTGCTGTTGTGCAGGGGCGTATGCCTGGTTAGGTTGCTGCACGACTGGGTCGACGTATCCTTCTTGAGTGTTGTCTGGGAGTATGCTTTGGCTAGAGTTTTCCATGTTAATTTTCTCGCGTTAGTTTGAGGGTAAAAAAAAGGCGACGGCCGTTAAGCTATCGCCTTTTTAGAGTCTAACTGCTTTTACCCTACCAAGGGAAGTCGCAGCAGATTTCGTTCGCTGTTGCGTCTACAGCAAATGCACAGAGGTGATCTGTTACTGCTGTATTCAGGTCCAGCGATCCATCGCCTGCGCCGGTTGGAGTGAGGTTGTCACCATCACCGCCTGCAGTTAATGCGATTGACAGGGTTGCAGCGCCTTTGATTTGAAACCACGCATACTCGTTATCAGACATTGCCACTTGCAGTACGCCTGCGCCATTTTCGGACGAATCCGATAGGTCAGACGTTACTGTGTGTGCGCCGTATCCAGTGTCTGCGACGTAGTACGCCACCTCACCTGCTACGCCGGCCACAGCCGCAGTTGCTTCGTCGTACATCATGTACTTGTAGATTTTGCCATCGTTGTCGATGCCGTGTGTGCCTGGCGTGAACTGAGGAACGCTGTTCGCTGCCAGAGCTGGGTCAATACCGATTAATTGATACATTTTAATTGCTCCAGTTAGTTAATTGGCCTTACCAAGGCTTTCGCCTCGATAAGATTCAGCCAGGTTTAGTCTTTCAGAATGCCCTGCAAAAATGCATTAGACATTGTCATATTGCCAGCGAAACCGATCAGCTTAACTACTGCATCCTGATTGGTTGCAAAGCGATCTGGATCTAGTGGCGTGAAGTTACGATCTGAATGCGGACGGAAGTGGATATAATCCGTGTTCAAAAAGTACATGTGGTTAGTTGGGCATGCGCCGTTGTAACCACCATCAAATACCACGTCAGCGCCCATGTATTTCAATGTCATGAATCCAGCTTCGCCCTGGCTTTCGCTAGTGATACGCTGAATGGCCTGCAGTGACTGCCAGTAGAGATTGAAGTACGCATTGTCCGCAAGGATTAGATCCGAGTGGTCAGTGCCGCGTGAAGTGTTTAACCACATTGTGTTCATGTAGCCCTGGATATTCGCCGCTGTTGCCGCTGCGCCACCTGTAGTGGTTGCGTCAAACATTTGGCTGCGCCAGAAAGCGTAATTAGCACGGTTAATGCCACCCACGGTGCCTGTCGTTGGATCGTCTGCAATTAGCGACTGTAGGCCACCGATTTGCTTACCACCATCGGCCGTGCCGTCTGAGTACATGTCTGCAGCGATGTTATTCTGCATTGTGCGCTCGGCGTTTGATACGCGCGATTCGATTAAATCGATAACACGTTCCTTGCCGCTGTTCTGTAGCATTTCAAGGCCTGAGCAGGTTACTGCCACGGCTGCTTGCTTCCAGTTGTACTCAGCTGCTGAAAATACGTCTGATGGACTGATGTCCAGAGTTTCGTATCCGCTGTAGCGTTTGTACGTTGAGTTTTCTGCGTATTCCAGCTCTTGATAGATGCTGGTACCGCCGCCAACAGGACGCACCTTGCCTTTTTCTTTCAAACGGCGAAGGATCGCATTGTTTTCGCTTACGTTGTCCGCCAGCGCACCTGATCTTGACTCAAGAGTCGTTGTCAGGATTTCTGAGATATTAGGGCTTGCCATATCTGAATCTCCGATTAAAGGTTATTAATTGTTTGCGCTCCAGGCGTCTTCTACTGCGCTGCGAATGCTTTCATGTTGTTTTTTCGCTTGCGCGGCACCACCTGGGTCACCCACTACGCTTTTCCCGGCTTTCTTAGCCTGCTCGGCTTTCAGTCTGGCATTCGCGTTGGCTTTATCGGCAGCCTCTTTTGCTGCTGCCTTTGACTCATCGGTGGCTGCTTTTTGCTGGGCCTCGATGAGTTTCTGCCTTACGGATGTGTTCCGATAGCATGCACGTTCGTATAACGTGCCTAAGTCCGACTGTTTTCCCTGCTGTCGGTCAATTTGTAGCTCAAGCATAACATCTTCAACCACGTCGTCAAAATAGGGATGCTTCTTTGTGCCTGACTCATCCGTTTCTGCCGCAAACGATTCGATCGTTTTTAGGTTGTCGTTGCTTTGCTGTGTGCTTATGGTGTTTTGTAG
>Ga0316205_10002729_pt1 | contig 17805 bp, 16 predicted proteins | sample 3monthpyrite_MG_FD_204941 | JGI IMG/M metagenome (GOLD analysis project Ga0316205, IMG submission 204941) | Microbial mat bacterial communities from mineral coupon in-situ incubated in ocean water Damariscotta River, Maine, United States -... | ecosystem: Environmental > Aquatic > Marine >... | reverse complement strand
AATTGTCATGATCCAGCGGCACCGGCGGCACCGCGAGGCCTTCATAGCCCGCGGTTTCGCCATAAGCCGCGCGCTTGTGGTTGCGGATTACCCGCAACATATGGTCAGCGTTTTTGGCATAACCCGGAAAGGCGCCAAGCTCGGCAGCCATTTCAGCCGAGGTTTTGTAGGAAACACCAGTCAAGATCGCGGTGAGCGCACCGGTTAGCGCCCTGCCCTCGTCACTGTCATAGCCAAAGCCCATATTCATCAGCAAGCCACCGATATTGGCATAGCCAAGCCCGAGGGTGCGAAACTTATAGCTGCGCTCGGCAATTTCGGGGCTGGGGAACTGTGCCATCAGCACCGAAATTTCCAGCGTCACCGTCCAGAGCTTGGTGGCGTGCATATAAGAGGCCGCGTCAAAGCTGCCCTCGTGCAAAAATGTCAGCAGGTTGAGGCTGGCAAGATTACAGGCGGTATCATCAAGGAACATATATTCCGAGCACGGATTCGAGCCGCGAATCGCACCGTCTTCAGGGCAGGTATGCCACGCGTTAATGGTGTCATGATATTGAATACCGGGGTCGGCCGAGGCCCATGCGGCATGGCCGATATCGTCCCACAGGTCATGCGCCTTGACGGTTTTGGCGACCTCGCCATCGGTGCGGCGCAACAACTCCCAACCGGCATCGTCTTTGACGGCCTGAAGGAAAGCATCGGTCACCCGAACGGTATTGTTGGAATTTTGACCGGAAACGCTGAGATAGGCATCGCTATCCCAATCGGTATCATAGGTCGGAAATTCGATGCTGGTGAAACCTTGCGCCGCATATTGAAGCACCCGCTTCACATAGGTTTCAGGGATCATCACCTTGCGCGCACCCAAAATAGCCGCCTTCAGCGCCGGATTTTTGCGTGGATCAAAGGCATCTTCCTCGGCCCCGTCCCACACCCGGATCGCGCCAAAAATCTCGTTGAGTTGCTGTTCGTGCAGTTTTGAGCCAGCCACCAAAGAGGCCACTTTTTGCTCCTCGATCACCTTCCAGTTGATGAATTCCTCGATATCGGGGTGGTCCACATCAACAATCACCATTTTCGCGGCCCGCCGCGTGGTGCCGCCCGACTTGATGGCCCCCGCCGCGCGGTCGCCGATTTTCAGGAACGACATCAACCCGGAGGATTTACCGCCACCGCCCAAAGTTTCATTGGCCGCCCGCAGGCTGGAAAAGTTGGTGCCAGTGCCGGAGCCATATTTGAACAACCGTGCCTCGCGGGTCCAAAGGTCCATAATGCCGCCATCGTTCACGAGGTCATCCTGCACCGACTGGATGAAGCAGGCATGGGGCTGCGGGTGCTCGTAGGAGTTGACGGATTTGGTCAGTTTGCCGGTTTTGAAGTCCACATAGTGGTGGCCTTGGGCCGGGCCATCAATGCCGTAAGCCCAGTGCAAGCCGGTGTTAAACCATTGCGGCGAATTGGGCGCGGCCATTTGCGCGGCCAACATATAGCGCATTTCGTCAAAGTAAGCCTTGGCATCTGCTTCGGTAGTAAAGTGGCCACCTTTCCAGCCCCAATAGGCCCATGCGCCGGCCAGCCGGTCAAACACCTGCTTGGCCGAGCTTTCCGAGCCAAAACGCTCTGCCTTAGGCAGTTTGGCGAGGGCGGCCTCATCCGGCACCGAGCGCCACAAAAACTCTGGAACACCCTTTTCCTGCACGCGCTTGGTGGCAGCAGGCACACCGGCTTTGCGGAAATACTTTTGGGCCAACACATCGGCGGCGACTTGCGAAAACCCGCCCGGCACTTCCATATCGTTCAGCGCAAATACAATGCTGCCATCGGGGTTGCGGATTTCCGAACTGCGCGTGACAAAGTCAAGGGCGCCATAGGCACCAGATTTTACCGAGGTAAATTTACGTTCAATCTTCATACTGTCCCTGCCCTGTTTTACCCTGCTCGAGGGTTTTCTTATCTTAGCCACATTTACCTGCGATTTTTGACAAATGCCCGGTTTGGTCCGGGTTCTTTGCCAACACTACATCTAGTGGCTAACTCGCTTATAGACCCTAATTGCAGTATGAGACGGCCGATGGCAAACCTTTTATTTTCCATTTTTCAACTTTTTTATGTTGACGGGAAAATCTGCAACACCCTTCAAATTGAGGCGTAATTAGACAGAGAAATAAAAACGAAAGCCTTTTCAAACGCTTTGCCTAGGGAGCTTGTTTTTAGCTTCAAGGGTTTGGTGAGAGAATCACCAAAAGCAACGCCTGCACTTAAGCGGGTGCATCAGAATTGAATAATCAATGTATGAGAAAACTGGTCGGGGCGATAGGATTCGAACCTACGACCTACGGTACCCAAAACCGCCGCGCTACCAGGCTGCGCCACGCCCCGACCTTGGGGCATCGTTTAGAGGGAAACGGAAAGAATGAAAAGCGAAAAATCAGCTATTCACAGGGCCAAGCGGCATTTTCTTGGGAAACACCCAAATAGCGAATTTCAGCCCCTTCGCCAAAGCCGAGCATCGAAGAAACCCCGCCATTGATCTCCAGCACGTACTGAATATCAGCGCCGCCCGGGATCGACGCGGTCGACAACGGCACGGCATTTTCATGAATACGCTGCACCACGCCGCGCGAATCAATAAAAAGCATATCCAGCGGAATGAGCGTGTTTTTCATCCAGAAGGAAACAGGGCGCGGCCGCTCGTAAATAAACAGCATGCCCGCAAATTGCGGCATTGATTCGCGATACATCAAGCCCTTGGCTTGCTCGGTGGGCGTAACCGCCAGCTCAATATCAAACTGCGCGCTCACCCCGTTATCGCGCACCTCGATCACGTTGGCGCTACAGGTTCCGGCAATCGCCGGGGGTGTCAGCGAAACAAGGCTGGCAACCACCATCGCCATCACAGATCTACGGCTAATCATGTGGTTCAACAGCTTTGTCCCATGAATAAATCGAGCCGGCCATGCGGCCACGCGGGCCATCAATTACCTGCACTGAAATTGCCTCGCCCGGCGACAGGTCTGAAAACCCGTATTGGCGCATCACTTCAAGATGCAAAAAAATGTCTTCGGCACTGCCAAACGTATTGGCAAAGCCAAACCCTTTGGCCTTGTCGAACCACTTGATCCGCGCCGGTTCCAGCGGCAGACCTTCCACCTTGGGAAGCTCGGGCAACCCGGCGGAAACCTCGTCAGCCTCGGCAAATTCCACCGGTGATACGATTTCGAAAATCTCGGCGGCTTGGCGGCCGCGCTCGGTTTGTTGCACACTAAATGACACCAGCGATCCCTCGGCAATGGAGCCGCGCCCGAAATTCCTCAACACGTTGGCATGAAGCAATATGTCGCCAAGGTCGTCATCGGCAACGAGAAACCCATAGCCCTTGACGGCGTCAAACCATTTAACCTGGCCTTTTTTCATACTATCCTTCCCGTGGCGCAAACCTGGGGCAGCATACCTTAGCCGCGCACGCGCTCACGATCTTTGTTTTCTATTTGGTTAATATTGCGACGGATTTACTCAGTAATCAACCATGTTAAGAACACATAACAGCACATTTCAGACAGTTTTCAACATTTAATTCGTGTTACGAAAATAAAATTTATTTCTAGGCGTTTGCACGCTTATGGATTCAACCTAACCACCTGCCATCTATCTGATATATCAAGCCTATGCCATTTGTAACGGTCGTGCAACCTATAGGCACCATCCGCCCAGAATTCTATTTCGGAGGGGGTAATGCGAAATCCGCCCCAAAAGGGTGGCCGGGAAGGGTTGGTTCCTTTGCTGAGGCCGACCTTGGCCACTTTGGCCATCAGCGCGGCGCGCGACTCCAGCGGCTTTGATTGCTCGGACGCCCATGCGCCCAAGCGACTTTGCAACGAGCGCGAGGCAAAATAGGCGTCAGCACGCGGGCCGTCTTCCCGGCTTACCAACCCGCGCACCCTTATTTGCCGGCGCAAGGATTTCCAGTGCATCACAAAAGCGGCTTTGCCGGTGCTGTCAATCTCCGCGGCCTTTGCGCTGCCGTAATTGGTGTAAAAAACAAAGGCATCAATCTCGATCTCTTTCAAAAGCACCATGCGCGCATTGGGCAGGCCGTCCTTGTCAACGGTGCTCAGCGCCATCGCGTTAGGGTCATTCGGTTCGGAAATACTGGCTTCATCCAGCCAGCTTTGTGCCAGCACAAAAGGGTCATCCCCTGCAAAAATGCCGGTTCGTTTTGTGTTGCTATCCATTTTGCCCTCCCGATTGACGCCGGTAACCTACCTCAATCCATTAGCCTGTGCCACCGGTGTTTACATTCTTGAATGGCTCGCGTCTTTGGCGTAAACGGGTAGAACAATAACAAAAGGGTGATGGAATGACCTCGGGACTGATGAGCGGTAAGCGCGGCCTTATTATGGGTGTCGCCAACGATAAATCCATGGCGTGGGGCATTGCCCGTATGTGCCATGAGCATGGGGCCGAGCTGGCCTTCACCTATCAGGGAGATGCACTTGGCAAACGGGTAAAGCCGCTGGCTGAGTCCATTGGTTCAGAAATCGTGCTGCCTTGCGATGTAAGCGACAGCGCCTCGATTGACGCGGCCTTTGCCGAGATTGAAGCCAGATGGGGCAAGATCGACTTTCTGGTCCATGCCATTGGTTTTTCTGATAAAAACGAGCTTCGCGGGCGCTATATTGATACCTCGGCCGAGAATTTCAAACTCACGATGGATATTTCGGTATTCTCGTTTACAGCCGTTGCACAGCGGGCTGAAAAGATGATGCCGGATGGTGGAGCCATGCTCACCCTTACCTATTACGGGGCCGAGCGGGTGATGCCGCATTATAATGTCATGGGGGTGGCCAAGGCCGCGCTGGAAGCCTCGGTGCGCTATATGGCCATGGATTTGGGGCCGAAAAATATCCGGGTGAACGCGCTGTCGGCCGGGCCGATCAAAACCCTGGCCGCTTCGGGAATCGGTGATTTCCGCTACATCCTGAAGTGGAACGAGTTGAACTCGCCGCTGCGCCGCAACGTGACCACCCTCGACGTAGGCAAATCCGGTGTTTACCTGCTCAGTGATCTTTCGTCGGGCGTAACCGGCGAAACCCACCATGTGGATAGCGGCTATCATGTGGTTGGGATGAAGGCCGAAGACGCGCCGGATATTGATGTAGCAACAGGAAGAAAATAATGTCGGATCGTCTCCCCCACGAGAAGGGTTTCCACATCAGCTGGGACCAAATTCACCGCGATAGCCGCGCCTTGGCGTGGCGGCTTGAAAAAATGGGCCCCGCGGGGGGCGAATGGAAAGCGGTAGTGGCCATCACCCGTGGCGGCATGGCCCCGGCGATGATTATTGCCCGCGAGCTTGATATTCGCACCGTGGATACCATCAGCATTAAAAGCTACGACCACCAACACCAGTCAGACGCGGTGGTGTTAAAAGCGCCTGACGCAAAAATCATTGGTGACGGTGAAGGCATTTTGATCATTGATGATCTGGTGGACACCGGCAAAACGCTGGAAGTGGTGAAATCGCGCTATCCGAAAGCCCATATCGCCACGGTTTATGCCAAGCCCAAAGGCCGCCCGATGGTGGATACCTTTATCACCGAAGTGTCGCAGGATACCTGGATTTTCTTCCCGTGGGATATGGCGCTGCAATATGTTGAGCCCTACCGCGGGAACGATTGAATGACCACGCCGCGCCAGCTCAGGCTTTCGCCCGCCACCCGCGCGGCGCAGGCGCTCCGCTATATTGACCCGATAACCGGCGCGGTAACCCCCGCAATTGATCTTTCCAGCACCTATGCGCGCGATGAAAATTATGCGCCGCGCCAAAGCTATATTTATGCCCGCGATGGCGGCCCGACCGTAGAGCACGCCGAGGAGATTTTGGCCAGTCTGGATGAGGGCGAAGGCGCGCTGGTGTTTTCATCCGGCATGGCGGCGGTGGTTACGCTGCTGGAAACCCTTGAAACCGATGATCATATCGTGGCGCAAAAGGTGATGTATCACGGCGTGATAAGCTGGATGCTGCGCTTGCAGGAAAAGCGCGGTATCAAGGTGAGCTTGTTTGATCAAGCTGATGAAAATGCACTGGAAAAGGCAATAACACCCGAAACCAAACTGGTGTGGATAGAAACCCCGAGCAACCCGACATGGGATGTGGTTGATATAGAGGCCGCCGCCAAGGCTGCCCATGATGTTGGCGCGCGGCTGGTGGCGGATTGCACCGTGGCCCCGCCTTGCACCTCGCTGGCGCTGGCGCTCGGGGCGGATTATGTGTTTCATTCGGCCACCAAATACCTCGGCGGCCATTCCGACATCACCGCAGGCGTGCTTACCTGCGCCCGGGCCGATGCCCATTGGGCCGAGATCTGCCAGTTGCGCACCCTGCTTGGCAATGTGCTGCGCCCCTTTGATGCATGGCTGCTCATTCGCGGCATCCGCACGCTTTATCTGCGCTTTGAGAGAGCTTCGGAAAACGCCCTTAAAATTGCGCAACACTTTGAAAATCACCCTAAAATAGCACAGGTGCTTTACCCCGGCCTGCCAAGCCACCCCGGGCACGAGATTGCCGCACGGCAGATGACCGGCGGCTTTGGTGGTATGCTGTCGATTCTGACCAAAAGCGCCAAGGCCGCGCATGATGTGGCCCGCTTCACACAGGTTTTTATTCCGGCGACCAGCCTTGGCGGGGTTGAAAGCCTGATCGAGCATCGCAAAGCGGTTGAGGGGCCGAATTCGGTGGTGCCGGATACCTTGCTGCGCCTTAGTGTCGGGGTTGAAAATGTTGATGATCTGATCAACGATCTCGAGCAGGCTCTGGAGCGCACCGGATGATTTCGCAAAGCCCGCTTGCCGATGATTTCGTGCAAAACCCCTATCCGGCCTATGACAGGATGCGTGAAGTAGGCCCGCTATTTTATTGGAAAGATTACGGTTTTCACTGCTCGGCACAATATGCCGTGGTGAATGAACTTCTGCGGGACCGCCGCTTTGCCGCCGAGCTTCCGGCTGACTTGGCCAAGCCGGTGCCCGATCATCTTCGTGAGTTTTACGCCTATGAATCGCGCTCGATTCTGGCGATTGAGCCGCCCACCCATACCCGCATTCGCGCCCTGCTCACCCGCGCTTTTACGTCCCGCCGGATCAACGCCATGGCCGGCGATGTGCAAGCCCTGTCGCGCGATCTGGTGGCGCGCTTTCCCGAGGGCCGGTTTGACCTGCTGCCCGCCTTTGCGGAGGTAATTCCGGTGACCGTGATTTGCCGATTGCTGGGCGTGCCCGAGGAAATGGCGCCACAATTTCTGATATGGTCGCACGACATGGTGGGGATCTATCAGGCGCGGCGTGACCGGGCGCTGGAAGACCGCACCGAAGCCGCCACCGTTGCTTTCATGGAATACATCCGCTCCTATGTGGCCGAGCGCCGCCAAGCGCCAAAGGATGACCTGATTTCGGAACTGATCGTGGCGCGAGACCATGGCGATAAACTTAGCGAAGAAGAACTGATAACCACCTGTATTCTTTTGCTGAATGCAGGACATGAAGCCACCGTTCACAGTATTTCCAACGGGGTAAAAACTCTGTTGGAAACCGGGGTGCGTTTTGGGGAGTCCGACAGGGAAAACCTGAAAATCATCGAGGAAACCATCCGGTTTGACCCGCCACTTCATATGTTCACCCGCCACGCGCTGGAAGATGTTAACGTGGCTGGCCACAGCTTCAAGCGCGGTGAGGAAGTTGGCCTGCTGTTGGCGGCGGCCAACCGCGACCCAGCCCAGTTTGAAAACCCCAACCGCTTCGAGGCAACCCGCAACAATGCGCGCCAACTGGCCTTTGGCGCGGGCCTGCATTTTTGCATTGGCGCGCCGCTGGCCCGGATGGAAATGCTTAACGCCATACCGATATTGTTTGAAACCTGCCCCGATCTGGCCTTGGTCAAAACACCGGTTTATGCCGACCGCTACCACTTTCACGGACTCGAAAAGCTGATGGTGACAAGGTGACATCCGACGAGATCATATATGATCGCAACATCGGGGTGGCGCGGTTGCTCGAAATTATGCGGCGCTTGCGAGACCCTAAAACCGGCTGCCCGTGGGATATAGAGCAGGATTTCGCCAGCATTGCCCCCTATACGGTTGAGGAAGCCTATGAGGTGGCCGACGCGATCGAGCGGCAGGCATGGACAGAATTGCCCGGCGAATTGGGCGATTTGCTGCTCAACACAATTTACCATGCGCAAATGGCCGATGAGGCCGGGATGTTTGATTTCGATACCGTCGTGCAGGTGATCTCGGACAAAATGATTGCGCGTCATCCGCATGTTTTTGGGGGCGAGAATCGCGATAAATCGGCCGAACAGCAGGTTGCCGACTGGGAGGCAATCAAGGCCCGTGAGCGCGGCGCGCCCGCTTCGGTGCTCGGCGGGGTGGCGCAAAACCTGCCCGCCCTTACCCGCGCCGTGAAGCTGCAAAACCGCGCGGCTCGGGTCGGGTTTGACTGGCCGGAAACCGTTCAGGTGCTCGACAAAATCAGGGAAGAATCAGCCGAGCTGGTTGCGGCCAAAGCCAGCCTTGGCCCAAATGAGATAGAAGAAGAGTTTGGAGACCTGTTGTTTGTGATGGCCAATCTCGGGCGGCATCTCGGCGTTTCTCCAGAGGAGGCTTTGCGCAAAGCTAACGCCAAATTCACCCGCCGCTTCAACGCGGTAGAGAGCGCGCTTAAAGCGGCGGGCAAGGCCCTCAGTGAGACTGATCTCGCGGAAATGGATGCGCTTTGGGACGCGGCCAAGCGCGCTGAAAAATAATTCCAATAGTTTTACTCAGGTATTGACTTGAGTAAAATACTCGGGTTAAACGGGTCTCGTAACTTACGGAGCCTAAGATGAAGAAAATAATTCTAGCCAGCCTGTTGAGCGCAGCCGCCATATCGGCCAGTGCCGCAGAGGTGAATATATATTCAACCCGCCAGCCGGAGTTGATCGACCCTATCCTTGCCGGGTTTACCGCTGAAACCGGCATCGATGTGAATATTGTTTTTCTGAGTTCGGGCATGTTGGAGCGGCTTCGGGCCGAAGGCAAACGCAGCCCGGCTGATGTGATTCTGACCACCGATATTGCCAACCTTGATGCCGCCGCCGAAGCCGGGCTGACCCAGGCAGTGCGGTCCGATATTATTGAGGCGCGCATTCCGGCATCGTTTCGGGATGCGGGCGCGCAGTGGTTTGGCCTCACGTCGCGGGCGCGGGTGATTTATGCCTCAAACGATCGTGTGGCCGAGGGCGAAATCGGCAGTTATGAGGCGCTGGCGGACCCTGAATGGCAGGGTCGCATTTGCACCCGCTCGGGCACGCATGATTATAATATCGCCCTTACTGCCGCCTATTTGGCCCATTATGGCGAGGCGGAAACCCTTTCGTGGCTTGCCGGTGTGAAAGAAAACCTTGCCCGCGCGCCGCAGGGAAATGACCGCGCGCAGGTTAAGGCGATTTGGGCAGGCGAGTGCGATATTGCCATCGGTAATACCTACTATATGGGCAAAATGCTGGCCGACCCCGAACAGGCGGAGTGGGCCAATGCCGTGCATCTTGTATTTCCGACCATGGGCGATAGCGGCACCCATATCAACCTTTCGGGCATGGCGATGACCGCCGCCGCGCCACACCCCGAAGAAGCGCTGAAACTGATGGAATACCTGACCAGTGATGCGGCGCAATCGCTTTATGCCGAGCTCAATTTCGAGTATCCACTCAATGCCGGTATTGCGCCAAGCGCGTTGGTGGCAAGCTGGGGCAGCTTTAGCCCCGACACCATGCCGCTGACCGATATTGCCAAGCTGCGCGGTGCCGCCTTGCGGTTAATCGAGCGGGTTGATTTTGACGGTTAACCCCCGCGCAATTCCACCGATAAATCCTTACCCCGCGCCACTCCCGGCGCGGGTTTTTTTATTGGCGCCGGGCAAAAACGTGCTATGGCTCGGGCAACCAAAGGGGAATAAATATGGACGTTCTACAGATTGCCTCGCTGATGATTGTGTTGGCCGGCATTTTCGGCAGCATTAACTATTTTTTCCTGAAGCTTCCGGCCTCGATCGGCATTCTGGTGGTGGCGCTTATAGCCTCGCTCAGCATCATGGTGCTTGACGTGTTTCTCCCCGGGTTAGAGCTTTCAAGCACCATCAAAACCGCGGTTGAAGGCCTTGAATTTTCAGATACTTTGCTGGAGGGCATGCTTGGCTTGCTTTTGTTTGCCGGGGCGCTGCATGTGAAGCTGGAGGACTTGCGCGAACAGGCCTGGACGGTGGCCTTGATGGCCACCATCGGTGTTGGCATCTCAACCGCGATTGCCGGGCTCGGGCTTTATTTTGCGCTTGGGGTGCCCCTGCTGATCGCGCTGGTTTTTGGCGCGCTTATTTCACCAACCGACCCGGTGGCGGTGCTTGGTGTGCTGCGCGAGGCCAATTTGCGCAAATCGCTGGAAACCCAGATCGCAGGAGAAAGCCTGTTTAATGACGGGGTCGGCTATGTGGTTTTTCTGTTTCTGGTCGGCATTGCCTTCCCGCTCGAAGCGCATGGCGAGGCCAGTGTCGGTGCCGCGCTGATTCTGTTTATAAAAGAGGCACTGGGCGGTGCGGCGCTTGGCTTTGCCCTTGGCTGGCTGGTGTTTCAGATGATGAAACGCATTGATGATTATCCGCTGGAAGTGCTGCTGTCGCTCGGGCTGGCTTTTGGTGGCTACGAGCTCGCAAGAATGCTCGGGGTGTCGGGGCCTATTATGGCGGTGGTCGCCGGGCTGTTGATTGGCGATGTCGGGGTGAAATATGGCATGAGCATTGTTACCCGCGAATACCTGAATGCCTTCTGGAAGCTGATCGACGAAATTCTGAATGCACTGCTGTTTTTGCTGATCGGAGTCGAGGTGTTTGCCGTGGTCTTTAATCAGGAGATTATTCTGGCCGGCATTCTGGGCATTTTCCTGTCGCTGGTGGCACGGCTGGCGGCGGTTTCGCTGCCGATTCTGATGCTGTCGCGCTGGAAAAACTATCGCCGTGATGTGATTCCGATCATGACATGGGGCGGCTTGAAAGGCGGGATTTCCGTGGCGCTGGCGCTTTCGGTGCCGGAAAACGAGTATAAGCCCTTGATACTGGCGATCACCTATATTGTGGTGCTGTTCAGCATTATTGTGCAGGGGCTGACAATTGCGCCGCTGGCCAAGCGGCTGGACCGCGAAAAAGACCTGCTTTAGGTACGCAAAACCAGCCGCACGGGTGCAGCCTGTTATTGAGCGCCCTGCCCTTGCATTGCCCCCGGACGGAAGGCGCAATGAGGGATTCGGAACAGAATGTGCCGGTTAATGCCGTAGCCTTAACTTTAAGACCGCGCCTGCTGTTTGCAGAACCAGCCTTGGCAGGCCGGATTTTTACACCGCTTAAGCGGACGCTGGTTTCGCTCGCACGGCAAGCCCATTTTTTGGCAGGCCGCTATACGCGTTGATCATTAACATGCCCGACACATTCCGCTCCCGGACCATATGGCCCGCTTAGGCATAGGCACGGTTTTAGACAAATTTGATGAAAATGCGCTGAATGGCGCGGGCGGCACGGTAACCCCGGCTTAACGAAGCTAAAAATGCGTGGGCTGCTTGATTGGCGGTTTATCACAAGCCAAAACCGCGCTAAACATAAGGGTATGACCAGCGACACGATAATTTCTCGATGTGAGGCCCACGGGCTGCGGATGACCGACCAGCGGCGGGTAATTGCGCGTGTGCTGGAAGACAGTGACGACCACCCTGACGTAGAAGAGATTTACATTCGCGCCTCGAAGGTGGATCCGAAAATTAGTCTGGCCACGGTTTATCGCACCGTGAAACTGTTTGAGGAAACCAGCATTCTGGAACGCCACGAGTTTGGCGATGGCCGGGCGCGCTATGAAGATGCTGATCGCGAACATCACGATCATTTATTTGACATTCAGTCTGGAGAGGTTATTGAATTCTGCGACCCTGAAATCGAGGCTTTGCAGGAAAAGATCGCGGCCAAACTTGGCTATGAACTTCGCGGGCACAAGCTGGAGCTTTATGCGGTTCCCCTAAAAAAGAAAACCTGAGCCGCTCCGGCTTGGGCCGGAGTGAGAATGAGACAGATTGCCAATCGGGTTTACCCGGAATCCAAGGGTTTTCCGCGTGTGCTTGCAATGAAAATGCGGCCCCGGCAGACAAGGAGATGAGCTTTTTCTCCAAAAACGCGAAACGCGATAAATCCGATAATCTGATCGGCATTTTGCTGATGCTCGGGGCGATGGCCGCTTTTGCGGTGGAAGATACATTTATCAAAAAGCTATCGGCCGGAATGGGCACTGGCCAGATTTTGATTATTCTCGGTGGGGGCGGCTATGCTATTTTTGCGCTGATAGCCCTGCGCAAGGGCCATGCGCTTTTTAGCCGTGACCTGTTGGCGCGACCGGTGATACTGCGCAACTTTGGTGAAATAGTGGGCACGTCGGGCTATGTATTAGCGGTGGTGTTGACCCCGCTTTCCAGCGCCTCGGCGATTTTGCAGGCCACTCCATTGGCGGTGGCCTTAGGGGCGGCGCTGTTTTTGGGGCAGGCTGTGGGCTGGCGGCGCTGGCTGGCGATCTCGGTAGGGTTTATCGGGGTGTTGATTGTGATAAGGCCGGGGCTGGAAGGCTTTGAGCCCGCATCACTATTTGCGGTGCAGGGGGTGATTGGCCTGTCGATCCGCGACCTCGCGACACGGGCGATTCCGGGGCGGGTTTCAACCATGGTCCTGTCGGCCTATGGCTTCGGCGTGGTAGCGCCGGTGGGGCTGGTGATGCTGGCCTTAGAAGGGCCGCTGGTGGCACCGGATATGCTGCAATCTTCCTATATTGCGGGCGCGCTGGTGATCGGGCCGGTGGGCTATTACATGATTGTGGCAGCTATGCGGATTGGTGAAGTGGCCGTGGTCACCCCGTTTCGCTATGTGCGGCTGGTGTTTGCGATGATTCTGGGCGTGGTCGCCTTTGATGAAACGCTGGATTTCTGGACGCTGATCGGGGCGGGTATTATCATCGCCACGGGGCTATTTACCATTTATCGCGAGCGTATGTCCCGAAAAAGCCTTTAATCTTTCAGGCACTCGGGTTACATAGCGGCAACGCACGCAAAGCAGCCTGAGGATAGACCCATGAGCGCCATTGTTGATATTATTGCCCGCGAAATACTGGATAGTCGGGGAAACCCGACGATTGAGGTCGATGTTTACCTAGAAGACGGGGCGCGCGGGCGCGCGGCAGTACCTAGCGGGGCCTCAACCGGTGCTCATGAAGCGCATGAATTGCGCGATGGTGACATGGGCCGCTATGGCGGCAAGGGCGTGCTGAAAGCGGTGGACGCGGTGAATGGTGAAATAGCCGAGGAATTGATCGGAATAGATGCGACCGATCAAGTGGGCATTGACCAGCTTTTATGCGCCCTTGATGGCACGCCAAATAAGGCGCGCCTCGGGGCTAACGCCATTTTGGGCGTGTCACTGGCCGTGGCCAAGGCCGCCGCCGAGCATTTGGGCATGCCGCTTTACCGCTATGTGGGCGGCACCAGCGCCCGCACCTTGCCGGTGCCGATGATGAATATCATCAATGGTGGCGAGCACGCCGACAACCCGATCGACATTCAGGAATTTATGATTGTGCCGGTGGGGGCTGAAAGCATTGCCGAGGCAGTGCGCATCGGGGCCGAGATTTTCCACACCCTGAAAAAGGAGCTTTCTGCGGCTGGCCACAATACCGGCATTGGCGATGAGGGCGGCTTTGCGCCAAACCTGAGCAGCGCCACGGATGCGCTTGATTTCATAATGAAATCCATTACAAAAGCTGGCTATACCCCGGGCGAGGATGTGTTTATAGCGCTCGATTGTGCTGCGTCTGAATATTATAAAGACGGCATTTATGATATGAAGGGTGAAGGCAAAAAGCTCACTTCCGCCGAAAACGCCGATTATATCGCGGCGCTGGTCGATGCCTACCCGATTATCTCGGTTGAAGACGCGATGGACGAAGATGATTGGGCGGGCTGGAAGCTGCTGAATGACCTGATCGGTGATCGTTGCCAGCTTGTGGGGGATGATCTTTTCGTGACCAATACCGAACGGCTGGCGCGCGGCATCAAAGAAGGTTCAGGCAACTCGATTCTGATCAAGGTCAACCAGATCGGCACGCTAACAGAAACCCTGAACGCAGTTGATATGGCGCATCGGGCGCGGATGACCGCCGTGATGTCTCACCGCTCGGGCGAAACCGAAGATGCCACCATTGCCGACCTCGCCGTGGCAACTAATTGCGGCCAGATCAAAACCGGCTCGCTTTCCCGCTCGGACCGTTTGGCGAAGTATAACCAGTTGATCCGCATTGAGGAAGAACTGGGTGAAACCGGTATTTATGCTGGGCGTTCGATCTTGCGCTAGCCCCAAGCCTCTACTTTGCAGAAATATCCCCGCCGGAGGCATAAAAGTTTTCTTGCCTCCGGCGGGGATATTTGACCAAAGTAGAGAATGGATACCTCAACCACCAACGCCATTATAAAAAAGCTCAATCTCGCCCCGCACCCAGAGGGTGGGTGGTATCGCCAGACTTGGATCTCTAATGGGCCGGAACGGCCAACGGGCAGTGCGATTTATTACCTGCTGGAAGCCGGGCAGCGCTCACATTGGCACCGGATTGATGCGACCGAGATTTGGCACTTTCACGCAGGCGCGCCGCTGGTGCTTTCTACCGCCGCCAGTGATGCCGGGCCGGTGGTGAAATCCGTTTTAGGGCCGGATGTGTTGGCCGGGCAGCAAGCGCAATTCATCGTGCCGGTGCAGCATTGGCAGGCCGCCCGCAGCACGGGTGACTGGACGCTGGTTGGCTGCACGGTCTCACCCGCGTTTCGTTTTGAAGGCTTTGATTTAGCGCCGCCAGGGTGGGTGCCCGGCGGTTAACCCGCTGCGCCACCATTTGCTTGCTGGACCATCACACAACAACGCGATAAACGGGGGGAAACCATCGCAGAAGGCCACCCTATGCCCGAACAGGATTTCGCCCAAATCTACCTTGCTACACCCCCGGAAATTGACCTGCCAAGTTTTGCTCCAAAGCTTAACGCTGTGCTCGGTGCGGTGCCGGTGGCTTGCCTGCGCATTGCGCTGACCACCATTGATGCCGCCCTGCTTGGCCGCGCGGCGGACCAGTTACGGGATATTTGCCATCGCCATGATGTAGCCATTGTGATTGACGACCATTTTCGCATGGTCGAAAAACACGGGCTGGATGGGGTGCACCTGACCGGCGGGGCGCGACTGGTGCGCGATGCGCGCAAATTGCTGGGGGAAGAGGCAATTGTCGGGGCCTATTGTGGCAGTTCCAAACATGCGGGGATGACTGCTGCCGAAATCGGGGTGGATTACATCAGTTTTGGCCCTGTGGGCGATATGGGAGACCTTGGCGACGGCAGTCGCGCCGCGCCAGCACTTTTTGAATGGTGGAGCGAAATAATTGAAGTGCCGGTTGTGGCCGAAGGCGGGCTGGACGCAGAGGTTTTGGCCCTGATCCGCGACAACGTTGATTTTGTGACCTTTTCCGGTGAAATCTGGCAGGCAGAGAACCCCGCCGAGCGGGCAAAAGTCCTGCTTGGCATTTTGCAGAACACTTGAGCACGACCGCTCGGCGCCCCTACTGGAAATGCCGCCGAATGGTGATTATGTAACATTCAGGCAGCTTTAGCTGCGTAAAAACAAAGGAATTACCGTGGTTGCCGTCGAGATTTTCATCGTTCTTTCACTTTATATCTATGTTTTATTCCGGATGCCGGAATTACGGATTGCCGGGTCTATCGTTGCGCTGGTTTTAATCGGCGGTCTGGCGTTTTATATGGTGACGGTGCCGCCAACGCCGGAAGTGGAACTAAACCGCATCACCCTTGACGAGGTTGCGTTTGAGGGGGTTGATCTCGTTCTCAACCCAAGAAACGCCACCCTGTCGGGGCGCGTTATCAACAGCTCCGCCGACTATACGCTCACCCAGGTGAACTTTGACGTGAAGCTGTATGATTGCCCGAGCGAGGCAGCGCCGTTGAGCGATTGTTTCACGATCGGCGAAGATGAGGGCTATGCCCGGCTCAGCACCCCACCGGGGCAATTGCGCAGCTTCACGGCGACATTGCTGTTTGTCAACATGCCCGACATTGAAGGCGTGTTGCGCTGGGAATACGCGGTTAATGCTTTGCGCGCACTGGAAACCACAAACCGTTAAAAAGTTTACCTTTCACGGGGCAAAACCTGCTACAGTTGCGGTATTCCTATTGCAACTGTGAGATTTTTCATGGCCTTAGCCCGATTCCTTTTTCCGCTCCTTATCCTTTCACTCGCCTCTCCTGCCTTTGCCCAAGACGCGCCAATCCCCGAGCGGCGCAGTCTGGCCTTTGAAAGCGCTGATCTTTTTAGTGGCGATATCCGGTCGATTTTCGAAACCACGCTGGATATTTGCGAGGCCGCGTGCCTTGAAGATGGAAGCTGCCAGGCGCTGACGTTTAACTTGAAGAACGGCTCGTGTTTTTTGAAAAACACCATGAACGAGCGCAGCTTTTTTGACGGGGCAATTTCGTTGCAAATCGTGGATACCAGCCCGGAAGCGCGGGCGCTTGGCCTTGCGCGCCTGCCCGACCTTGACTTTTTGCCCGATGGTTACCTGACCCGCGCCACCCGCCGCGCCGCCGGCATTGGCCGCGCTTATCCGGTGAATGACAGCACCGAAGCCGAACTTGAGTTGCGCTATCAAAGCGCGCTGGAAAATAATGCCTATACGGCCGCGCTAAGCTATGCGGGCCAGCGCCTGAGCTTTGACGATAGCGGCGAGATGTGGCTGGCTATGGCCACCCTTGCCACCAGAATTGCCACAAACGATAGCGGGCGCGCCAATGCCATGCGCAGCCTTGCCCGCGATGCTTCGGTGAATACCTATTTGCGCAGCCCGTCAGATGGTGAACGGGCAACAGCCATGGTGCTGCTGGCACAACTGCTGGAAACTGCGGGCGATGGCCGGAAATCTATTGATGCCCTGCGCCTTGCCATGCGGCTTGACCCGCGCTCTGCCACCGAGGAAGCACTGGCGCGCGCCATGGGCCTTTTTGGTTTTCGTGTGGTTGATCATCAGGTGGACAACAACGCCGAACGCCCGCGCATTTGCATCAACTTCAACGAAGATCTGGCCGAGTTGGGCGTAGATTATGCCAGCTTTGTGCGGGTGGCATCGGGTGATTTGCCGGTAGAAGCCGAAGGCGCGCAACTGTGTATTGATGGTGTAAGCCACGGGCAAAGCTATGATATTACCCTGCGGGAAGGGTTGCCCGCCGCCAGTGGAGAGCGGTTGTTCAAATCCAGCAAGCTATCGGTTTATGTGCGGGACCGTGACCCGGGCGTACATTTTGTTGGCCGTGCCTATGTGCTGCCGATGAGCCAAAATCCCGCGATCCCGGTGATTACGGTAAACGCCAACGAAGTGGAGCTTAGGCTTTTCCGGGTTGGCGAGCGCAACCTTGTGCCAACCCTGCTCTATGGTATTTTGGGCGAACCCCTTGAAGACTGGTCAGAAAACAACCTAGCGAATGAACGCGGCGAGGAAGTGTGGCGCGGTGTCGGCGGGGTTGGCAATACGCTCAATGCCGATGTGATAACCGCGCTGCCACTTTCGCCGGTTTTGCAGAGCTTTGAGCCCGGCATTTATGCGATGACCGCGCGGATCAAGGGCGCGTCAGAATCCTGGGAAGAAGCGGC